>ERZ1034569.20-NODE-20-length-50325-cov-12.475274_pt1 | contig 50325 bp, 51 predicted proteins | sample MGYA00520706_ERZ1034569 | MGnify/ENA primary metagenome ERZ1034569 (study PRJEB33760, sample SAMEA4777722) | hypersaline lake metagenome | biome: hypersaline environment; feature: brines | place: Spain | collected 2014-08 | depth 0 m ...
GATGGTGGTCGCGTCCGACACCTCTCCGACAGAAACGAGCCAGTGCTGAAGACCGGTTGAAGCCACGATGTGCGTCGAACCTCTTGGACGATCTCGTGTGGGGACGGTGGCAAGACGCCATCGAAGACGAAGTAGAGAAAGCCTCACATCGGGCTGTCGAATACGCCTCTCGGTTCGAAAACTCGGTCATCGTCCTCGAATACCTTGACGGGATCACTGACGAGGATATCGGGAAACACTGGAATCGACGCCTCGGCAAGTGGCTGTTCTCCCAGCGACAGTCACGCACTGAGGATAAGCCAGCAGAACACGGGATTGCTGTGGAATACGTGCATCCGCACCACACATCGAAGACGTGCCATGCGTGTCGTTGGGTATCGACCGCATCAAGCCACGTTCAACTGTACGAACAGGGCGTGCTGGGTGTCGGAGTCCCAAGCGGATCTGAACGCAGCAGCGAACAGAGCCAATCGGCTGAATCCGTGAGAGAGCCTGCCTCGGAAATCGGCAGGCGATGACTCGCCGCAGGGTGAGGGCCAGTGGCAGGTCCACCAAGACACATCACCGAGCGAGAGGGGCTCCCGTCTGAGAAGCGGGTTTCCGATGACAAGGGTTCGTCCAGCTCACCAGCGGTGGGGGCAGGGGCGGAGCCAGAGACCGGTGACGCGAACACGTCTTGAAACCTCAATCAAGCATCTTGTTGGGATTCCACCTGCGATGGAAGCCCCGGCTTTCACACTGTGCGAGGATGTCACGTTAGCGCTGAGACGCTGTCACTGCAGCACATCGCTCAGCCAAGAATGAGAGTTCCTCTGGAAAGACATCGTGGCCTCGCCCCTCATACAGATCGAATCGGACGTCTGCGTTCATCGTACGGAAAATATCGACTGTCGTTTCTGCACGCTTGACCGGAATATGTGGATCATCATCGCTGACACCGAGCATTGTCTGTGTTCCCTCTAATGAACCCTCAGCAGTAAACTCAGCAGTTGGTTCGCCAATCAATCCCCCGGAGAGCAGCACGATACCGCCATATGCAGCCGGATTTCTCATAGCATAATCAGCAGTCAGGCAAGCGCCCTGTGAGAATCCAGCCAGAATCAGTGAGGAATTATCAATACCAGCTGCTCGAATTTTCGTGACGGCCCGCTCAATACATGCACGGGCTGAATTGAGTGCTGGTTGATTGTGTTCAATCGGAGCCATGAATCGATCTGGATACCACACACCCCTACGGGCCTGTGGGGCGAGGAGTGCAAGTCCAGTCGGATCAATCTCTTTGGCGAGTTGCAGCATGCCTGCGGCACGAGCGCCACGCCCGTGAATGAGGAGTATTGCCCCCTCAGCGGCATCTAACGGAACACCGCGTGTCTTTATCGGCTGGCCTGCGTGGGGGTCGTTTGGTGTCGACGATGCGCTTCCATCAGTCATAATCTCTGTAGTACGGTAGTTCTCATGAGCTTCACGCCTCGGGCAGAGGTGTTCGCTTGAGCTTCCGTCTCCTGAACGACTCTTCCCATCGCACTCGCTCACGGGTTTCGCCATTCGCTTCCTGAGGAAGGCAAAAGAGGGGGTGAACGAATCAATTCTGCTTGATCAGCAGGCCCTGCTATTTTGCTCCACTCAATCCCCGCCCTCAATCACTCATGGAGAAACAGAAGTATCTTTCTGACGACCGCACAGTGTTTGTCCGGTCATTTCAGGTGAGTAATCACATGCCGCCAATGGAGATTCGCGGTGAAGAACGGCAGTAATTTAGGCGCGCTCAATGAATCTATTCGCAGTATATGAGCTACGATCAAGTTGATATTCCCACTCAAGGCGAGCCTATACGCCTCTCTAACACCAGTGAATTAGACATTCCTTCGAATCCGATCATCCCAATTATCTATGGCGATGGAATCGGCTCTGACGTCGGACCGGCCGCCCAGAAAGTGCTTACTGCTGCCGCAGAGGCAACGGGCCGTTCAATCGCCTGGATGCGTATCTATGCCGGTGAGTCAGCCCGGAACCGATACGGTGAGAATCTTCCGACAGACACTGTTGAGGCAATTCGAGACCACCGTGTTGCGATCAAAGGTCCGCTCACAACTCCAGTGGGGGCAGGATTTCGCTCACTGAACGTTGCACTTCGGCAGCAACTTGATCTCTATGCAAATGTCCGTCCAACCTATCATATTGATGGTGTTCCATCGCCCGTCAAGGACCCCAGCGCAATGGATATGGTTACATTTCGAGAGAATACAGAAGATGTCTACGCTGGAATAGAGATGGAAGCGGGCTCACACAAGGTTGAGCAAATCCGTTCATTTATCGAATCCGAGATGGGCTACGATGAGACGATGCATGAAGGCCCAATTGGTATCGGTATCAAGCCGATCACAGAGTTCGGAACGAAACGACTCGTTCGACAAGCGATCGAATATGCGCTTGAGAATAACCGTGACTCAGTTACACTGGTTCATAAAGGTAACATCATGAAATTCACCGAAGGGGCGTTTCGTGACTGGGGATATGAGCTCGCAGCCGAGGAGTACGGCGAGGTCACAGTGACTGAGGACGAACTTTACGACGAGTATGATGGTGAAGCACCGGAAGATAAGCTAGTGATCAAAGACCGTATCGCGGACAATATGTTACAACAGTTGTTGACTCGAACAAGTCAGTATGAGGTCATTGCAACGATGAATCTCAATGGGGACTACATGTCCGATGCTGCCGGTGCACAGATTGGAGGCCTCGGAATCGCTCCAGGAGGGAACTTCGGTGATGGGCTCTGTCTTGCCGAGCCAGTCCACGGCTCCGCACCAAAGTACGAGGGTGAAGATAAGGTAAATCCGACCGCGATGATTCTCTCCGGGCGTATTATGTTTGAGTACATAGGATGGAATGACGCTGGCGAATTGATTCGTGATGCTGTCGAAGAGACGATCTCGAATGGAGAGGTAACGTATGACCTTCATCGACAGATTGAGGGAGGCGATAAGTTGGCAACATCGACGTATGCTGATGCAGTCGTAGACAAGATTCACGAGCTGGTGTAGTCACTGTCCATCCCGGAACGTTGATTCTTTTCGATGGAAATAACAGCATATGTACGCAGTCGTTGGGTGCACGGACTGTGAGGCACTGTGGATTGTTGAAGATTTACCGGCCGCTAAAACAGCAACCTGTCCGCAATGTCAGAGGTGTCATCAGGCGAAAACACTCCGACAGCTCGCCACCGAAAGCTCACACCAGGCAGCACAGCAGGCTAGATCAGCTCTTTTAGCGCACCAGCAAGGCAACTCTGCGGCATTTGCATCGATCGGACATATTTCTGAACTCGAGTCACGACTTGCTCAGGAGGAAACTGGCGTGACTGACCGGGAGTATTTATCCGAAAGTGGGCTTGATCCAGCGACCGTTGCAGACGCAGAGGCGAAAATGACTGAATCAGTCTCATCTTCACCATCGCCTATCGATCAGGTAAAAGCTGCAATCGATACACTTGGAGAGCCGACTGAGAGTAACATCGTCGCAACGGTATCGGAAAACGGAGTTGAAGCCGATCGTGTTCGCACTATCATAGAGAAACTCCACCGCCGAGGAGAGATTACGAAGGACAGAAACAGATTCCGTCGTCTCTGATTACTCTCTACCGAGTGCTGTGTGCGCTGAGGAGAGATGTCGTGAGGAGAGAGCCGCGATCAGCGATAGCTCACCGGCGAGACACCCAACAGCAATTGCCTCGGCGAGTCCTTTTGCATTCGTGCCTGGCGGGTCACCCCCGCCTTTGACACCAATCATTTCCAAGGCCTCCGATTGCATCGGTAGCGTTGTTCCGCCACCAACGGTTCCAACCTCAAGTGACGGAAGCGTCACGCTCAGATACAATCCATTATCACGAACCTCAGCGGTGGTAATCGCGTTTGCACTCTCGACCACTTGCGCTTCGTCCTGACCGGTTGCTAAGAAGATCCCAGCAACGACGTTAGCCACGTGTGCATTAAATCCCAGGCTCCCGGCTTTCGCCGACCCGACCAAATTTTTGCGTGTGTTCACCTCAGCAAAGGCAGCAGGGGTCGTATGCAGTCGCTCAGTGAGTTGCGCTGTGGGAATCGTGATATCTGCGGTCACCGAGTGCCCTCGACCTTCGATTGCATTCATCGCTGCGGGTTTCTTATCGGTACACAAGTTTCCAGAAAGGGCGACTAGCTCCGCCGTCGTTTCAGCTTCGATAAGCTCACAGGCTGCCTCAGTGGCGATTGTTGCCATGTTCATGCCCATTGCGTCTTTTGTATCGTATCGGAACCGTAGATACACTGATCGGCCGACGCTGTAGGGAGTAATATCAAGCACTTCTCCGTGTGATGTCGTCCCTTCGGCTGCGCTCGTGAGTCTTTCTTCATTGCTGTCTACCCACTCACACAGTGCTTCGACGGCTGCAACATCGTCAACTCTGAAAACAGGTGCTCTGGCCATTCCTGATTTGAGGACGCGCACGTTCGCCCCACCGGCATCGCTGATGACTGAACAGCCGCGATTGACGCTGGCGAGTAATGCTCCTTCAGTCGTTGCCATCGGGAGATACGACTTACCATCGAGATAGTTACCACTGATTAAAACTGGCCCAGCGACACCACATGGGATTTGGACAGCCCCAATCATGTTTTCGATATTTGAATTGGCCGCTTCGGCATCGAACCCGTACTCACCAATTGCTGAGACAGCTGTCTCTGTCTCCTCGGCGACGAACTCGCGTCGAATATCCGCAGCAGTCGCTGCAGAAACATCTTCTCCGATGTCGTGCAGTCGGCGTTCACCCGCTCGGAGTTGTTCAAGAAGGGCCTCTGATGTCGTCATGTGTGGATAATTTTCACGTATGAGGGCAAACGGGTTCCGGTTGTATTGCCACCATGCTCTCTGAAACGAAAGAATCTCACTCCATCCCGTGAGAGGTGCCACGTATGAGCGAAGATTTCTTCACGAAATTGGCGACTCGTATCGATCGAATCGACAGTGTGCTTTCTGTCGGACTCGATACTCAGTCTCGTCGACTTCCCGAAACAGTTCGTGATGAGGCGCTGCCCCAGTGGGCATTCAATCGCCGGATTATCGATGAGACGCACGAACATACGGCGTGTTATAAACCGAATGCTGCATTTTATGAGACCCCTGACGGATGGCGCGCGCTTGAAGAGACCATTGCGTACGCACATGGGAAGGACGTCCCAGTCATATTGGACGCAAAGCGTGCTGATATCGGGCATACCAGCCGTGAGTATGCTCAACTCCTGGAGATGGTTGATGCAATAACAGTTAATCCATATCTTGGCCGTGATGCGATTCAACCGTTCATACAACGGTCCGAAAAGGGGGTGTTTGTGCTATGTCGTACCTCAAACCCAGGAGGCGAGGATCTCCAAAATCTCGAGTTATCCTCTGGTGAACCACTTTATGAACGTGTGGCAACGCTTGCTGATCTCTGGAACAAGCATGGGAATGTTGGACTTGTCGTCGGTGCGACCGCACCAGCCGAACTGGAAGCAATTCGTTCGCAGGTTCCAACGTTGCCGTTCTTAGTGCCTGGTATTGGTGCGCAGGGCGGAGATACAGAGGCGGCAATCACTCACGGGCTTGCTGATGGTGTAGGGCTCATCAATTCGTCACGAGACATAATCTTCGCGGGTGAGGACATGAGCAATGACTTCCACCGGGCTGCAGGCGAAGCCGCGAAGCGAACAAAACGAATGCTGAACACTTATCGGTCAGCTGATTCTTGACTCACACTGTTCTATCGCGTTCGTCCCCAGGTGCGCACGTCGTGCAGGTCCCAGCCGATTGCTTGTAGTGTGTCTTACAGACGTTTGCACCGCAGTGTGAACAGCTGTGCGCACTCTCAGCAGTCTGACAGACTTCACAGAGTCCAGATACACTCATACGATATCATACTCGCCTCGTCACTTGAGAGCTCCCATTAGAAAGGTATTCAAATAGATGAGGGATTGTCATTCAGTATGGACCTTACGCTGTACGCGCTTGATGGATGTCCGTACTGCAACAAAGTGAGTGATGCACTTGATGCTGCTAATCTCGCGTATGAGACTGTTTGGGTCGAGAGTCTCCACTCTGATCGGAATGAAGTAAAGCGAATCAGTGGTCAGCGAGGTGTACCAGTCCTCGTTGATCAGAACAACGGTGTCACGATGAGCGAGAGCGACAACATTCTTGAATACATCACACAAACATTGAGCGAATGAAGATCTATACTGGCCGCGGTGACGAGGGAATGACCGATCTTCGGGACATGTCGCGAGTATCAAAAACAAGTAATCGAATTGAGGCCTATGGGACGGTTGATGAGGTGAACGCACTCATAGGCACGGTCCGCCCGACAGGTCATGGTGATATTGACGAAACGCTTGGGTCAATCCAGAATCATCTTCATATCGTCCAAGCAGACTTCGCAAATCCAGATCCAGCAGAGGATGACCCAGTAATCGAGCAAAAACACATCGACGCAATCGAGGATTCGATCGATCAAGCCCAAGCAGAGCTGGACCCACTCACGGAATTTATTCTTCCGGGCGGGGGTGATGCCGGGGCCACATTGCATCATGCTCGAACTGTCGCCCGAAGAGCAGAGCGACGCGCAGTCTCGTTTGCGACCGATAATCCTGCGAATGGCGAGGCGATACGCTATCTTAATCGACTATCAGACGCACTCTTCGTACTTGGGCGGCTCGTAAACAAACGAGAAGAGATCACAGAAGACACACCCACGTACTGAATTCACAGACGAGCAAACCGAGTGCTGCCTCGGAGCTCATATGTGACACTGAGAGAGTGAAGCTGACACTCAGACGTGTTCTGTTCGTTCGAGATATCGTGCAATCGTCTCGCTTGAAACTGTGCGTGTCGCTCGGATAGAGTTCGACCGTTGGATCCACTGCCCCACAGATACTCTTCGGAATATGACTCGTGTCGTTCCCACATCCACTATGTGAACCTTTTCGAACAATCTTGCTCAACGTGTGTCATTCGGGAATCGCTGATCCTCATGATTCTCCAACACATGAAATTGTGAATGTACTCGACACTCGTATCAAGTGACGGCGAAACCTCCCGTCGAGACTCTGAACTTCCAACTCGATATCAAGGATGATAATAAAAGCCTGCTATCCGACGACATTCTCGAAGCCTGATAAGACGAAACCGACCGATCAGAGAGCGTGGATTGAGACACTACCGCTGACCGCGTGGCCGCTGCCAACCTCGTGAGGAACACGACTCAGCGTGTCGTCGATCAATTACTCGGCGCGGTCAAAAAAACGACGTCTGCCATCCATGGTATACCACATCTGAGCGACGGGCACGAAACGGGTGGTTTGAGCATTTGCGTTCCCCACACCATCTCGGTGTTTCAGAGACTGTGTCATGAGTTTCGGTGAAACCATCTCGAACGGTGGTGAATGCTTCCGGTCTGAACTCAGCCTGATCTGGGTTCCCGTGCCAACTGAGCTATCGACAGTGAAACTGGCCCTTCGTATGAACTGGATAGGAAGAAGCGAGAAGATTAAATTATAGCATACAGATGTGTCCATATGGGCTGCTGGTCTAGTCCGGTTATGACAGCTCCTTCACACGGAGCAGGTCGATGGTTCAAATCCATCGCAGCCCAGTGCAGTTCGCCTGTGTGTTGATATTTATCCGTCACCTGACGTGAGGTGACACCTCATCTTGTTTGAGACTGACTCATTCGAGTGCATCGTAGACATCGTCAAGGATCATTTTTCCGCTCAGCGTGTCCAGTGGGTCATTGTTATTCCCGCAGTCCTCACTCATCACACAGAGCGGACAGCCACGTCGTCGATCACATGCACACCCCTCAATATGTGTCCGGGTTCGTTCAATGAGCGTGTCAAAGTATTCATAAATAGCCCTGCTGTACCCGATTCCCCCGTCGATACCGTCGTGAACGAACCACGTCGGCCCTGGGATCGTCTCATGTTGGTGTCGCAACAGAGAGAGGCCCCCAATGTCGTTATTATCGATCATTAACTCGAGTGGTGCGAGTTGTATGATGCCGTGCTCAGCTGCGTGAATTCCACCTCCGTACGTGTAACGCTCCTCCTCAGCCGGAACGTGTGGATCAGACTGCGACCGACTCGTTGGCTCCAACGGTGGTGCATCCATGTTCTGAATAGTCGTACGCACATGGTCTGCTGGTAACGTGACCCAGAGGAGTTCAGTCTGGAGGTCCATCGGCGGCGTGTTCGTCGGTAGCGGTCCACGAACGACTTCGCCATCAAATACGTTCCTGACGAGGTATGTATCGTATGTGATTCGGACAGTGCCAGTGCCGAAGTAGAGATTGTACGAACCTGCCAGTGACCGGTGGTCTTGCACTTCGAGGTCGCGAATTCGCTTTGTTGAATTCGCCTGCGTGTACTCATTCGTACTTGTTTTTCGAACCGTTATCGTCGGATGATGAGTGTCTGCTTCGATATCGGTAACTTCGTATTGTTGACCAGCATGGAGGAACAACGCTCCGACATGATACTCTCGGTAGGCCCGCTCTTTTGCAATAGGGTCATGATTGATTTCGCCGTTTTCGCACGTCACTGAAAATTCAATGCTGCCAGTGCCGTACAGAGAGAGCCGTCCCTGTGGCCGCGCATCGCCAGTGTAGGTGATTCCACCGGCGTCAAGATCGGCCGTCTGTTCTAACAGGCCGGCTGCCTGCCACATAGATGTCGTCTCGCGGAGTCGTTGTTCACCACCCATATACGACGCGTCATCGATACTTAACGGCCGCTCAGCTGCTGCAGCAAGTAGATGATCTGCGTATACACGGTCATTGTTTACCGAAACAACTGCATCTTCGACTGTATCGTCGTCAAATAAATAGCCAGGATTATCAAGAATATATGCATCCATTGCGTCCTGCCCCCCGACGAGAACAGAAAGCGCATCACTCGTTCCGCGTCCGGCTCGGCCGACTTGTTGCCAAAATGATTGCTTCGTCCCAGGATATGAAGAGGCAACGGTCGCGTCTACTGACCCAATATCGATTCCCAATTCGAGCGCATTCGTGGATGCAACAGCATCAACCGTCGCCGTTTTGAGTTTGTTTTCGACAGCCCGACGTTGTTGTTTCGCGAGACCAGCGTGATATGGATCAACATCAATATATTCGCCCGCAGGGTGATCGGAAGCCGCCTGTTTTGTCTGTTTCGCCGCAATTTCAGTTCCCTGTCGGGCCGTGCAGAATTGTAAAGTCTGAACATCATTTACCGCAAGATGGGCTGTTACCGATGCGGCCTCTGCTCCGGTTGAGCGGCGTGCTTGTTCGAAGTCAGCCACCGGGTCGTCGCTCTCATCATCTAATTCCTCATCCTCAAGCGGTGGCTCCCACAGAACAATATCGCGATCTCCGCGAGGGGAACCATCAGTATCAACTACGTGAAACTCAGTGCCAGTCAACTGTTTCGCATGGGCGGCTGGGTTCCCGATTGTTGCAGTCGTAATCACGAACTGTGGAGAAGCATCGTAGTAAGCGAGAAGACGGCGGAGTCGGCGGATTATCCACGCAACATGAGTGCCAGAGACCCCAGCGTATTCATGCCCTTCATCAATTACGATGAGTTCCAGATTACTGTAAAATCGGTGCCATCCACTATCTTTGTTATGTCGTGGCAAATAGACATTGAGTCCGGCGGGATTCGTCAGGATAACGTTCGCATGGCTTCGAATCCGACGTTTTCGTTCTGAGTTCGTATCACCATCATAAACCCCAACTGTTGCGTCCAGTCCCCAGTCCTGTCTGAGCTTGGTGTTGAGCTCACTTTCTTGATCCCGTGTCAGCGCTTTCATTGGATAGAGACACAGTGCCGTCGAATCAGAGTTGACACGGAAGTTACGAGCAATTTGGAGTGCGTAAATCCACGTCTTCCCCGATGACGTCGATGTAGTGACAACGACATTGTCGTCATCGGCGAGGTGTTCAAGTGCGGTCGCTTGGTGGCTGAATAGCTCGCATTCGAGACGATCGGCCAGCCCGTCGTCTAACACTTCACTCGGTGCGACTGTTGTTGCTGTGCGGCCATCGACTCGAGTGCTGTGTCGAACTTGCCCATCATAATCAGGGAATGATCGCCGAAGTGCATCCTCAGATAGAACGCCGCGGCGTGCATTCTGGCGTTGTGGAGTCCCACCGTCAGTACACAGTGGTCGATGAGATGTGTCAAGGAAGACTCGTCTGGGAGAGTGATTTGATGCTATTCTGTCGGCGGATTGTCTCTGTTGGTCCATATGTGATCAGGTAAAGTCTGAAAGTGCGCCCTGTGTACTGTTCTCACTCACTGGTGTGGACGAATGAGGGTCGCGCCGGGCGGCGTCTCGAAGCGCCTCATAGATGGTTGCGAGTGCTCGGACATCGTCTTCACAGTACCGCTCAAGCCGATCCCATGGGGGCTCTGTCACTGACCGGGGGTCGCTCGCACGCTCAAACCGGGTTCGCCAGGCAACATACACTTCAGCAATCGTCTGTCCGTCGATTCCAGTCGTCGTCGGTTCCCATCCAAGTGGGCGTGCAACTGCCTCAAGTTTATTTGTGCGCCCGGGTAATGCGGCGTTCCCCCCATTTTTATCTCGCGCCCAATATAATGGGTCAAAGCAATAACTCTCATTCCATGCATCGACGTACTCTGGGCAGTGCTGCCGTAGTTGATCTTCAATCACAGGAAAATCGAAATTGTACCCATGCCAGGCAACGACGGGGCGTCCCATGGCAGTTCCTGTCAACCACGTCATGAACGCATCGAGATGTGTCCCATCACCGGGTCGCATCTCTCGGAACGCGAGATAATTACCGTTTTCGACATCCCCATCCAGAACGCCGATGAGCCACGCTGTCGAGGGATTCCGGCCGTCAGTTTCAATATCGATGAACACCGGATCACCATGTGGAAGCGAGTCGTCGCCTGTTGGCATGACACACCCTGTCGCAGTGGCCTTCGCGGCTGTGTGGATCGTCACGGCCGTTCGACTCCCAATTTTCGGTAGCTGAGCGATTGCTGCAACATTTGTCTCTGCAATTGCACTCGGTGACTCGAATCCAGCTTGTCGGAGAGTCTCTGCTCGTTGTTGTCCGACCTGTGTAAGACTTCGAAGTCCAAACCGCTCTGGTTGTACCGTTTCTGTGCTCACAGCACCATTATGATATATGCTCACCACTGTAGCGCTCGTGTCGGCTCTCTCGTGACCGACACCGAGATTGGCCTCCGAGTTCCCAACACCAACGATCGTTGCTGAATTTTGCTCCAGTCGATCGCCAAGCGTCGTGGTGAACCCCGCTCGTAGTGCGGTCGAAAGATGTGTCATCCGATCGTGTGACCACTCCGTGGGGAGTCGGTCGCTGTACTCGCTGAACCCTTCGACACCCGCGGACCGTTCATATGGATCGACTGAGAGTGAAAGTGCATCCGTCACGATGCAATAGTGCTCAGGTAACTTTCCTTGAGATTCACCCTCTGAGTCTGAGGTTTCCTTCGTCGAAAGATGGTCTGGGATAGCCTCTATTGTGAGTGAGCGGTCACTGGCAGGTGGTGCGACAATAAGAATCTCATCATTGCCTGCAGTAATCGAGTCTGGCCGCATGCCGCGTCCCGGTTGAAGAATTGGCGTGTTGAGCCGTCGACGAATAGCCGGGGCAACTGAATTCGCAAACGGTGGGACCGCAACAATAGCGTCTGGGTGCACACTTTCGACGAGAGCCAATAATGTCTCAACGTGATACTGCTGAACAATAGCTCCTGAGAGAGCTAAGATGTGAGTAGGGCGTGCGTCCGCTGGCGGAAGCACTCTCTGTCTATCGCTTGGTATGCCCCCATCGGTGAAGAGAGGTCTCTCGGGAGAGCACTCAGCGTTTGAGTGTGACTTTTTCAGCATGCTCTCACGAGTCATTACAGTTATCTTCGGGTCTGAAGCGATTTGAACCTTTGTCAGCTTGGCCAGTTCGATCACGTCAAGCCCACCTCATCACACAGGCAGTGTCCAGCTTAGCCGCATATGCATCGGTCAAATCAATCGCTCAATTTCGTCGCTATGGAACGCAGGTGATCGTCGTGAGTACAACATGATCATCATCCGGCTCACCTCCGGATGAGGACATCCACTGGCGATGGAGAGCGAGTATCTTGAAGTCGATGAGAAATCGAAGAACTGAGTGTTCAGTTTCCGTGATGGTTCCGAGTTAGTCTCTCAAACGTGACTCTGAGAGAGTTCACCAATCCGCTAATGTGCGGCCTGCGCTTACCTTTCAGAACCATGGACCGACACCGGCCTCAGTGACAGATCGAGAGAGTCAATTGGATTAGCTCGCCCAGTATCTTCAACAAAGTGAGCATATATATTCATCTGTGAGTCTGAATCTATCGCAGTTAACCCTCTCTCGCCGGGAGTCTCTCATATCTATGCTGCGTGTCGCAATGTTGTTGACGCTTTACGAAATCACGCTGGAGCGCTCTGTGACGCGAATATTTGCGCTCAACTTCTCAACCGCAGGTCCAAATATGACACTTGTTTTGTCGCTTGCACTGATCACAGGGTGGACACTGCCGGTCGGTGCATCTCTTTCATCACACACTCTCTCGTCGCTCTCGATTGGATTCATCGGTCTTGGAAGCCTTCTCTCACTCTTCCAGCCACCGCTGGCTGCATTTGCAGGGACAGTGCTTGTTATGAGCGGAGCGACACCGGTTCTTGCCTCTGATACGATCCAACTTGGTCGCCAAGCCGGAGCCGCATTTGGTATTGGACTTTTGCTTATTATTTTGATTCGGTCGTGGAACAGTGCCGTGTCAGTATATGCGACGACGATTGGCCGAACAATACTACTCTTTGTAACGTCGATCAGTGGACTCTTGATCACCCAGTTGACACATAATTCACTCTCAGCCTCGTCCAAATGCGACAGGCCATTTTTAACCTCGATCGCAGGCGTCTACTTCGCCGTCCTTTGGTTTGGTGCACCAGTTGTCCCTGCACGCTGGAGTGGCATTCCATATACACACGTGTTGTTTGCCACAATCAGTGGGCTGTGTATCGGGATATGGGTAATCACGCGTAAGACGGTAGACACACGGCGCAGACAGTGCACTGTGGGCGGATTACTGATTATGGGAATAGTAGCGACGCTCTCGGGTGGGTCTCTCAGCGTCATCGGAAGTGTGCTGACTGGGGGTGCTCTCCCAATTCTTGTCAGTCATGGCAAGCACGCACACTCTCCGATCGGAGGTCGTCTCGGGACCCTGACAGGACTCGTGCAGCTTGCTGGAGTAACACTCCTCGCAGGATTTATTTTTGCAGTTAATTTTGCGTTCGTCCCTGCCGGCGCACTGTTCGAGGGGACATCACCAGCTTTTGTGCTTGGACTTGGTGGGGTTATCGTGATCATCTCAATATGGCCATCAACAACGACACCTGATGTAAACCCCAATATCCACGAGGGGTCTGATCCGCGAGAAGGCACAGGGATGGAGGAAGTGGCTATACCAACTCGCCGTGAAATGCTCATCACTATACCTCTCGCTGCAGGCGGCATGTACGGCGGGCTGATTCAATCGTCAGAGCCCAGTATATCCTCAGACTATTCACCTACTCAAATCAGCGTTATGACATACAATCTACACCAGTACTTCAATACAACTGGTGCATATAATCTTGAGGCAGTTGCTGATTTGCTTTCCGAGCGCGCAGTGGACATAGTCGGGTTGCAGGAAACCAGTGGTGCACGGGTTACGTCGGGCAATACTCATGGTGTTCGATGGCTCGCTCACAAGCTTCATTACCGATATCGAAGTGAGCCAGTAGTCAGACATGGTGGGTATGGTGTGGCCGTGCTCTCAAAATGGCCGCTTCGCGACACGTCCGTCATAAACCTCCCACAGACGGATGGACCGCCTCGAGTCGCAATGCGAGTTGTTGTTACACACCCAACTGGGGATATACCAGTCGTCATAACGCATCTTGAGACGAGCGGTGCTGTTCGCACATTACAGGCAAGACAGGTACGGTCAATGCTGTCAGAAGATGAGACGGCTGTCATCCTTGGTGATTTTAATGCCATACCGAGCGAACGTCCAGTCGAAGTAATGACCGAGTCCTTCACTGACGCATGGGCAACAGTTGAGCGTGAGAATAATGGAGCAACGTTCAGTGCCACGAACCCGGCCAGACGTATCGATTATGTCTTTCATCGTGGGTTTGAGACGATTGAGGCGAATCGCTTCGGACATCCACAGATATCAGACCATCTTGGTGTTAGCGCGGTTCTTCGTCACGACAGTGCTGATGATCGGGTTCAATCAGAGACATCCGAACACAATTGAGATGCTGCACGAATGATGCGTGAGAGAATCCCCATGTATCTCTCACTTGTCGCCCGAACCGCATCGGGGTCAAATCAAAGCCCCAAATACTTCCCGTGGATTAGTCAAACAATCCCATCCGACGATCGGTCTGATAGCCTCGGGTGGTCAGGAGGGTCACGGTCGGGGCGTCCACGGCTCCCGATTGGCCGTCGTCTCCCAAAATCTTCGATCTTCGGTCGACACCATCCGAGCACCGGGAAGGCTGTCGAGAGCGAGAACAGGCACATTCCAATCAAGTTTTTTCTGCCTTCTACAGCGATATTGACGCTTGCACCACGTGTGGTCTTGATGCTCGCAGGAGTTGCATTTGAATCGCTTCTTCTGACAGTTCGCACATCGGACACCGTTGGCTCGTGTACGCAGAGTCAATCCACGCGCTCAAGAAGCATATTCCGCAACTCACAACCACATACAACACGGTCGAACTTCACGACGACCACAAGCCCGAGAGCACTACCGAGTGGGACGTCAAAATCCCGTATCACGAGGATGACTCCCTGTGGATGCCAGCACAACTAAATCTCGAACAGCGGGACTGGTTAGAAGCGTTGCACGCGGGAGACGTCACGATGGGCGAAAGTCGGCCGTCCGAGTCGGACGGGACGTGGTATCTTCACGTCACCGCCACCCGCGACGGAGAGGAACGCTCCGAGGTGCCCGCCGAAGAACGGACGCTTATTGGAGTGGACATCGGGGAAGCGTCACTTGTCACAGTGTGTCACCCCGACGACGACGGTTCTCCGACCGCGCCCGAACTGTGAGGCGACGAGGGCAAGACCGTTCGTTGGCTTCGCAAGACCTACTTCACCGCCAAGCGCCGACTCTAAATGCGCAGGAGCGAGCGTCTCGCTGAGTCCTTCGTTGACGAAGTGTTCCACCGCGTTACCCGCGAAGTCGTGGAGTACGCCGAGTCCGTCGAGAGCTCCGTTGTTGTTCTGGAAGACCTGACGTATATCGGTGAGTCGATGGACGACGGCGGGTTCATGAACTGGCGTCTCCACGGATGCGGATTTGGAAAACTCCACGTGCAGATACGGTACGGTACAGTACAGTACAAGGCTGTCCGAAGGGTGTTCGCGTGGAGACGGTTACCCTGCACAACACGTCGAAGGAGGGCTACGCTTGTGGTGAACTTGGATACCCCCCACGACAGGCGACGTTCGAGTGGACGAGCAACGCTTGCTGGGTAGGCAAGTACCAGGCGGACGTGAACGGCATCATAAATATCGCAGACCGCTACCTCAGTGAAGAGAGCCATTCAGTAGAGCACACGGATGATAATGACTCGGCTGAGGTGGGGGGCGTTTGACCGCCCCACGAGACAGCCAAGCCGTTGCGACCACGCAGGAGACGCTTGGAACGGATGCGTCTTGAAACCAGAGGGCTGCGCCCGGCCTGAGATTCCCGCGTCTTTAGCCGTAGGGGAAGGTCAAGTTGAGAAGAACCGACCGTGAAAGCCGAATGGCTCTGAATGTGGAAGTGGTGCCCGTGCTTGGATGTCAAGCGTTGATGCATCGAACAACAGGAGATCTGTTCGATCCTGCTCAGTGTCAAGTGCCGGCGCGATCACCACCCCATCATCGTCTTCAGTGGCCTCTGGGTGACGGATAGGGACCGGTTCTTCAAGATATACGCCAGCCTCCCACCACTCGCGTGTCTCTCCAGTATCACAGTCGAGTTTGACCAGTCCATTTCCTCCATCTCGATGTGTTAACTGAGCGTAGGTGTAGCGGTGCCGACCACTGACATCGGCCTGCGTAATCCGTGGCAACTCCATGCCGACTTCACTGAGAGAGACACGTTCGACAGATTCGTCTGTTGTGTTAATTCGATACCGAACAGGTGTCCCATCTGGAGTTGGATTGGACGTTATCGTATCTAATTGTTGCATCTGCATCGCATCTAACACACGATTATCTGCATACTCGACCAGATCAAGCACGACGGTATTGTTGTCGAGATATGCGTTAATATGATGAAAAACGAACGCTGAGTCGACGACCGGGTCTGCCACAAGTTCACCGGTGTCGCGTCTAATGACCAGCAGTCGCATACCGCGCTCTGGTTCCCAATTAAACAGGTCCTGAATTCCCTCAGTGAACGGATTGAGTGCTTGGAGAACAGAAATAATGAGCGGCACCTCAACGAGAACAATATGTTCGTCTGTGACACTGCAATCGTGCATATACGCCGGCCCACGAGCTTCAACTGAGGTGAGACGCTCTCGCGTCCGACTGCCGTATGGAATCCGATAAACGTGGTATTTTGGGACGCGTCCGAACTGTGTGGCGAACCCGACAAGCTCGCGCTGTCGTTGATCATCAACGAGGTGTGCTGCAGTCAGGTGTTCAGTCAAATCATCTGCAAACTCAAACTCGTCTTGGGTTTGTAGCGTGTCAAGGTCGAAGGAGACGCGACGCGGTGCCTCAGTCAGTGCAACATATTCTTGATCAATCTGTGCAACATGCACGTTGGCATTATCTGTCGGTGTTGGCAGGCCTGAGCGGAGTGGCTCGATTAGGCGACGCCATCCTCGAGTATCAGTTCCAAACTGGCCAGTGAGGCGACCCTCTGCAGCGTCAGCGTGCGCGTCAGTCCGTAGAAATCGATTACTGTAGGATATATTGCCGTCAATGAACTTATATCGCCGTAGCATGGCTAAACCGTCAAACCAGTGAGAGACCCGTGTTCCGTCTATATCGAATAGCCCTGGCCCATTCCGGATTAATGTCCCTTCAAGCCACGCGGGGACCGTTCCTCGAAATGTGAGCTCTTCATTATCGATTTCTGATTGCAGGGAACGGAACCCTGGGTGAGTCGACATGTCTGTACTGGTCGCTTGAGCCAAAATTGGCTTTCGGACGAGGACTTTGGGGCTGGTCAAAGAATGTACGAGTTGTCTGTTGAAAATAGCTTGATACGGGCCCCGCCGAGCAAACGAAGCTCTCAGCGTCAGGTGGTGTGAAATACGTCGTCACATCACCGCAGTCGCTTCTCGGCTGTCGAATCTGTCCGATGTCGACGTACTACGCACATCTGTCAATACCCTCAGGGGCAATCCTCAAGACTTGTCAGTGGACTCTCATTCTGACCCAGATCAGAAGCACTCCCAACGAACGCACCTATGGAACTGACGGCGAACGCGCCGGTTGCGTTCTACTCTGCTCTACTCCAATCCAATCCAATCCAATCCAAGAACCGTTTTTATCGTGGTCGTCGGGTGATTCGGTTTCTTGACACTCTATTCTGTCACCCTCATCGTCTGGATTCTTCAGTGTGACATGGAGATGGAATGTGTCCTCGTCCCCCTGTTCATTTCACTGGAGAGTGGCGCTTCGCGTCTTTCATCACGGGGGACTCACGTCTTCGACTTCCGAATGACCAGGTGGCACCCGCCTCAATGTTCTGTGAAACCATCTGATCAACGAATGAGATCTCGGATAACTATGATCGTTATCGCCTGAGTCACACTATTGCTCTCATAACGAGTCTATTATCCATTATCCCGTACCTTGCGCTTCGAGAATCAGCAATACGATTCTCTTTCCGGCGGAATCTGAAGGCGAAGGTTGAAAACACTGAATGACATGAAACTATGCTGGTTACTCGTCGATGTGAGGTGATGCTTGACACGTGGGCAGGAGCCTCGGTCACAGTTTATCAACAAGTATGTCACGATCCTCGGAGAGCAGTATATTGATATGCGAAAACACAAATTTCGTCCAAGTGTACAGGGAAGTATCTCTATGTACAATGACTGAACACGGATTCGCAGATTTACACGTTCACACGACTGCATCTGATGGCACAGACACGCTCGCCGAGCGGTGTGCCCAAGCTCAGGCAGTTGGTCTGCCTGCATTTGCTGTGACTGATCATGACTCTCTCCATCCAGCCCTTTCGAAACCAGTCATCAAGTACGAACAGTGTCATGTGATCAGTGGCGCTGAGATTCGGGCGGGTGTCGAGGGCCACGAAATCGAACTTCTTGGTCTCTTTTTGAATCCACAAGCCTCAGATCTCCAAGACGTTTTAGCACGTGCCCAGCAGCATCGGATTGACCGTAATCAGGCGATCGTAGAGGCGCTCCGCACCCAGACTGAATTTGAAACAACGTATGATACGCTCGCTCGTCGTTGCGATGGTGTCTTGACACGTCCACACTTGGCCGAGCAACTCCAGCGTGAAGGAGTCGTAGACACGCATCGAGAGGCCTTTCAGCAATACTTGAACTCCGGGAGAAGTACCCACGAACCACTCCAGTTGGTCGATTGTGCGACAGTCATCAGCGCGATTCATGCTGCCGGTGGCATCGCATCACTCGCACATCCTGGGTATTTTCAGCCCTCTGAGTCAGACGAAACGTTCGATTCACTCAGATCACTTGTTGAACGTTTGCACGCTGCAGGATTGGACGCAATAGAAGTGTCATACGAATATGGAGACTTTGGATTCAGTGCTCCACAGGCAGCCACGATAGCGACCAATATCGAACTCCTACACACTGGGGGCTCAGACTGTCACGGACTGGGTACATCAGCGACACAAATTGGAGATGTACGGGTATCTCAACCAGCATTTCGTCGACTCTCCCACAAGGCAGACATACAGTTACCACGGCCGCTATCGTAAGCTAACTCACCGCTAAAGTGGTGGGCTTTCAGCGTTGACTCCCGCTCTGGCCGAATCATCGGCAGAAGGCTCATACTCTCCATTCGCGTTCAACATCCCGCCGTTCAAGCGCACGCCGACGGGTGCGCCTCCACCAGACCCAGTTTGATTCCGGCGGAGATACCGCAATCTAATGTTCTTCGCCGCATTGTAATCGGCGTGGTTCTCGTAGCCACACTAACGATTCACTCTCACGATTATCCGGGTGCGTGAACCTACAGTCAGAGCAACGCCGTGAGGTATTCCCCGGGGCAACCTGCTCTCCGTTGATGCCGTACTCTGCGGGCTTGTATTCAACGTACTCGTACAATCGTTTGAACGCCCACTTGTGGCCTCACGACGCACCAGTGCGGTCACGAATGTCGGTCAAGTCCCCAAACGCAATCACCGAACAGTCGTGGGTGCGGGCTTCAGCGACCAACTCGTTCGAGATACGGGGGAGCGTAACTTCGAATCGGCCTTCCCCTTTGCGTCCGACCGACTGGATGTTCTCGTGTGCCCACCGTGTTCCTGTAAGTCACCACGCCGGTTCTCGTATTCACGTTTCCAGTCATCGAACTCGTCGCCAGTCTAGAACGTCCCTGTTGAGGCAACTGCTAGATTGTTTACGCCGAGGTCAACCCCGAGAACTGTTCCGTTCTCGGTGGTCACCTGTCTCGGCGTGTCAGACTCCACGTCCTTTTTGCAGTTGATATGGGGCATCCAGTTGCCGTTCGTGTAGTGCAGTTCTGCCCCTGTCGTCTCGTGCTCGTCGGAGAACAGATATTCCGCGTTGGGCGTGTCTCGTTCCTTATCGGGAAGTACGTAGTCGGCTTCAATGCGACCGTCAACGGTCGCCAGCGACGCGTACTCGTCGTGGAAGGTGGCGGTGCGGTGGTCGTAGACGACGTGCGGGCTGGTGAAGTGCGGCATCGGCGCCTTCTTTCTGTATTTTCACTTCTCGACCACGCTCTTGCAGGCTTCAACGGCTTTGTTTCGGGCAGTGTGGACGTGGTTGCTGTGTGACTCTGTCTCGCTGCGCACGTCTTCGTATGTGCCTTTGTGGAGCGTGGTTTTGCTCGTGGTGACGTACTTGCCTTGGAAGGCGTGGCGTGTGACGTGGTTAGCGGCCCACAGAAAGTCGTCGACGGTGTCGCGGAGAAGTGCGGCACTGTAGCTGTCCACGTCGAGTTTCACGGGGACAGTTCGCCGTATCTCTATATATCACATGTAGAGTTGGTAGTTCAGAAAGTTTGGGAGTCGGCCCTGCCAATGTCAGTGGGTTGTCGCACGGAGTGTACGCGCTTCCTGTGGGTTTCCGCGCCGTATCCGCTGTGATCTCGTTGAATAGAGAGAGGATTATCCGCGATTGATCCGCTGAGCTACCCACCGGTAAACGGGTGGCATTCAGCGTTGACTCCCATTCTGGCCACAGTATCGGTAGGAATTTCAGACGTTCCGTTCACGATTTGCATGATAGAGATGGAATGAATCTGTCATCCGTTTTGCTCTGAATAGAGAGACCGTCTTGACACCTGAGTTCATTTCTGTATAGAGCGCAGAGCACTCCTGTTTAATTTCAGAAGAACGAATATATCATGTAGCTACGACTCAAAATATCTGTATGAGCGATAGTGCATATACCGTCGTGTTTGCAGAGCCACATACACTCACAGACGGTGACCAGACAGAACTGGAGATCTCTGAGTATGATGACTTTGGCAGTATGATACAGATGGAACTCACTGATGGGTCAACCCGTTCGGTTGGAAAGCAACTAATCACAGAGATCATCGAGAACAACTGACCGTTGGAGTCGCTCTGGCAGCCGTGTATGCTCAATTAGATAGTACATACGGCCCACCTCGTCCTGTCTATCAGGTATGTTGCCCTAATTCAACTGCTTCAGGCACAATCGTTACCGGAACTGCTGCTCCTTCAGCGACGACAAATCCAGTATGACCCTCACGGACTGCTGCCAGTCGGTTTTTTGATCGGTGTCCAATCACAATGTGTTCAATTTCGACATCACTCGCGAGGTCAACGAGTTGCTTTCCAACTGCTGTGCCTGAACGGAGCCCGCTCCTGTTGAGATGTTCGAGACTAAACTCGACGGGCACGTCCGCACTCGAAAGGAACGATTGCACATTATCCCGAAATGAACGGTCATCTGCAGAGGCACTCTTGTTCTCCGTCAAGTGCGCTACATAAAGCCCCTCATCAAGCCCAGTAGCCAACTGCATTGCAACTGTCAGAACCTCTTCAAATCGGCCATCGTTGCCGATTGCGACCAAGATACTCATATTTAAACAGTCGGCTAAAGACGGTAGTAGTTAACGCCCGGAGAGCACGACTACCCATGATCAAGCACGTCTCACGTGTTAACTATCGTTGGGTATCAGCTGGAGGTGAGATGACGTCAGGTCACAGAAAGTCCGTTAAAAGGCCCACAACTTTCGTTGTGAGAGAAGCCACGGTCATCAACTTTCTGTGGTTCGAATGGTTTGAAACACAATTGAGACTGTGCTTTATCTTTCGAGACACGCGATAGCGCTCGATCGTTCTGTTCTCTACAGAGTTACACTAAACAATTGAACACACATATTCTCTCACGTCACCACGGGTGACACAGTATACATGATATTGCGATGTCAAATATATATCCGCAAGGTCTAAACGATTGCCCCGACGACTTACAGGCAATGGCTTTTGAGGAGTTGCTTAACGACCCTGTTATCCAGAAGTACCTCCACGAACTCGTCGGCCCAACTGGAATGCCTGTCGCGGCGGCACCGCCAGATGGAGAAGTCACTGATGAGGAACTGGCTGAGGAACTGGGTCTCGAACTCAATGATGTCAGGCGAGCGCTCTTTATTCTATATGAAAATGACCTGGCAACATATCGACGAGTTCGCGATGAAGACTCTGGGTGGCTCACATATTTGTGGACCTTCCATTATGAAAATATCCCTGAAAATCTCCAGGGAGAAATGCACCGCTTGCTTGAAGTACTTGAAGAACGACTCGAATATGAGCGAAGCCACGAATTCTATCTGTCGGAGCCAGCTGGGATTCGATTTGAATTCTCTGAAGCGATGGAGCTGGGATTTCAGTGTCCAGAGACTGGTGCACCGCTTGAGCCGATAGAAAATGACGAGATGGTCGCCGCAATGGAGCAACGAATTCACGAACTTCGTGATGAACTGAACGTCGGTGTGACACAAAGCGCCTAATGGTCACTCTCGCCACACAGTGTTATGTGTCTGGAGAGGCATCCCGTCGAGCACTCGATGGGCTCGATTCACTCATCGACAACGACATCGGCGACCTCGCGGTCAACTGGGAGATCACCGTTCGCTCAGATGAGTTTGTCTCTGTGCATCTTGATGGGGAAGACGCGCACGTCGCAAAGAACGCGCTCATCGAACACTGGGGCCAAATCCCGTCCGAGCGAGAAGCCGGTGAGACATACGTCGGGACACTCGAACACTGGGATGCGTCTGGATGGACGTTGCTTGTCGGTGGCGAGGAGGTGATTATCGCAGCGGATGATCTTGGTCTCGGTCAGGGAACGCCGAGCCAGATCCGTGACCGATTCGGCGTCGTCCAGCACATGCCACTGTGGTTCGTGGCGGGCGAGCAGCCCCGGTTGGCTGATAGAACTCGTGACCAACTGTATAACTGGACTCGCGAGGAAGGGGCTGGTCGAGTGAATATAAACAGTGCGACACGTGGAGAAGTGCGTGCGACAGTCAACCGTGCAGGCCATGCAAAGGATATTATTACTGTCGAGAGGCTTGGGCTACTCGAGCAGAGTATCATTTGTCCTGAAGACACTGATCCACCAGGTCTGATCGCGAGTATTGGTACATACCTTCAGTCAGAGTTGAAATGTGTCCTGACGTAATCTCAGTACGATGAACCGACGTCTTCTATACGGTGCATTCGGACTCGCCGCCCTCCTGTTGATGAGTGGGTGCCTAGGGATTGGAACTGGCCCAGTTCCTGCTGAAGAGCTTGACTCGGCGCCTGATCGATCGTACGCCTGGAATTCCACTCACGACGTTGATATTACCGTCCAAGAGAACACACAGTTCCGGATGGTTATCAATGCAACTGATACAGAGTTGCGGTTGTTTAGACGAAGCATAGGCGGGACGAATCCACTCTCGGTATCAGCCGTTCGATATCAGTACCCAAACGGGACAATCATCAATGGTTCTACTTTCCAATCGCGCGGTGGGGAGGTTCGGCAGACGCGAGAGGAAACAGTCATTACGTTTCCGGATAGCGACTCACAGCCCCCCGGAAAGATCGCCTTTACCAGCAGTGGGAATCGAAAGCGATTCTCCTTGCCGACGTATGTTGATGGCTCCTATCAGCTGACGCTCCCACCGAATCGACGCGTGGAGTTCCCTATCTTTGGGTCAGTCTCACCCGGTGGATCACAAAAACGAATTGACGAGCAGAATCGACTCGAAATCACATGGGAGTCGATGGATGCCGAGACGGCTTCAGCCAGATTCTACCTCCAGCGTGATCTCTATATCTTTGGAGGAGTCTTAGGTGGGATTATCCTTGTAGGGCTGGGTGGTCTCTATCGATATCGCCAGCGTATTCACCGACTGCGTAAAGAGCGACAAGAAATGGGACTCGATATCGAAGCAGACGACGAATAGCTCCCGAGATGCTTTTAGAGATGATACAGTTATCAGCAGTATGAACGCTGCAATCGTCACTGTCGGAGACGAACTACTGTGCGGTGATACGGCGAATTCAAACGCCACATGGCTCTGCCATCGTCTATCAGAGCGTGGTGTCGACTTACGTCGGGTGACGACCGTTCCCGATGATGTCGCAGATATTGCACAGGTCGTCAATGAATATCGTGCTGAATACGATGCCGTTCTGGTCACGGGTGGCCTTGGCCCAACGCACGACGATATCACGATGGAAGCCGTGGCTGCTGCCGTTGGACGGCCCTTAGAGCCACACTCAGAGGCACGTGAGTGGTTGACAACGAAAGGAGGATATACCGATTCTGAACTCATTGAGGGCACGACAACACTTCCTGCACGCGCCAGAATGCTTCCAAATACGGTCGGAGTTGCGCCTGGTGTCGTGGTTGAGTCAATCTACGTGTTTCCAGGCGTCCCTCAGGAGATGAAAGCGATGTTCGAACGTATTGAGACGGAGTTCAATGGTGAGCGCACCTATTCAGAGAGCTTAGAAGTCGATGAACCAGAGAGCAACTTAATCGACCGGATGACACAACTGCAAGACCGATTCGATGTTTCTGTTGGGAGTTATCCAGGTGGGTCAGTGCGCATCAAAGTCAGTTCCGCGGATTCAGCAGAGGTGGAATCTGCAATTGAATGGCTTCGCGAACGCGTCATATTGGCAGAATAGAGCAGAACTCTCTCACCGATAAAGCAATCCAACCCACCCAATCGTCATTGCAACACCTATTATCAAGATAACGACAGACATTTCGATAATCGGGATCGGTTCACCGCCGACTGCGAGTGGAATCATACGACGCATCTCTCGTCACTCGGCTTAATTGTATTGGCTGATCAATATGCGCTATCGGAGAGCGACGCGGTCTGTCCCTGTTTTAGTCTCTGTTTTGATGACAACAAGTCCATCATCAGCCAAATCCATCACCAGGTTCCGGAGCCATTCACGGTCGTACTGCCCATCATTCGCATAGTCAACGCGAATGCGAGGGCCTAATTTTTCTAACGGGAGTTCTTCATACTCACCAAGAGTGGCAATCACGCGACCACGCATCTGTCGACGACTTCCCTCAAAGGCTGTCTGGCTCTGCACATCTGGGGCGCTAAAGTCTCCTTTTCGATATGCTTGACATTGCCCACGCCATGGACATCCCGCCGTATCACATCGCGGCTGTTTCTGGCACGCAACAGCACCTAATTCCATCATAGCATTGTTCCAAACGCGTGACTGGTTCGATGGCATGAGTCGTTGAGCCTGTTCAGCGTATACTGAATCTTCATCTTCAACATCGAAGAGTCGGTACAAGACACGCTTCACATTCGTATCAATGACTGCATTCCCACTGTTGAACGCGAACGAGGCGACCGCATTTGCTGTGTAGGGACCGACTCCCATCAACGACTCAAGTTCGTCAGGATCTCGCGGGAATTCCCCGTTAAACTCGTCAATGACTTGATTTGCGGCTGTATGGAGATATTGTGCGCGGTTATTATATCCGAGTGAATGCGCACTCCAGAACTGGACGACCGCCGATTGCTCGTCTGTCGCAAGTGATCCGACTGTTGGCCATCGATCCAAAAAATCGCGGTATGGTTCGACGACACGACTTAATTGCGTTTGCTGGCTCATCACCTCTGAGACTAAAATCGCATAGGGGTCGTCTGTGTCGCGCCATGGAAACGACCGGTGGTCAGACTCATACCAGCTAACCAATGCCGTTTGGAGCTGTTCGATATTCTGTGAGTGAGTATGAGCCTCACCCGGCGAATCACTCATATATTGGATCATACGTGCAGACATTGAATTGTGTTACGTTGATGGATGAAAGACACCAGAGCGATGACACAGCCGAGAAACTCCGGTGCGACAAGACGCAAGGCTGTGATTTCGCGCTTGCGTTACTGCATTGTGCCCCATCTCACTCCGCACCGCACCACGTTGTATCATATCGCATCGAATCCAAGAGATGACCATGCGGTCTGATCCATGTGTCCGGCGTGAAGGCCTCTACAAAATGGATACCGAATGTCGGCAAGTGACAGTCGGTGCAGGCACAGACACACTATTGTTTCTGTTTCGGAAATCATCTTATCCGGGATCAAGTATAGATACATATAGATGACGCCAGATGAACTCGAATACCTGATCGAATCGAAACTGCCAGATGCAGAAGCAACTGTTTCGCTCCCTCGTGCACCGGACCCAAATCACGAGGATGCACACTTTGCTGCAACAGTTGTTTCGCCAGCGTTCGAGGGCAAGTCGCTCGTTGAACAGCATCAGCAGGTGTATGACGCGATAGATGAGAAAATGACAACTGAAATTCACGCGCTTGAATTATCCACGCAGGTGCCCGATTGACCTCCTCCCCGCCCGTCAGCAAGAATTCCGACTACCGTTGGGATATACGGTTCGCAACTCACCTGTTCTCATGGGGCGAAAACAGCCGACTGTCAACAGGTGAACCGCTGTTTGTGCCAACCAGCCGTTATCCCTCTTGCCGCCACCCGTGGTGAGACTCAGCAGCCCCTCTGGAAATCCCGAATCTTCTCCGCATCGTTCACGCCTGCATTCGCAACCGTCTCGCGCGTTTCATATACGCACAGTCCACGCTCAACACGTTGTGTGTCGTCTGTGCGACCACACGACAGACACGACTCGACTTCGGCGTATTGCGTTCCGATGTCAAACCCACGTCGGTATCTTCGGCTTCCAGCTTGTTGTCAAGTAGCATCGTGAAGCGGTCGAACGCCCACGCGTACAATCTTAAGTTAAGACTATAGTCGGCCCATCCGAGTTAGTGAAGATAGTCACGAACCTGTTATCGGTTCACGATTGTAACCTCGAAAATCGGACGGTTCGACTCATTTGCTGATTTCAGAATTGCTTATGTCGTTTTGTTGATACTGTCGGTTGGCGTGGAATATCTGGCAGCGACAGTGGATTGTATGGAGGTTGTCGGCTGTATCCGAGCCTGAGGGCAGGGTTGTATAACTGTTACAGAATTCAGTGCCTATAACTCACTACCAGTAGCAAACAGGAACATCAGAATGCCACGGTCGTACTCGATTGGCGAGTTCGCAGACGAACTCGGTGTTCACCCCCAGACCATTAAACGCTGGTGTCGCAACGACGATTTCGACTACACCCGAACACCCAGCGGTGAACGTCGAATTCCACACCGAGAACTCCGCCGGCTCGCAGGCGACACTCGCCCCACAGGCCGTGTTGGACTCTACGCCCGCGTCTCAAGTCACGGCCAGAAAGAAAACAGCGACCTCGACCGCCAACTCGACCGACTCACAGAATACGCTCACGACCACGGATGGAGCGTCGAAAACACAATACTGACATTGGAAGTGGCCTCAATGAAGGCCGCCGTGGGCTCAACTCCCTTCTCGATGAAGCACAGGAAGCCGACTACGGACGCATTCTCGTCACCTACGAAGATAGACTCACTCGCTTTGGCTTCTCGTATCTCAAACGGCACTTCGACTGTTACGGCGTCACAGTCAGCGTCATCGAAGACGAGACGGACAAATCAGCACAGGAAGAACTCGTTGATGATCTTATCAAGTTCGTCGCCAGCTTCAGCGGCACACTCTACGGTATGCGCTCATCGAAACAACAGCAGGTCGTCAATACCGTCGAATCAGAGGTGAAACCCGATGAGTGACCACCTTTCACTCCCAATTCGCTTGCCAGACGAAGAGGACAAACGATTCGAGTGACTGGCAACACTCACCCGTCGTGTCGCCAACCATGTCCTCGAAGACCACTAGACTCCAGTCCATCTGGACGGGATTGCTGACGTATCGCATCAGGCGTGGAAACATTTCGATGAACACGAACCGGTCGAAGAACTTGACCTGTATCTCCCCTCGCGGTTTCGACGGTGCATCTTGCAGAAAGTCGGTGAAACCCTCCGGAGTCACGCCGACTGCCGAGACGCCTTCCAGTCTATCCAAAGCGTGTTGCCAAAGCACAATCATAAAATCCGACGCATCCACCGTCGTCGCATCAAAGAACAACTCTGGGACGGCGGTGACCACCTCTTGTCAGGCTACGTTGACATCCTCATCGACCAACTCACCAGCTGCGACGACCGTCACGGGGCGTATCCAGCCACGTATTTCGAAATGCAGGTCCAGAGTACGATAGCGGCGTCTTGCCGTTCTCTGCGGACGACGGCCCAACCAGCGGGCCGTCAAATACCAGTCCGACGCCGACAGTGAGATGTTGATCATTCGGCTCAAGACGCCAGACACGCCGTCGCCGGAGACACGAGGGGACTGGTCGTGGACGGAGTACGAGTGCGACGGCTACGAAGCGTTTCACGAGCTATTGTCCTACGGTGATCTCTCGGCTCCTGAGTTCCAACCTTCCCGGCGAAAGACCGGTGACGCCTATTACGAACTGTCCTTTCCTGTCGAAGTCGATCAGATAGAGACGAACGACGACGTTGATTGCGTGCTGACCCTCGACGCTGGGATGCGGAAAGATATGACTGCTGTGATGGTCACTGACGACGGCGAACAACTGTCTACGCCACATTTCATCCAGTTCACTGACTGTGACGGGGTGCCGACTGCTCCACCGTGAACGAACTCGACTGAACGACCGCCTTGCCGCGTTGCGCCGTGATGGTCGCTCAACGAGTTCGCGGACATCCAGAGCGAACGGGTAAACAGCAAGATTCGGCACAAGCGCGAACAACTGACGCACGATGTAGCCAACCAAGTTCTCGCACTTGCGCTCACCTACGACGTGGACGCGACTGTCCACGAGGATTTTCGGTCGCTCTCCCCACCGGGTGACGAAGGCACGTTGTCGTGGGAATTGTCGTCGTGGGCTCAGCGTGAGAACATCGAATACCGAGCAGACTGCGTTGAAGTCGCTGTTGAACGAGTCTATCCACAGGGGACGAGCCGGTCGTGTCCCCGGTGTGGCTCACCCGGCCCTGCAAATCGCCCGACCAACAGCAAGAACAGTGGCGGGCACTTCCGGTGTGACAACGGTGTGGGTTCGAAGGCGACCGGGGTACGACTGAAAGCTACTGAAAATTGGAAGGTTGGAGCCTTGCAGCCTCTGCGTAAATGAGTGGGGTTTACCCCATCGCCTCACTTTTGGGCAGACATGCCAGAGAGACCTGAAACTGAGGATGAGCCTGATGAGGTACGTATCGAGCGTGACAGCCTCGGTGAAATGTCGGTCCCAGTAGACGCCTACTGGGGAGCGCAGACACAACGGGCAATCGAGAACTTCCCAATCTCGGGGATACCCTTCGGACGGCGCTTTATCCGGGCACTTGGGATTGTCAAGAAAGCAGCCGCGCGAGCGAATGCAGAGCTGGGTCATCTTGAATCTCCTGTCGCAGAGGCAATCACCGAGGCGGCAGAGGAAGTTATCGGTGGCGAACATGACGATGCGTTTCCGGTTGATGTGTTTCAAACTGGATCGGGCACCTCCTCAAATATGAATGCGAATGAGGTGATCGCAAACCGAGCCGCAGAGCTTCGTGGAGAATCAATCGGTGACCGGGTTGTTCACCCAAACGATCATGTTAATTTTGGCCAATCATCAAATGACGTTATTCCGACAGCGATGCACGTCGCCGCAGTTGAAGCTCTCAGGAAGGATCTGATTCCGGCACTCACAACACTTGAAGAAACACTTCAACGAAAGGCTAGCGCTTTTGATACTGTGATCAAAACCGGGCGAACGCACTTGCAGGACGCAACACCGATTCGTCTCGGACAGGAGTTCGATGGGTATCGAACTCAGATCACTCACGGTATCGAGCGCGCTGAGGAGGGCATCGGGCATCTATCTGAGCTAGCGCTTGGAGGGACAGCCGTTGGGACAGGGTTGAATACTGACCCGCGCTTTCCAGAGAGAGCTATAGAGTCTATTAACGCTCAGACGGGATGCACATTTCAGCCGGCAGAAAGCCCACCGGCAGCGCAGGCTGCACACGATGCAATGGGAGCTGCCCATGGTGCACTCCGGACAGTTGCAGGGTCACTGAATAAAATCGCGAATGACCTCCGTTTGCTCACCTCTGGGCCACGAAACGGGATTGGTGAACTGGAGCAGCCAGAGAACCAACCCGGCAGTTCGATTATGCCCGGCAAAGTAAACCCGGTCATTGCAGAGGCAGTCAATCAAGTGCACAAACAGGTCGTTGGAAATGATGCAGCTATTGCAGCAGGGGCTGCAGAGGGCCAACTCGAATTAAATCTGTACAAGCCAGTTATCGCTCATAATTTCCTTCAGTCAGCTCGTCTCCTCACAAATGCTGCGGAGGTATTTGCAACACAATTCGTTGAGAAGCTCGAAGTCAACGAGGATGTGTGTGAAACACAGGTTGACCGCTCGCTCGCACTCGCGACAGCACTCAATCCAGCGATTGGATATGATAAAGCAAGCGAAGTTGCCAAAGAGGCATTACAGACGGGGAACTCAATCCGGAGGGTTGTCATTGAGAAAGGCTATCTCACAGAGGCAGAGGCAGAGGATGTCCTTGACCCTAAGGCAATGACTGAGCGAGCGATTCTCAGTGATGAGTGAGCGTCTGTCAGCCATATATGAAGCGTAGGCTTTCGCGCTGCTACCGCTGTGACACCGACAACGGCGTCTTCACGGCTACCCTGAGCTCAGAACAGTGTCTACGACTGAATCAATTTTTGTACCCTGGGGAAAAATGAGCAATAATGAGTGTGCAGGAGTTCGATTATGCGGATCTTGGATTAACCGCGGGCCTGGAGATTCACCAGCAACTCGATACGGCCACCAAGTTGTTCTGTCAGTGTCCAACTGAAACAAATCGCGACCCTGAGGCAGCCTCACATACGTTCACACGCTATCTACATCCAACAAAGAGTGAACTTGGCGAGCTTGATGATGCAGCACTTGAGGAAAGCATCATTGACCGTGAGTTCAAATATTTGAGCTATGACACGACGTGTTTGGTTGAGGCAGATGAGGAGCCGCCACATCGGCTCGATACAGAGGCGCAGCACGTCGCATTACAGATTGCGTCGCTTCTTGACATGGACCCTGTCGATCAGGCACATGTCATGCGGAAGCTCGTTATCGATGGGTCGAACACCTCAGGATTTCAGCGAAGCTCACTCATCGCACATGGCGGGTCGATAGAGACCTCAGAGGGACCCGTACGGATTGAGGACCTCATGTTGGAGGAGGAATCCGCCCAGCGAATCGAAGAAGACGCGGGCGTTGTGACATTTTCGCTCGACCGTCTCGGAGTGCCACTGGTTGAAATTGGCACCGGACCTGATATTTCAACTCCTGCACAGGCAAAGGAGGCGGCCGAACGGATCGGGATGCTTCTTCGTTCGACAGGGGCAGTAAAGCGTGGACTAGGGACGATTCGACAGGATGTAAACGTTTCAATCGCAGAGGGCGCACGTGTCGAAATCAAAGGTGTTCAGGCGCTTGACCAGATTGACGAGATCGTCACTCAAGAAGTGCGTCGACAAGTTGCCCTTGTCAGGATTTCTAAGAGACTCTCTGAACGGGGTGCAACGGTCGGCGATGTGACTGATGTGTCTTCTGTGTTTGCAGACACCGATTCGAGCGTCATCGAGAGTGCACTTTCGGACGGTGGACGCGTACTCGCTCTTCCACTGTTAGGATTTGATGGACTCTTAGGGCGCGAGCTGCAAGATGACCGTCGACTTGGAACTGAGTTCTCTGATCATGCAAAACGATACGGGGCAGGTGGAATCTTCCACAGTGATGAACTGCCTGCGTATGGCATTACCAACGAGACAGTTACTGCAGTACACACAGAACTCAATGCGGACGCATTCGCACTCGTCGCAGCGACCCCCGATGTAGCCGAGCAGTCGATCTCCGCGGTTGCTGACCGTGCACATCAAGCATGTGAGGGGGTTCCCGAGGAGACGCGGCGAGCACATGAGGATGCAACGACTTCATACCTCCGTCCCCTACCAGGAGCAGCGCGAATGTATCCCGAGACAGACGTTCCACCTGTCACGCCTGATCTGTCCGAGATTGTCGAACCGGAGTTACTCACTGAGAGAGCACATCGGTACGAAACAGACCTTGGACTCAACGAAGGTCTCGCAGAGCAAGTCGCATTCGGTCGCCGGATGTCTCTGTTTGAGGAGGCTGTCGCAGCAGATATCGACCCAACATTCGCCGCTGGGCTTCTCGAATCAACGCTCACTGAATTGCGCCGTGACTCTGTTCCGATCGAGAATCTCTCTGATGAGCACCTCATGTCGGTCATGAGAGCTGTCGAGTCGGGTAAATTGGCAAAAGAGGGCGTTCCAACGGTGCTTGAGACAATTGCTGATACACCAACACTCAGTGTTGAAGCGGCAATCGAAGAGGCTGGCCTCGGCGGTGTTTCCGAGGCAGAGGTTAAAGCAGCCGTTGAGGACATTGTCGAACGAAATGCGAGTCAGGTTGAACAGGAGGGAATGGCTGCATTCTCAGCCCTCATGGGCGAGGCAATGGGCGCGCTTCGAGGAAAAGCAGATGGAGAGGTTGTCTCGACAGCACTTCGTGAATCAATTCAGCAACGAATGTCGTAACCGACTCCATCGTTAAAGGGGTCGCTTTCAGCGTGGACCCCAGTTCTCACTGCTCATACCAGTAGACGAAGACTCGCCATTTAGCTTCAGCGTCCCGCTGTTCAGGCGCGCCCCCCCACGCCTCCGCCAACCTCAGTTTGGGTGCCACGGAGATACCGCTCCCCGACCCTCTTGACAGGATTATAACCTGCGTTGTTCTGGTGGTCGCACTTCAGACACGTGGAGCTCTTCACATCCCGGTCGTATGGGTGAAGCCACAGTGTGAACACCGAGACGACGCGTTCTCTGGATTCACCTGCTCAACTGCAACCCCCTGCAGCGTTTGGGAGTTGACATGCCGCCGGACGGTCAATCGATTACTCATGTTGGTTTCCTCTCACCAAACGAGCGGTGGGCTTCCGCCTTGCACAACTATGAGCTGGGAGTCTCGGCTTCTTGTTCTGTGTTGAGTCGTATTCCGGTGTGTCGCGCTCTTGGCTCACTCAGATGATTCGTTCATCTGTGATAGTTTATTATTCGCGCGACGGAACAGTCCGGTTAGTCTCGAAACCTCCCGCTGAGTCGGGTGAGCCCGCCCTAACAGCCGACGAAGCATGAGAGCCGTTTTCTGTCGTTTATGTTCACGCCCCTCAACGCGAGTCAAGAACTTCGTAAAGAAGCTGTGTAACCGGTCGATATCAGGTTCATCAGCACGCTCACGTTCGATATCGGGAAGTTGTGTCTCTGAGAGCATCAGGGAACGGAGCTCATAGAACACAACCGTCGCTGCCTGGCCAAGATTGAGCACTGGATACTCAGCAGAAGCAGGTATCGAACAGATGACGTCGAGTTCGGCGAGTTCATTATTGTTGAGCCCACGGCCTTCACGGCCAAACACCAATGCAGTTTCTGCATCGACGGTCTGTAGACTCTCTGCGACTTCTGCAGGTGTTTGATACGGAAACCGGATATGCCGACGGCTATCCTCACCAGTGATTGCAGTAGTTCCGATCGTATGATACTCGTTGACTATCGTCTCGAAGTTGACCTCCTCGGCAGCGGGAAGAATATCTTCTCGTGCATGGCCCGCAAACCCATATGCCTCTCCATCACGCTCAATCGGCGGGGGATTGACCAGTTTCAATTCCTTCAATCCGAAATTCTTCATTCCTCGCGCGATTGTCCCGATATTTCCTGGTGACTCTGGTTCGACAACAACAACAACTGGGGGAGACCTCTCAACGCTCATTTGTTCGTTGGGTATTCTCGTGAAAGGTCTAATTGCTGGATCCGGTTCTGTTCTGCGTGCGCCTGGTCTGTACGCTCGTACGTAATCTCACCCGTTCGCAGATTGATTCGCTTTCGCCGGTCAGTATAGCCATCGTTGAGTCGTTTTTGTAACTCAGCCGGATCTGGTGGGTCCGGAAGTGCGTGCGGGTCAACATCGACATGTGTCAATCCTTCATATCCATCCGGTGCTCGATTCCCCGCATCGAACCATTCGACAAAGCTCCTCCGAAATGCCTCAGTCTCGATAAACTGGTTTCCACCGGCTTCACGGAACCAGTAGAGAAAGTCTGATTCGTGTGTTTCACACAGCAGCACCTCCTCCATCGGCTCGCCGTACACGATCTGTGCTTGTTTACATCGCTTTTTGTTTGCCTCACCATGGATGAGATAGCAGCCATCGCATGGCTTTGCCTGCAGATACGTCAGTCGGACTAATCGCGTTCGGGCCGAGTCTGACATCGTATCGAGCGGCCGGAATTCGCCTGCTTCATCGAATAGTTCCGACTCCTCAAACCGCCAGCCACGGAGTCCGATACTGACTTTAGCCATATCACAGTCTCAGGTTTCGAGAAAATAAAAACACGCTGAATCAAGAGTAACGATGCTCTGTTCACCCTCGGCTAAAACACACCGTATTTGTATCCTGCACGCATCCTGTCCGTATGCGAACAGTCGATGCGGCTGGGTTGAAGATTGGTGATTCTCACCCTCCTCGGATTATGGGTGTTCTCAACGTCTCAGAGGAATCACCATATGACCCAAGTGTATTTCATGAACCAGCAGCAGCTGCTGAGTATGTTGATGTGGAGTTGATTGACGAGGGCGCTGATATTGTCGACATTGGGCTCGAGTCTGCGAATAAGCGGTTCGATGTATTGAGTGCCGAAGAAGAGCTCCAGCGACTGGACGTAGCCGCTGAGACTATTGCGAGCGTGAGTGGTGACGCCGTATTCTCTATTGAGACACGGTATCATGAAGTCGCTGAAGCAGCTCTCAAACGGGGCTTTGAGATGGTTAATGATATCTGTGGCTTCGCTGACCCGAAAATGCCCGACATATGTACAGAGTATGGTGTCGCTGTTGGTAAGATGGCATCTCCGCCTGATTTGACGAGTCCGGGAGCAATCGCTGATGTTGACCACATATATGATGCATTAACACAAAATGGATTCACTGAAAAGACAATCATCGACCCTGCCTTTGGTGGTTGGTCTGAGGAGAAGACAGTGGCTGAAGACCGCGAAACGTTTGACCGCCTCAGGGAGTTCCGCAGCTATGGACGTCCAATGTTAGTCTCGATCAATCGAAAGAACTTCCTGCGGTCAATCGCGAATCGCTCCACTGAGGACGCGCTTGCGGTGTCACTGGCTGCGACATCGATGGCAGTTGAACGCGGAGCTCACGTCATCAGAACACATGACGTCGCTGAGACGCGTGATGCGGCACTGATTGGCGACCGATTCACGCCAGCACGAACGTACGCTGAGTCACCGATGACGATCGCGGAGTTGGACATTGATACCGTGAAAAGTGCAGAGCGACACTTCGAGCAAATGGAGATGATACCATCAACACAGCGAATACAGACGGAGACTCTCACACGAGTATTCGAGCTACGAGATCTTGATGATCAACATGTCTCACTCCTCTCTAATGCTGTGTTAGGAACGACAGCACGCTTTATTCCAGATTCGACAGGAGACCATGGATTGCTCATAGCAACACAGGCTGGATTGGATGCAATTGAGGCGAATCTTTCAGCTGATGAGGGCACTACCTCATCCAGTCTACACGACATATTTCGCACACAGATATGCTGAACTGCGCACGTACAGATACGAGAAAGCTTATACCACGGCATGCAGAAATCTGCGATTGGTAGTCGGAGAGGCAATTGGGTAGGGGTACTTAGGCCGCTCCGACTCATATTTATTATATCGTGAGTCACTCATATGCAATTCGCTGAGTGGGAGCCAATTTACAGACAGATACGGACTGATTTCGGATATGACACTCAGGGTGATAAGCTCGCACGGGACCTGTTGGCGTCTTTCTCTCCGTTCTACAGCGCAGACTCGCTGGATTACACTGGCAAGACAGTTGCAATTGTCGGCGCAGCACCGACGCTTGAGGAGCATGTCACGCATGTCGAAGATGCTGACTGTATTATTGCTGCATCGACGGCGGCTGACGTGATTACCAGTGCCGGCTATCGTGTGGACCTGATGGTGACTGACTTAGATAAGAATCCGGAGACGGTCAAATGCCGAACTGACCGCAGCAAGCCAGTCGTTGTTCATGCACACGGAGACAACAGATCGCTCCTTCGCACATGGCTCCCAAGACTCGATACAGAGTGGGTGCTCCCAACGACACAGTGTGCGCCGACAGAGACTGTCCACAATTTTGGGGGGTTCACTGACGGCGACAGAGCAGCATACCTTGCGGATACATTCGGTGCAGAGCGCCTCGTCTTCGTCGGATGGGATTTTGACGATCCAACGGTCAGTGACATAAAATCAAAGAAGCTTGCCTGGGCCGACAAACTACTCACACTCTTAGCAACACGCCGTCAAGACTCATTTGATACGTTGTAGTCAATTTAGTGTGAATGGGTACAACAACGGTATCGACAATTTCAGAATGATGCTGCACATAATTCATACATGCGAGTATTCTGGCATCGCGAGGACCTTCGTGCGACAGATAATCGCGGGCTTATGCAGGCGGCACAAGATGCGGCTGAAGCAGACGAGCACCTTTTGCCCGTATTTATCTTTGACTCGCTCACGACTGACCACGATGGAAATCCAAGGATGCAGTATCTACTGGACTCACTGGCTGAGCTCCGGCAGTGGTATCGCAACCACGGCGGGGATATCTATGTGACTGTGGGTAACGCAGTCGACACCTTCGAACAGTTACTGACAACATATGATATCAGTGGAGTCTATTGGAATCGGCTCTACAACAAAGAGGCGCGGGCGCGAGACGAGCAGGTGACAGAAACCATAAAAGCCGCTCAGATCGACGTTGAGACAGTGAGAGATGAACTCTTCTTCGAACCAGGAGATATCACGACGAACAAAGGTGAGCCATATTCCGTCTACACATATTTCTGGAAGAAATGGCGTGACCGGCCGAAGGAGACGCGCGTAGCTCACCCACCTGCACCGGTTCTTGCTAAAGAGGAAGGAGAAACCATCCCATCGATGGAAGATATCGGCTTTTCTCCACCTCAGGCAGACATCCAACCGGCAGGAATGGACGCAGCGACAGAACGACTCGAAACGTTCTGTGACGACGGCATCTTCCGATACGAATCAGACCGAGATTATCCCACACGCGAGGGGGTGTCGCGCCTCTCGGCCGATCTAAGTGCTGGCACAATCGGAGTCCGTACAGTGCATGATGCGACAGTTGAGGCGAAGGAACGAGCGTCTGAGGAGGAAACGGACTCAGTCGAAGAGTACCAATCACAACTGGCCTGGCGTGAGTTTTACACCCACGTGCTGTACTTCAATCCAGATGTCGAAACAGAGAATTACAAATCATACGAAAACCCAATTAACTGGCGCGATAATCCCGAGGAATTAGCTGCGTGGAAGCAGGGCAAAACGGGCTATCCAATTGTGGATGCGGGAATGCGTCAACTACTCGAAGAGGCATACATGCACAATCGAATGCGGATGATTGTTGCCTCTTTCCTTACCAAGGACCTGCAGATCGACTGGCGAGAGGGATATGCGCATTTCCGAAAATACCTTGCTGATCATAATATCGCGAATAACAATGGTGGGTGGCAGTGGGCTGCTTCAACTGGGACTGATTCACAACCTTACTTCCGAATCTTTAATCCCATGACGCAAGGGGAGCGATACGACCCTGATGCGAAATACATCAAACAATATGTTCCAGAGTTAGAGGGCGTTTCACCAGATATCATTCATTCGTGGCACGAATGCAGCCTCAGCGAGCGAGCACGCTGTGCTCCTGACTATCCTGCACCGATCGTTGATCATAGTCACCGGCGCGAGGCAACGCTGGATATGTTTCAATCCGCTCGGGGTGACGACTAATCAGATTCCGCTGTGTCACCTGCAGCACACGATTTCAGCGTCTCAAGTGAGACTTCTGCGAGGACTGACCGAGCCGTCGCCTGGAGCACAACCGGTGGTGTGTGTCCGGCGTCTTTTGCTTCTTGCCATCGCCCAATACAAAGGCACCAGTGGTCCCCAGGGTCAAGACCTGGGAAATTAAACTCCGGTCGCGGGGTAATCAAATCGTTCCCCTGGTCTTTACTATACAACAGAAAATCCTCTGTCATGACTCCGCAGATTTCGTGCCGGCCAGGGTCGCGACCAATATCCCGACAGTGTCCATCTCGAAGATAGCCCGTCTCGGGATCGAAATTACAGGGCTGTAATGGTTCACCGAGCACGTTGAGTTCGTCACTCGCTGATCTCTCACTCATATTGACATTCTCGGCGGCAGAAGCAAAAATCCAATGTCTGCTTCGACTGGGTATTGATAACACACACCTGTAACGCTTAACAGTCATCCAGTGCTATGTGATAATAGAGGTATTTCACTATGAGTTATGAACTTGATCCACTACCATACGAGTACGACGCACTAGAACCGCACATTTCTGAGCAGGTACTCACCTGGCATCACGATACCCATCAACAGGGGTACGTAAACGGGTGGAACTCTGCTGAGGAGCAGCTGGAATCCAACCGAGAGTCAGAAGAGTTTGATTCGTCCGCTGGAGCGATTCGAGATGTGACGCATAACTCCTCGGGCCATGTCCTGCACGACCTCTTCTGGCAGTGTATGTCACCAGAAGGCGGCGACGAACCAACAGGTGCCCTTGCCGACCGCATTGAGGCCGACTTTGGGTCTTATGAGGCCTGGCGGGGCGAGTTCGAAGCAGCCGCTGGTGACGCATCAGGTTGGGCGCTCTTGGTGTATGACAGCTTCTCAAATCAACTACGGAATGTTGTAGTTGATAATCACGACGAAGGTGCATTCTGGGGCGCACACCCGGTTCTGTCACTGGATGTCTGGGAACATTCCTACTATCACGATTACGGCCCGGACCGTGGCGATTTCATTGACGCATTCTTTAACGTTGTCGACTGGGAAGAGCCAGCCGCGCGCTACAATCAGGCTGTCGATCTGTTTGAGTAGGCCCACACGTCCGAATCCACTTTTTTATTACCTGTTCGCTGAGTGACAACCCCGCCGAAACCGCCGATTCTTTGAGCATTGCTGTTCAATGCATCTCAATGCCGAAATCAAAAGCTGAGTTTGAGACATTATACCCATATCAATTATACGAACCTGCAGAGATACTTGAGCGCGACCTCATGTACACCATCCCAGAGATCGCACGCCGTCTGCAGGGACTTGACCCAGATGCTGAATTAGCCCCTGATGCTGAGGAGCGTGTTATCGAGTGGACAATTCCATGGATTATCATGTATGCAGATAAATTCGTGATTAACGACCCGGCTGGTGATGAACCAGGATACTTTGGAGTAGCCGAACATAGCGATGAGAGCGAGCAAACTGAGGGCAAAAGCGAGAGCGAGAGCGACCGCAGAGGCGGCAACTAAGAGAGACAATTACTTTTCTATAGTGGTAAAGTGTTGATACAGATAATGCAGGAATATCTCGATCTTATCACTGACGTACTGACGACCGGACAGTACAAACCAAACCGAACAGGTGTAGATACGATTTCGGGTTTCAGTATGCAGTACGATATCGATCTCACCACGGGGTTTCCGCTCCTCACTACGAAGAATCTCTCCGGTGGACGGTGGAACTCACTCCTGCATGAACTCGTCTGGTATCTCTCCGGTAAGGAGCATATTCGGGAGTTGCGCAAAGAGACGGGTATATGGGATGCATGGGCAGACACTGAAGGCCATCTCGATACGGCCTATGGCCGGTTTTGGCGGCGGTATCCTATTCCAGCGGCCGAAGCTCAACTCCCTGGAGAGAGTTGGGCTGAGTCTGAGTGCGAGTGGGTTACCTCCGAGGGTGTTTTCGACCAACTTCGATACGTCATCGACACGCTTCAAGAGTCACCACATTCACGCCGAATGGTTGTTAATGCATGGCATCCGGCGAATGCTGCAGTCTCGACACTACCACCATGTCATTATAGCTATGTTTTCAGTGTCCAAGGAGACAAATTGAACGTTCACCTCACGCAGCGGTCGGGGGATATCGCATTAGGTATTCCATTCAATATTGCGGCATATGCCCTGCTTGCTCATGTTGTCGCGGGGCAGACAGCATTCACACCCGGTCGATTCGCACACACGATTGTTGATGGACACATCTACTGCGGAAAGGGCGACCGTGGGCGATGGTATGCCGATCATCTCGATGAGTTATCCGCACGCGTCGCTGCGGTGACCGACCGAGCAGAGTATGCCGATATCGCTGAATGGGTACGCACAGCAGCGCCACAGCATCACGCTCACACGGAGGCCAAGCCGCTTGATCACGTCCCCGGATTGCTGAAGCAATGCAGTCGCTTTCCTCAATCACGGCCGTCGATCGACATTGCAGATGTTGGAATCGATGAATTGAGTGTCGAAGATATTTCGCTCTCTGGATATAATCCAGCACCTGCAATTGAATTTGGTGTTGCCGAATGAGCGAGATACGCACGGTCTTAATCGCCGCGATTGCAAGGAACGGGATTATTGGCCGTGGCGGGTCAATGCCGTGGCACCTCCCGGCAGACCTCTCGCATTTTAAACAGCTGACTGTTGGTCATCCCGTTATCATTGGGCGGAGAACATACGAATCAGTGCTGGATGCACTTGGGAAGCCCTTTCCCAATCGGACGACAGTTGTTCTGACTTCGCAGTCACTCTCGGTTCCGGATGGTGCTGTTGTGGCGCATTCGATCGATGATGCGCTTGAGCGCGCACGGAGTGATGCTGAACGTCGTGGTGTTAATCGTGTGTATGTGGCTGGTGGTGGGAACGTATATGCACAGTTTCTCGACGATGCGGATGTACTCGAGTTGACCGAGCTCGAAGATGCATATGAGGGTGATACGGCATTCCCAACGTTCGATACCGAAAAATGGGCAGAAACAGCGCGGGAGACACACGAAAAATACGATTTCGTGACATACGAACGAGTTGAAACCTCAAACTAAGACGTGACACGCATGCTAACAGACTCGGTTGGAAACCCTCGACAAGTGAGAGAACGGCATAAATAGACGGCGTCATCAGCACTGTCATGTGAGGGATAAAAATCGACGGAGAGTACCTGCGTCGTTATCCCGAGGAGAATGTACACATTTCACACAGATAATAGTCGTATGTGCTCGACACCTCGTTGATGCCGTGCGAGACGTGTCTATGATATGGCTTCTGAGAGCGTGCCCAAGCCCAACCTTGCTGAATGTTTCGTCGAATAGTGTCTACCCCTCATTTTTGAAGACGTACTCAGATAGATGTCGGAGAGATACAGACTTCAGATTGGGTTTCGGTTTTCATCGTCATCTTGAGACGCTCAATCACGATCATCTCTCGCTAATTGCGGCAGGCTTGGGTGACTTTCGTGCATTTATGAGTGTACAACCGCATAATTAATCTATGCAACGGAACGACCAGCAAGCATACGATCGGGGTACCTCATTGTTCTCTCCCGATGGTCGGATCTATCAGGTGGAATATGCCCGTGAGGCCGTCAACCGTGGCGCACCGAGCTTAGGTATTCGAACATCAGAGAGTGTCATCCTCGCGGCGCGTCGCCAAACGAGCTCTTCGCTCATGGAAGCCGAGAGCATCGAGAAGCTACACAAACTCGATGAATTTATCGGTGCTGCGTCGGCCGGTCATGTGGCAGACGCACGAAAGCTTATTGATGAAGCCCGCACAGCCGCGCAGCGAAACCGACTCCGCTATGGAGAACCGATTGGAGCTGAAACGCTCACACGGACGCTCTCTGACGAGATTCAGGAGACGACGCAGATCGGTGGAACGCGACCATTCGGTGCTGCGTTGCTTATTGGTGGCTATGATAACACGAACGGAAACTCTGAACCCCGACTCTTTGAGACTGACCCATCCGGCGCTCCGCAGGAGTGGAAAGCCATCGCGATTGGGAATAATCGAGAATCGATTCAAGAGTTCCTTGAGGACGAGTGGGGAACTGAACTTACCACCGAAGATGGCGTTGACTTAGCGATTCAGGCATTGCTAGAGGCCGATGAAGAAATCGAACGTGACGGAGTAACAGTCGGCATTGTCGATGCAGATGGCTACACAGACTACCCAGCGGACAATATTGGTGAGAAGATAGAGACGTTCCGCCCGGCTGAATCAGACGAGTGAATCGTCTACGACCGTAGCACAGCACGAAAATTCTCGGTCTGAAAAACGATGCGAACATGCGAGCATTTCCGAGAGCACTGGCCTCTTGGCCCAGTATAAGCAACAGCCGAAGACCTGACATCCACTGATCAGGCAAAGCGAAAGCTGCAGAGTACCGTCTGAATAGTCTCGTAGCACAGACCAGTCATCTGCACTCATACTTGTCAGTCAATTCGAACAGTCATATCTGCTGCGACGATCTGCAAGATGGACATATTAACGTCCTCCTCAAGTGGCTCCGTCCAAATAAGCGCGGCTGAGATAAGATCGTATCCAAATCGACACCTGCTCGCACGCCAGTCACGTCACACATCCCACTCACCTCGTGATGAGATCCTCACTCCATCTTGCAGTCGTCCTCTCGGGTGCTCGGCAAATATCTCTCTCAGCCCACTCGCGTGTGTCAACTGAGTACCGCGCATTGCATCAAAACGGAATCGTTTTAGGCGATTCGATATACATATCCAATGGACGCTCCGTTGGTGTAGTCCGGCCAATCATCTTGCCCTCTCACGGCAAGGACTTGGGTTCAAATCCCAAACGGAGCACTTCTTCTTCGGTCGCTGTCCGGTGGTTTTGCCCAGTGAATCAAGAGTATGTCCAACAGTGGCCTTGGGCAATCCGACTCGAAAATCGTACCGACCCCGCCGCTATCTCGCGATTCGAGTGAAATCGAAGGCATGGCAGTTCAAGCAGGGAATTCCGCCGCTGTCCGGCGGCTTCCAAAATTGGGGGAACAAGCAACCGGGTTACCGTCGAGGTGGTAGGCAATGAAGAACTCGACACCGGCAACGAGCCCGCTTGAGGGAATCTCTGTCGTGCCAGAACCGTCCGAGAAACTGCTGAACGAACACCAACGAGTTGATTATCGGAGCGACCGCGAACAGTGTCTCGAATGGCTGTTGACCTTTGGGAAAGATCCTGACAGCGCCGAGGGGTATGCGTACTCCACGGTAAAGAACCGGGCTAGTCGGATGGACCAGTTCTACCGGTGGGTCTGGAAGCACGAAGATGGGTATACATCCGCGATCACGACTGACCACGCGGATGCGTATCTGAAGCACCTCGCTCGGCAGGAATACTCGAACGGGCACAAATCCGCGTGCTGGAAGGCGCTGATGATGCTGTTCAAGTGGCGGTCTCATCGCTGTGGTGCAGACGAGTGGTCGCCCGACATCACGTTCTCCCGATCGAATCAATCAACCACACCCCGCGACTACCTGACGCAGGAAGAACGGGCCAAGATCCGTGAGGCCGCGCTCGAATACGGATCCGTCCCTGGTTTCAATAACGTCACCGGGGAGCGTCGTGAGCGGTGGAAAGCTCACCTCGCGCAGCGATTCGAGAAGCCCAAATCCGAGATATCGAGAGAGGACTGGGAGCGAGCCAACAACTGGAAGATCCCGACACTCGTCTGGGTCAGTTTAGACGCAGGGCTGCGGCCTATTGAGGTTGAACGTGCGACAGTCAGTTGGGTAGACATTGACAACAGCGTGCTCCGTATCCCCCGTGAGGAAAGTTCGAAGATTGAAGAAAACTGGATCGTCGGCTTACAGGATCGGACTGCCGAGATGCTGGACTACTGGCTGTCGCAACGGAGCGCGGTCGACAAGCACGACGATACCGACGCACTGTGGCTCACCCGCGAAGCAAACCCCTACGGATCCTATGCTCTCCGGTATGTGCTATATAAACTGTGTGACATCGCGGGGATCTCGACTGACAACCGGACGATGAGCTGGTACACGGTCCGGCACTCAACCGGGACGTATATGACGCGAGAAGAGGATCTCGCGGCCGCGCAGACGCAACTCCGGCATCTCGGTCCGGAAACGACGATGAAGTACGATCAGACTCCAGTTGAGGACAGACGTGACGCCTTAGACAGAATGGGGTGACTACGACGACGAAGACGACCCGTCATCAGAGAGCAGTTGCCGACTGATATCCGCCCGGTTCTCGGTCGTATCTTTGATGTGTGCGTCCACATGGACCCCACTCTCGGTTGACGTAACCGCATCATCGGGCGCAGCCCCCTCAGGCTCGCCAAACTCTCTAGTAATATCAACTTCGTCATCATACGGATTATAATCCGGGTCGTTCGCTGCCCGTTCAGCTTTCTCCCGGCTTTCGTTCAGTGTGACTTGTCTTTCCTCGGGCGCAGAATTCCCGCAGGTTGTTTCAGTGGTTTCGAAGGTATCGTGTCGCAGTTGGTCATTGGTCTGGCTTAGTGACCCGTCCGATTTCATATAGCGACCTACTGAGTGCCGGAGACTATACCACTGAATCGGCCGGTCTTTGCTCGGAACATCAGCCTGATCACACAACTTCCGGAGAATTCGACACAGGCTCCCGGACGTGTATGGGTTACCCTCTCGGTTCAACCAGAGTAGGTTGGTTCCATCGTATTTTTCCAGATGTCGGCGTTCTCGGATCCAGAAGCTCAGATCCTCAGCAGCGTCATCTGATAGCGAGATAATCTCTTTTTCACGCTCTTTTGGGCTACGTCAGTCGGGATTTTCAGGATCTGTTGCTCCGGTTTATACCAGTTGACTTTGGCTTTCGTCACCTCTTTCGGCGTGAGACCGCAGTCGTATCCGACCGAGACAAGCGATCGTTGCACTCTGATCTGCTCTGCGCCAGTCGTCGCGGTTGATCGTCTCTTTCGGTTTTCCGAGTCGCTGCGCAACGAGCCCGTTGATCCGTTCACGTTCCTCAGCAGACGTTTCATAATATGAGGGCAGCTTCCCGTGCGATTCCGCTTCTTCAAGCAAGCGGCCGATCTCCTCGTAGGTGAACTCGGCTGCTTGTGTGTGACTTCCATCAGAAAATTTAATTCGTGGTGTCCATTCGAACTCTAGCTCTCCTTCGTAGTACCGCCATTCAAGATACTTCTTCACTGCATCCAAGAACTTCCGTTTAGAGGTCTTAGCATACGTCCCACCGTTCTGCTTAGTGATCTCATCCCGCGCAAGCATTAGCATCAGTTCATCTGCTTGGTCGGGGGTAAGCATCACCTCATCCGAGTCGAATGAGCCAAGTGCAACCCGGTGAAGTTGGTCTACTCGACGAAAGTAGTTATCTGTATTTGATTTACTCAACCCGTTCTCTTTGATGTGGTCGTTTCCTCGCTCCCGCATCCACTGGTAGAATTCCTGATATTCTCTTTCTACACGGTCAGCATCGTCACTAACCTGTTCAGATAGCTGATCGCTGATCTCTAGGAATTCGATACTGTCATCGGTATTCTGTCCCGTTCTATTCATAATAGCACCGACCGTTATTATCGTGATACTTTTAAAACTAAGCCCTGTACAGGTGATTCTCCTGAGTCAGCAGTAAGTATTTGTCCTACGGCACAGTCCAGCCGCGTATGAGTATCCGCGTAGAAACAGATGATTCGATTGATATCGTTGATGTGACTGATCAGGTAGCGGCCGCTGTACCGGACATCGAAGACGGTGTGTGTACCGTGTTTGTGAACCACACTACTGCGGCCGTCTCGATCAACGAAGCCGAACCACAGTTACTCACCGATATCAAACAGTTCGTTGAGACTCTGTCAGCTTCAGACGACTGGGCGCACGATGCGCTTGATGGGAACGCTGACGCACATCTTCGCACGTCACTTCTCGGACGAAGCATCTCTGTTCCCATCCGGAACGGAGAACTTGCATTAGGGACGTGGCAGTCGATCCTGCTGATCGAATGCGATGGACCACGAACCCGCTCGCTCACCGTGACAACAGTCCCTGCAGTGTAAACATCGAATAAAGTCTCCCAGTGTCAAATTTGTAGCTACACCTGATGGCTTGGAAGATTTCACTCACCTCGGCCGTCCTGAAGATACCGTCCCGATTCGCGGCCCAGCCGAAGAGATCACTCAGATCCTACTCATAAAATATTCTTAATAAACTGTTCTTGCGCAGGATACGAATAGCGTGAAACCGGGTTTCAACACGTTCATTCATCGTTTTGAAGGCTTTCAGAACAGTATATGAGGTACTTAAATCGGGATTGTTGCCGTTTTGGGTCGCTGCCCGTCAGTTTCGAGGGTCTGGTGATTCGGGATTACGCAGGTTAGGATCTGCAAGAGGTTACGGACAAAGATACTGGTGCGGCTAAGCTTTATCCGATACAGTTCTAATGATTAAAATCACGCAGTGTGACACAGTTTCAAGACGCGGCTATCGGTGAAACGCGCCACGCGAATCAGGATCCGGTTGATGAGTTTCGGTCATTCAACGCTGAAAGTACACAGTCGAGCTTCCAGGTGACGGTCGTCAAACGATCGAAGCAGAGAAGCCACTCATTGTTGCGATGGCGCGCGAACAGGTACGACCCGAACTGTGATGCGGAAGACGCGAAACGAAGTGTCGATGCGACCTTTGACGAAGCACTCTGTGCGGTGGCGAAGAAAATACTGTAGAACATCGGGATAGAGGACTCCCGGGTTGAACTCCAGAAGTTGCGTGCGCTGATGATCGGGGTCACGCGAGAGCTCTCATCTCCTGGGTTACAGGAGCACATTTCAGAATGTTCGACTGACCAACTTGAGCAGTTTGAGCTACAGAGCGCTTTCAGTGCATCAACCTACCGAAACGCAAAGCGGCGCTTGAAGAATGCTGAGCGGTTTTCACTGCTTGTCGAGGCGAGTTATCTCGCCGTACACGCGCTGTTCTGCGGCGGGGTGCCGGTGCCGGATGTAGTCAAGATCAAGTATGGGTTGTCGTATACTGCTGGGCCTGCTGCAAGCGACTTCTCGTCTGACACACGAGATATACTGCTGTATGAGTTGCTGACTGACGTCTTAGAGATTGTCGTGGAGCAGCTTGATTTCGGGCGTGCCTCGAATGCGTCACGAGGGCTGTGGAGCTTACCCGGTGTGTTCGCACACGCTGCTTCCACCGGGGAAAGCATTGAAAACTACAAGCAGGCAGCCCACCATATCTTTGATGTTGCGGATGCGCTTAGCGGCCCGGCAATTCGACGCTGTATCGACAAATTAGATCAGTGGGATATCAGGCGGATGTTCGATGCTATTAATCCATCATTGCTTGAGTACGTGCTTGAGTCGGGGGCAATTACTCAACCGGTTCGGGTTGCGTACGATCTTGTGGACATCGACTGTCTGGGAACCGAACCGTTCGACGGGGTGTTTACGACGAGTGACGGTCGGTGGCGGTTTGCGTCGCTGTCGTTTGTTGATGCTGAGTTTGAGTTCGCATTCGGGCTTCGGTTGCTCAAGTCGGAATCGCAGCGAGCAGCCGAGTTACAGAATCTGCTCCGAGCATTGAGATCGATGGTTGACGTAGAGTTGTTCTTCGCAGATCGTGGGTTTGATGCGGTTCGTGATTTCGAGGTGTGTCGAACGTTCGTGCCGAACCGGTGGGCAATCCACGCACAGGAGACCAGTGGTTCAACAGCCCTTGATTCTGATTATGCGAAGCTCAAAAGCAACCTCGAACCCGGCCAGACGGCAGTCATCTCGGACGCGGGATCTGAACAGTTGGAGCCGCCAGTACAACTACTTGGACATTCGGGGTCCATTGATCCATATCGGGCGTTCTGGGCCGGCATTCGGCTCCCGGACGATGCCGAAGAAACGGATAGACGGATTCGGCAGTTGAACTCACAGTACGATCAACGTGGCAAGATCGAGACGCAATTCCGCCTGACGAAAAACCGGTTTGACGTGTCCACGGATTCTCGTGACCCGAATCGGAAATTGTTCTACTACAATATGTCAACTTTATTTTACAATCTGTATGAAATTGCGAATACGGTCCCATCACCGAAACGCGGTGCTGAACTAGATGTAAAGCAGACAGAGTTGCTTGAGGCTATTCAAGTAATCAGCTTCGGGGGACCAACTCGCTCGAAAGCGTACCAATACCTACAACCCGACTCATAATGCCGTTGCAGATTGCTGCCAGGAAACTCAAGCAGATCCTTCGAGCAGCAGGGGTCGTCCACACCGAAAGCGAGTGCCGGATCGATATCAGCACTGACGGAGTCCGTCTTCAATCATTCAGGCGAAATCGAACCATCTACCTTGACTACTCACTTCCCTACTCGGTCACATCCATCGGTGACGACACCGACAGCACTTGGATTAAACTGAACCCAATCACACGATTCCTCAACGGAATATCCGACGGTGAAGTCCGGGTCACATTCCCTTTCGAAACGCCTGACTCAACAGTTGTCATTGAATCCAACGGGCTTGTATACCAGTTCCGATCCCTGATCGCCCCGCACGGCCATTACTTGCCTTCTCCACCAGATTCGACGGCGGTCGCAACGACTTCGATCCGTCACTTCCCGTTCAAGCGTGCCGTGCGAACAGCGAACTGGCTCGGCGGTGAAATGGAAATTCAGATCGCTCCGGACACCCATCGTGTCAAATTCACCGCGACACAAGATGGTAAAGATGATTTCACGTACGTCGTCCGCCCTGATGACGTTGAAGCGATTCAGGGGTCAGCAACGAAGTTCACCATCCCGATCAACGTGGTTCGGAACTTCACCCCGACTCTCCCTGCAAACAGTGTTATCACGCTTCGTCTCACACCGCACTATCTCCTGTTCACCGTCGAGTTCCCAGACCCTGACGCGGAGCTACAGCTATATATTGCCGAGCGGAAACACATCGTCCCGGCGTAAACCAGCGGACATATCCACGTCTCCGTGGTTACAACACACCCCACAACCTCTCATCTGTCGGATGCGACATCCACTATGCGGTTCTGAATATCTCTCGATACACCACCTCGCGTTCATCACCCGCACCTACGCAACTCACCGGCTGAACCGCGGTAACTCGGGGGTCGTATACCGGTTTAGTCTCCGCTGAATATCTGCTTGATCCCAGCCGAGCGGCGAGAGAAGACTCTCCACGGCACGGACGAGTTGCATCTCGTAGTACGAAGCGTTGGGTGAGCAGGATAAATACGAGTACTACGAGTGGTGGCCCGATCGTGACGAACGGCTCCACATCCTCGCAGAGCTGTTCCCGGATGCAACCGAGTACATTGTCGTGGATGATCTGGACCTGAGTCACGTGGATGGGTGGACGCACTACCACGCGTGGGACTTTCTCGATGCGATCGATGATGAGCAACTTGATCTGTCCCGTCGGTGAACCCCAGGGAAGCCAGATACGCAGCCAGCAGTTGATCTCAGGTGACACATCGAGAGCGGAAGTCCACTCTTTCAGGGGTGGTGTAAGCGACAGCGTCAGTTTGAGTCGGCAATACTCTTAGGTACTACGGGTCGTAGTACTTCGTATGAGTACCGACACCGAGAGCGACACCGACGGGAAGACGACTCGCATTACGAGGAAGGGGCAAGTCACCATCCCGAAGGAACTCCGCGAAGAATTCGGGCTCGAAGAAGGTGATGAGGTCGCGTGGGAGAAAACCGATGACGGGATCATCGTCCGGAAGGCGACACGGTCGGCCGGTCGCGGGATGCTCGTTGATGACGATGTGCCTGATGCAAAACGCGAGGCGATGGCCGAAGAGATGGAAGCTGAGATCCGTGACAAACGCCACGAAGAGTGGCAGCCGTGACCCGATACACTGTAGACGGGGTGGCGATGGCGCGGTACCTCGTTGATCAACTTCCACCAGCCGCAGACGACGTATTCAAGCGGTCTGAACGAGGAATCGACGTGATCGAAGCGCCGACTGTCACCGTCAGCGAAGCCATCTGGACGGCAGTCAACAAGAACACGATTGCCGGCATCACCGTCGAGACGACACCGAATGCGGTGCTGCGGGGACTCGTCAACGACGGGCCGGTACGGATCGCTCCCACTGACGACCAGGACCTCGCCGTCTACGGGAGCCTCATCGACCACCACACGCTACACGACGCCTTACTCATCGCCAACCACCGCGTCCGAGGAACCGAGGCCATCATCACGAACGACGAGAACTTCACCAGTGAAGAAACCGTCTGGCGTACTGGCGACTGACGACGCGTTGGTAGGAGCTACGCTAGTAATCAAAGTATCCAACCGATAGAGCGGGCAGTCGCATAATCACAGCTCGGCTTTACACAATCGATACAGAAATAATTCAGTATCCCATAGATATAAATTGGTTTGACTGGTAGAAGACAGTATGGAACGTTCACGGACGGATCTCACAGACATCCCCGATGATGCCTACGACGGTGAGGAGCCTCTACCTGCTCTCGATGCGTTGGACTCGCCTGATTCACTCCTCAAAGGCGGGTCAATCC
>ERZ1034569.21-NODE-21-length-49970-cov-14.471682_pt1 | contig 49970 bp, 43 predicted proteins | sample MGYA00520706_ERZ1034569 | MGnify/ENA primary metagenome ERZ1034569 (study PRJEB33760, sample SAMEA4777722) | hypersaline lake metagenome | biome: hypersaline environment; feature: brines | place: Spain | collected 2014-08 | depth 0 m ...
CTCGCTGAGCGTGTATCTGTTGTCCAGCGGGGATAGGTGTCCTCTATGGAGTGGCAGTCACAGGTCGCGCGGGTCATGCAGGCGACGCGGACGAACAGACGCCGTCGCTCCCTCCGGCAGACCTGTTGTGAGGAAGACACTACGCGTGACGTATGATTATTCTACAGAGCGCCGGCGGGGCGTTGGCCGTCTCGGGTGGTGGGGTGGCGATCCTGTTGTTCGGGGGTACCTGCTGTGGTGGGTCGTCGGGTTGCTCGACTTCGCCGTGAACTACCGGCTAGCGTCAGAGACCTCGACCGCGGACGTGTCACCCGGGGAGGCAGCGAAGCTGACTGGAACGGTTCGGGCGGACGGCAACAACGTCCAGACGCCGATCGACAGGCGGGAGGTGGTGGCCGTCTCCCACACGATCGAGGCGCTCCGCGAGGACGACGACACAGGCAGCAAGCAGTTCAGAGAGATCGAGCAGGTGGACAAGGCTACCCAGTTCCGGCTCGCGGGCGCAGACGGGGGCGAGGTGATCGTCGAGAGTGACGCCGACCTGTTCCTGCGTGACGAGTCGGGACGACAGGAGACGGGCGTCGGCTCACTCGCTGCCGACGCCGAACAGCTCCCGTTCGACTCTGATCGAGAACGCCAGACACGCCACACACAGACAACAGTCGAGGACGGAGACGAACTAACGGTGTACGGGACCACCACCGTCGCCGACAACGCCACCGCCCGAGTCACCGACGGTGACGCGGCAGACCACTTCGCCGTTGTGGAGGCAACGGACGCACTCCCGTCGGTCACACTGCTCGTGGTCGGCGCGGTGTTCGCCGCCGCGTTCTCACTGGTGGGGTTGTTTCTCGTCGGCCGGGTCGCCCTGTTGTTCGTCGCTGGCTGATCCGGCCACGACAGATCCGTCCTCGGCTGGGTACCGGTGTACACCACCGACAGTCCATCCGATCGTCCACCAGTTTTCTGACGGAGGCGTCACACAGACACACTAGTGACGGGTGACGACGAGACAGCCCCAGGCGCGGACGCGGCCCCCAGCACAGACGACGAGCCGTACACCGACGGCATCACCCAGAAGGCGATCCTGTTCGGTCCCGACGACCAGGTTCTGCTCACACGAGCGGGCGGACAGTGGTCAGTCCCCGGCGGGACGTTCGAGTACGGCGAGACGATCCACGGCGGGCTCCGCCGGGAACTCCGCGAGGAACTGTCGGTGACGGCACGGATCGGCGCGCCGGTGGACATCGTCTACGGCGCGTGGCTCGACGGCACCGGGACGCCGCTGGTCACGACGTTCTACCGGGCTGTGACCGACGACCGCGCAGTCGAACTGAACGACGAACACGACGACTTCGAGTGGGTCTCGCCTGCGACCGCACGCGAGCGACTCGCAGAACTGTTCGGGCGGCGGATGGAGCGGGTGCTCGCGAGAGCAGTGACACACCACGCGCTGGCAGACGGAGAGACGAACAGCGACAGCGGGACAGGTGTCGATGGAGTCTCAGCCGATGTCGTCGCCGGTCTCGATCCGTTCACCGCGCGGGCAGACCAGTTCGAAGGGTGTGAGACGGACCACGAGGCGTGGCTGGCGTATCTGGCAGACGCGCGAGAACGGGGAGTTGCGGAACTACGAGAGCGGTACGACTGACGCGGACGACTACTCGTCGTTCGGCTGCGTTTCGTCTGTGGAGTCTGCGTCTCCGTTGGCCGTCTCCGCGACCGGCCCAGTACGCCCGAACACGCGCCAGGCGTAGTCGAGTGTGACGCTGTCGCCAGAGCAATCGAACGTCGCCGTCGCGCGCTCACCATCGTCGTCGACGTGGACCCATGTGTGGTCGCCGGCCGTTGTCGAGTCGGGCGCGAACCCGAGCCGTTCGCTCCCGAACTGGTGTCGTTCCTCGATCACCAACCGGTCCCCCGTCCACTCGACAGTCGCCGAGACGACCCCGTGAGCGGCCGTGTACTGGCCCGTGACACGGCGGGCTTTCGCCGCCACTGCACGGTCTGGGCGAACGTCGACGAGTTCTCGTCCGGTCGCCTCACACAGTAACTCCTGTCCCAACGCCGTCGGCGAGGGGCCGTTTGCGGCGTTACAGCCGACGGCGACCCCCAGCCCACGACCTTCGAGGAAGCCGACGAACCCGCCGGAGGCAAACGTTCCTCCAGAGTGGCTCACGAGCGTGTCACCGTCGAACGGCCGACGGAACCAGCCGTAGCCGTACGTCCGTTTCCGACCGCCGGCGTACTGTTTACTGGCGGCGACCGGTTCGTGTGCCCGTCTGATCAGCGATGTCGCAATCGGGAGTCCACCGCTTGCGTGTGCGGTGAGGAACGTCGTCAGGTCGGTGACCGGAGCCACCAGCCCACCGGGCGGACAGAAAACCGGGGTGTCCGGGAGCGGCGTCGGACGCAATCCCTCCTCGCTGGGTGCGTGCGGAGTCGCTACCTGGTCGTCGGTGGCAGCTGTCGCGGCTTCGAAGCTACTGTTGTCCATCCCGAGCGGATCGAACAGTGCCGTCTGGACGTACTCCGGGAACGACTCCCCGGTGACCTGTTCGATCACACGACCCAGGACTGCGTAGCCGCTGTTGTAGTACCGAAACTGGTCGTCCAACTGCCGCCGATCCGTCGTCGCCGCGAGATACGACTCAAACGCGTCCCAGTCGTCGAGTGACGGGGGGTCACCGCGTCCTAGCGTGTTCTGTATCATCACTGTCGCTGAGTCGTCGTGTGGCATCCCGGAGGTGTGTGAAAGCAGTTCGTGGATCGTGATCGGCTCCCCTGGCGCGTCCGCGAGCCACGAGACGTACGCCGATACCGGGTCGTCAAGCGCCACTTGACCGCGGTCGACAAGCGTCAGGACTGCCGTCGCGGTGATCGGCTTCGCGACCGACCCGACTGCGTGGGGTGTTGCCGCCGTCACCGCTCGCCCGGACTGGTCGGCATCGCCGACGCCGCTCGCGAACACCGTCTCGTCGTCGTCGACGAGCGCTGCACTCACCCCCGGGTAGTCCCCCCCGCGCCATTCTGTCAGTATCTGTTCGAACGTGTCGTGTGAGGGTGCTCGTGTTGTCTCTCCTGGCATACACCACTGTAATCAGCAGACAGGGTAAAGGTTCGTAGCAGCTTGTTACTATATGTTATCTGACACTTCCCGGAACGACTACCACGGAGCAGACCGTCAGGACAGCTGTGGACGAGACAGTTCGTGGGGAGTTGACGACGGTACTCGAACTGGTGAGCCACGAGACCCGTGCTCGGACGCTCGTCGAGTTGGCGGTTCGCCGGCGGGAGTCACCACACGACGAGTGGCTGTCGTTTTCGGAGCTGCGACGCCGAGTCGGTCACGACGACCCGGGGAACTTCAACTACCATCTTGGGCGGCTCCGCGGGTCGTTGATCGAACAGACCGACGCGGGCTACCGGCTCTCGGATGTCGGCCACGAGTTCGTCGCTGTGTTGTTGTCATCACGGTTCGACCCAGACGGTGACATCGCCGTGCCCGACGAGACGGTGTCGTGTCTGCTCTGTTCGGCCCCCGCACACCCGGCGGCCGTCGACGGCCGACTGCTCGTCGAGTGTGATGCGGGACACACGTTCGCCGCCGCAGTCGGTCCGGACGTACTCGTCGACCAGCCGTTAGCTGACGCGCTCAACATCGCGTTGTTCCACACACTGTCGGATCTCCGATTGGCGCTCTCGGGCGTGTGTGCGCTGTGTGACGGACCTGTCGAGCAACACGAGAGTGCAGCCGGCGGTGAAGTGGACACCGAGACCGAGGGGTCGGTACGGACACACTCGCTTCTGTTCGTCTGCCGGCGGTGTGGCGGACTGGTGCGAGCGCCGGCACAGCTGTTTGTCGTCGACCATCCTCGGGTCGTTGGGTTGTTGTACGACCACGATGTCGACGTACGCGAGAGTCTCTGGTCGGCGGTCGCCGACCACCTTGGCCCCACACGATACGTCAGCCAGGAGCCGACTCGGATCGCTGTCCCCGTCACCGTGGGGGACGAGGGGATCACCGTTATCCTCGACGAGACGGGGGCGGTCCACCGAATCAGCTAACCACCGATCTCACCCACCGAACGGATCGCCACCCGCGTCGTCGTCTGCGAACTCCACACCGACCACCTCGAACCGGGCGCCGCCGTCGTGAGCCTCACTCACGCGCACAGACCAGCCGTGCGCCTCGGCGATCTGTTCGACGATACTCAGCCCGAACCCGGTGCCGTCGTCGTCAGTCGAGTAGCCGGGGTCGAACACACTCGCTCGTTCGTCGTCCGGAATCCCCGGGCCGTCGTCAGCGACGTAGAACCCGCGGGTCGCCGCCGCGTTCGTCCGGGTGGTCGTCGGAACCGGCTCGATCGAGCCGACGGTGACGGCCACGGACGGACCGGCGTGTTCGGCGGCGTTCCGGAACAGATTCTCGAACAGTTGTCTGAGTTTCGTGGGGTCTGCCTCGATCCAACAGTCACCCGCGGCTCGCAGCGTGAGGTCGTCGGCGTCGACGGTTTCGCGGGCGTCTCGCGCCACCTCGGCGAGAGCGACCGGCTCCGTCTCGCCGATGGTCCGCCCCTGCCGGGCCAGCGTGAGCACGTCCTCGACGATGGCCTGGATGCGGTCGTGTGCGTCCCGGACGCTCCGGAACGCCGCCTGACTCCCCGTCTGCTCGGCCTGGTCGAGGTAGCCCGCGGCGACGTTGAGCGGGCCGCGGATGTCGTGTGAGACCACGTCGGCAAACTCCGCGAGCCGTTCGTTACGGCGTTCCAGTTTCCGTTCCCGTTGTCGGCGCTGGACGGCCGTCTCGATCCGGGCCGCGAGCCGGTCTGGCGACGCGTCCCGGTGGACGTACTCCGTCACCCCCGCCGCGACCGCCGTCGTCGGCGCGCTGTCGACGATCAGGACGACCGGCAGGTCCGGAGCCGCCGCCCGGACGCTCTCGAAGACCGCCACCGCGTCCGAGGCGTCGCCGATCACGACACAGTCGACTGCGTCGTCCCCGCCCGCGTCGCTGACCTCACCACTCGCATCCGCACCTGCACCGACTTCGTTCGCGTCTGTCAGCCGCTCGGCGGCCGCGTCCGCTGTCGTCACGGTCTCGACTGCGAACCGACTGTCGCCGACTCGCTCCGGCCCACCGAGCGCTCGGACGGCCGCCGCTCCGTCGCTGTCGCCCACACACAGCAGTCGCGTCGCCGCGCTCGCCGTCTGCATGTCGCGTGGTGTACGAGACCGCGAGTCATATACTCACCCCATTCATATTTTCGTCGAAACACGAAAGAATCTGTCACGGTCGTTCACGGCGCTCCGGTGTCACGGTCGCTCACGACTCTCCACTGTCGCGGCGTCCACCGTGTTTGTCCGTCTCAGTCGAGGGTCTAGACAGGCGGGCAACCGCGTGACCGACAGTGTGGCCGACAAGGACCACGGCGAACGCGCCGACAACGACCAACGAAAATGAGAGTCGGTTCGTCGTCACACCCAGCGACCGGACAACCCCCAGCAGGACGAGCCCGAAACCCAGTGTGCCGGTCGCGAACGACAACGACTGCGTGACGGCGACAGCCCGGTTCCGCCGGCGGAGTGCCGTGACGACTCCGTCGGGAGCGGTGGCCTGCCGGTCTCGGCTGGCGTCGACAGACGCCGGCGAACGGTCGACAGACACGAGCGGGTGACCCACAGCCGCCAGCCCGGCGAAGCCGGCGGCGAAGGAAACGAACAGGAACACACTACCCGTCTTCACTGTCGTGTTCAACGGAACCGTCACTGATCCGCCAGCCAACTGTCCGACCCCGACGGCGGCCGTGGCAGCAACGAGGTTGAACTGCATCGCTCGCGTGATCCGGCGGCTCTTGTTGTCAAGTCGCTCGTGGAGCAGCGTTACCAACCCAGTAGTCGAGAACCCCTCACCTTGCTGATCGTCGTCAGTCGTCACACCACAGATTGGTGGTCGCAAATACTTGGTTGTATCTAGTCAGGAGAGATTCGGGAAGCCGAGGCCCCAGACGACACGGCTGGGAGATGGTCGACTCGACCACCCCGCACGGGCCGTCGACTCGGCGACCCGACAGATCGACTGTCGGACCACCGTTTTGATATGCGACCGCACGGACCGTAGCGTATGGACGACACGGAGATCGCCGACCAGTACGCGCCCCACGAGGTAGAGGGACGCGTCGACGGCTTTTGGGAGGAGGTCGACGCATACGACGCGACGGTCGCGGCACACACCGACGACCCCTCCTTCTTTTTCGTCGACGGCCCGCCGTACACGACCGGCCAGATGCATCTGGGGACCGCGTGGAACAAGTCGTTGAAAGACGCCGTGATCCGCTACAAGCGGATGACGGGCCACAACGTCACCGACCGCCCGGGCTACGACATGCACGGGCTCCCCATCGAGACGAAGGTGGAGGAACGACTCGACTTCGAGACCAAACGCGACATCGAGGCGTACGGGATGGAGTCGTTCATCGAGGAGTGTCGCCGGTTCGCGGAGGAGAACCGCGAGGCGATGGACGAGGACTTCCAGTCGTTGGGCGTGTGGATGGACTGGGACGACCCGTACAAGACGATCTCGCCGGAGTACATGGAGGCGGCGTGGTGGGCGTTCAGCCAGGTCCACGACCGCGGACTGGTCGAACAGGGGAAACGCTCAATCAACCAGTGTCCCCGGTGTGAGACCGCCATTGCCAACAACGAGGTGGAGTACCACCAGGTTGGCAAGCCGTCGATCTACGTGAAGTTCCCACTGGCCGACGAAGAGGGGAGTCTGGTGATCTGGACCACTACCCCGTGGACGGTCGTCGCCAACACGTTCGTCGCGGCCGACGCCGATCTCACCTACCAGAAGGTGCGGGCCGAACGCGACGGAAGCTCGGAGGTGTTGGTGCTCGCGGCCGACTGTGTCGAGGACGTGCTCTCGCGGGGCCGGTACGACGACTACGAGCTACTCGACGAGTTCTCGGGTGCGGAACTCGCGGGAACGGCCTACGACCACCCGTTGCCCGAGGAGGTGCCCGATCACGTCGACGAGCCGGGCACCCAACAGGTGTACACCGCGGAGTACGTCGAGGCCGACCGCACGGGGCTGGTCCACTCCGCGCCCGGGCACGGTGAGGAGGACTTCGAGCGCGGGCAGGAACTGGATCTGCCCGTGTTCTGTCCGGTCGGGACAGACGGGGTGTACGGCGACGCCGCCGGGAAGTACGCCGGCCAGTTCGTCCGTGACGCCAACAACGAGATCGTCGCCGATCTCGACGATCATGGCGTGTTGCTCGCCAGCGAGGACGGCCACACGGTCGACGAGGGGCAGTGTTGGCGGTGTGACACGGACATCGTTCGGATCGTCACCGACCAGTGGTTCATCACGGTGACGGAGGTGAAAGACGAGCTGCTCGACAACATCGAGGACAGCGAGTGGCACCCGCCGGAGGCACGCGACAACCGGTTCCAGAACTTCGTCGAGAACGCGCCCGACTGGAACGTCTCCCGCCAGCGCTACTGGGGGATTCCGTTGCCGATCTGGGTGCCCAGCGACGCCGACCGCGAGAGCGAGGGGTCGTACACTGCCGAGGAGATGATCGTCGTCCCCACCCGCGAGGAACTGGCCGAGCGGGTCGATCAAGAGATCGACCCCGCGGAGATCGACCTCCACCGACCGACCGTCGACGACCTGACGATCACCGAAGACGGCGTCACCTACGAGCGCGTGCCGGACGTGTTCGACGTGTGGTTCGACTCCTCGGTCGCGTCGCTGGGGACGATCGGCTACCCCACCGACGAGGTCGCCTTCGAGGAGCTGTGGCCGGCGGACGTGATCTTGGAGGCCCACGACCAGACCCGTGGGTGGTTCTGGTCGCAGTTGGGGATGGGGACGGCCGCGCTCGGACAGGTGCCGTACGACGAGGTCGTCATGCACGGGTTCGCCCGGCTGGGTGATGGAACGGAGATGTCCAAGTCCCGCGGGACGGTCATCACACCCGAGGAGGCGATCGAGGAGGCCGGCCGAGACCCGTTGCGGTGTTACCTGCTCCGGCAGGAACAACACGGCGACGATCTCCGGTTCGAGTGGGACGGGCTCGACGAGACCCAGTCGACGCTCAACATCCTCTGGAACGTCTTCCGGTTCCCGTTGGAGTACATGGCGTTGGACGACTACGACCCCGCGACGGCGAGTCTCGACGACGGGGAGTTGACGACCGTCGACGAGTGGGTGTTGTCGCGGCTCCAGACGGTCGAACAGGAGGTGGCAGAGGCGTGGGACGACTACCACGTCGACGACGCGCTGAACGCGATCCTGTCGTTCGTCACCGAGGACGTGTCGCGGTTCTACGTCAAGGCGACGCGTGAACGGATGTGGGAGGACGCCGACTCCCCGCGCAAGCGCGGGGCGTACGCGACGATGGCGACGGTGCTAAACGAGGTGACGCGGCTGGTGGCGCCGTTTGCGCCGTATCTCGCCGAGCGGATGTACCAACATCTCGACGGCGGGGCGACGACCGTCCACGCGTTGTCCTACCCCGAGGCCGACGAGGAGCTTCGGCGGCCGGAACTGGAGTCGGACGTGGCGGTGTTGCGCGCCGCGGAGGAGGCGGCCGCCAACGCCCGCCAACAGGCCGAACGGAAACTGCGCTGGCCCGTCACGGAGGTGGTCGTCGAAAGCCCCAATCCGGACGTGCGGGCGGCCGTCGAGCGACACGCAGAGCTGTTCGGCGACCGGGTGAACAGCCGGACAGTGTCGGTCACGGACTCCTACGGGGAGTTGGTGGACGTGGCCGACCCGCAGATGGCCGCGCTCGGGCCGGCGTTCGGCGGCGACGCCGAGGCGGTGATGGAGGCCGTCGACGGTGCCAGCCGGCAGTCGCTGACGGCCGACGGCGACACGGACCAACTCGCGGTCGAGGTGGACGGGGAGACGCACGAACTGACCAACGAGATGGTGTCGTTCCGCACGGAAGCGCCGGAGGGCCTCTCTGGCACGCGGTTCACCGTCGGTGACGCCGACGGCAACGTCTACGTCGATACGACGCTGACCGAGGATGTCGAGAGCGAGGGGTACGCCCGTGACGTGGTCCGACGCGTTCAGGAGATGCGCAAAGAGTTGGATCTGGAGGTCGACGAGGAGATCCGGCTCGGCGTCGAGGTGGCCGACGACCGTGTCGCCGGTTTCGTCGACGACCACGCGGACTACGTCGCCGAGGAGACCCGTGCAGCGGAGTTCTCGCTGGGGACGCTCGCGGACGCGGACCTCACCGAGGAGTGGGACGTGGAAGGCGTCGCCGTGACGATCGGCGTCGCTCGCGTCGCGGCACAGCCGGCTGACGACTGAGCCCGCACCCGTCTCGGCTGTCGCACGGTACGTTGACGGTTTTTGACTCAACTGTCGTGTCTGTGGTTTCGATAGTACTAATCGTCGTGCCTGCAGACAACGCGTCAGTGTCTGGTGTTGCGACCGATCAAATAACGGGGGCTGTCGTCGATCTGACCGTGCTCGCGGCGGTCGTGTTCACCCCAGTCGGGGTGGTCGCTGCCGCCGTGATCTACTGGATCGATCTCGTCGTGAGACTGCTTCGACAGTTCTGTGCGGTGGCGTTCGCCGCGCCACGCGAGACGTACTCGCCGACAGAGCAGCCGGCGATCCCCGGCAACGGTGATCCGGGTCCGTTCCGGTTCCTGATTCCGAAGCTCGGGGGGGTTCGTCTCACGGACCGGCTCCCGACCGCGACACCGTACAACCTGCGGGTCGCTTCGTTGCTGAGTCTGTGGGTGCCGTTGTTGGGATTCACGGTCGCTGGCACTGTGGTCAACACCGAGACACCACTCACGGAGCCAGCGACCGTGCGAGCGTTGGCTGTCCTAACAGGCGTGATCGTCGCTCGCCACAGCTGGGAACTGCGACAGTTTCTCCGGGCGGATCGACCGACAGTCAAACAGATGGGACTGCTCGCGCCCGGGCTGAACTGTCTGTTCGCGGGCGGACTAGTCGTACTGGCAGACGCAGTTGCGGCGCACGTCGCGGTTGGCGTTCCGGCGGCGTCCACGTTCGTCGTGGGTGCTGGTGTCGTGAGAGCCGTCTATTCCGGAGAGGCTAGCCACGACTCGGAGCCGATCACTCTCTCGGAGCCCAACGGTCGACCAACCGAGCGGTTTCGTGTCGACCGACGGGCAACGCGAGTTGCGGGAATGCTCGACGGACTCCTCCCGCGGGTCAGGTTCGGTGTGTTCAACCTCTGGGCTCGGTTCGTCGGTGTGTTTCTTCCCGCCGTCGGGGTGTTCTGGGGTGTCGTCGTCGTCGAGCTCTCGTTGCCGGTCGCGCTCCTGATCGGTGGCGGGGGAACGACGGTCGTGGTCGGTGGTGTCTTCGTCCTCTCGGGTGTCGTCCACTTCGAGTTGGCGTTTGGCGCGGTGGAGTACCGGCTGTACGACGAAGAGTTGGTCGCGTACGACACGCGACTCGACGCTGTCCAGTGGCGAGCGCCGCTGGCGGAGATCCACGACGTAACGGTCACCGAGAATCGGTGGCTGTCACCACCCGGCACGGACGCCGGGACGGTGCAGTTGGAACGGTCGGGGATGGAGACAACAGCCCGACCGTACGGGTTCGTCCGACAGTCGCTCGTCTGTGTCGCCGATCCCGAACGGGTCGCCGACCGACTCCGGCAGGCGGTACAGGCGTCGAACACTGCAGTAGAGACATCTTCTTTCGAGTCAACTGATACTGAAAGCTAAATCCGAGGTGTCCTGGTGTCCCTGTCCTTGCGGTTCTGCTCAGCGTCGTATCCGGGTGTACACCGCGCAACGACATTTAGAATGAGTCCTATAACGAGTTTGTCGGCTGAATTGACGACTATTAACAGTGTGCCCTCCGTACGCTCGCCGCGTGCCGTCCGACAGCTCGGTACTCCAGCAGTTGCCGGTACGTCTTGTTGACCTAGCTGCGGGGATTGGGGTTTTCGCTACGTCGTTTCCCTTGTACACAGTGCTCATCGTGTACGCGATTGACGCGTTCGTCGGGACAGTTCGGTACGCCGCCACTGCGGGGTTCGCTGCTCCACGCACGATGTTCACGCCGCCGAGCCGGACGGAGTCCCGAGACACTCCCGGAATTTTCCGACTGTTGGGGCCGAAAATCGGCAGTCTTAGTCTCCCAGGCCCGTTCCCACCGGCCACGCTGCGGAACCTCGGGGCGGCAGCAGCCGGAGTCGTGTTCCACGCTGGACTCGTTTTACCGGTGTTCGGCGTGTTCACACTGGTTGTTCTGGTTCCGACACCTGGATTCGAGGCGTTCGTGGCGTGGCCAGTTACCGGTGTAGTCGCCGCAGGTGTGGCCGTGAGTCTCCTCGAACACGGGGTGTCTGTCGCGCGGTATCTTCGTTCGGACCGCCCCGAACTGGAGGCGTTACAGTCGGCCGACTGGAGCGATGGGCGGACCTACCGGTTCGCGTTCCTGTTTCTCGTTCCGTTCCCCGTTGCGTTCGTCAACTTCCTCCACGGACAGGGGGCAGCAGCGAGCGACGCGATGGCCACACTCGGCACTCCGCTCGCAGTCGTCGTGATCGTCGGGCGGGTAGTCGGCTCGCGTGTGACCGACTCACTCCCAACCGGGGCCGACGACCCAGTCGAACTCGCCGCGCCGGATGGTCTCCCACGCGACCGGATTCGGCCGTCGTCGCGTGCGATTCGCGCCGTGGGACTGCTCGACGGGCTGGTCGGCCGTGTCGGGTGTGAGACAGGAACAGACGGTACACCGCCAGCGTGGGTTCTCTGGATACGAGCGGTGTTTCTGCGGGGGTTGTTTGTCGTCGTTTTGCCACCAGCACTGTTGTTTATGAGCGTGAGTTCACCGGTGGTTCCGGTAGGACTGTTCGACGTGGTCTGGCTGCTCCCGGTGGCCGCGACCGTCGTACTCGGGGTGGTCGGTGTCGCGCAGTTCGAGTTGGCGTTCGGCGCGGTGGAGTACCGGCTGTACGACGAAGAGTTGGTCGCGTACGACACGCGACTCGACGCTGTCCAGTGGCGAGCGCCGCTGGCAGAGATTCACGACGTGAGCGTCGCCGACGGCTGGTGGCTGTCACCACCCGGCACGGACGTAGGAACCGTCCGACTCGACCGGTCGGGGATGGAGACGACAGCCCGACCGTACGGGTTCGTCCGGCAGTCGCTCGTCTGTGTCGCCGACCCCGAACGGGTCGCCGACCGACTCCGGCGAGTGACAGTCGAGAAGACGAGACAGGTAGAGAGATCCGACGATGTGTGTGGGATGCCGTCTCAGCAGTAGTCGATCTCGTTGATCAGGCCACCGCCACACATCGTGTTCCGGATGTCGTTGAACGGGGTGTAGACGAAGACAAAATCGAGAATGATCGGGAGGAAGTAGTTACACGCGAGCGCGGCGACGTTGAGGAAGTACAGACAGCCGGCGGTGGCTCCGTAGACGATTCCCTCTTTGACGACGAGCGCGACCACGATACAGCCGGCACACCCCCAGTTGTTTCCGAGCAGGGCGTCGAAGAAGCCGGCGTCCGCCAGATCGAGCAGGTAGAACGCGCCCGAGACGTTCAGGTTGTAGATCATCATCCCCTTGTCCGAGATGTCCACTGAGTCCTCCAGCTCCATCGCGAGGTCGACCAACAGGAACGGCGACTCCAGCGCCAGCCCGGCGGCGGTCATTCCGACCGAGGACGCTCTCGACTTGATGACGTTCCAGAACCAGAGGATCGTGTCGTAGACATCGTCGATACTGAGCGACTCCACCCAGCTTTTCACGTCGTAGAAGAACCCGAGGAACCCCTGATCGGAGAGCTGTTCGTCGGTGAACTGGTCTTCGTATTCGCCGAGATCGACCTCCGCGCGGGTCTTCGGCTCAAAGGAGTTGGCGAACACCTCGGCGTGTGGGTCCGTTTCCAAGGTGTCGACGGTGCCGTCGTTGGTCGGTGGGGTGTACGAGTCGCTCACTTCGGCGCCGTCACGCGTCAGGCCACCGTCGTCGTCGAGTGACACACCGTCGACGGAGACGGCACGCCCGTCTTCGAGATACTCGTATCGGATATTCGCCGTTTCGACGCCCGTGTCAGTCTCTCTGATCGTCATGACGCCACGGTCGCCACGGTCCGGGTTCGCCAGCCGGTACTCCACGGCCGTGGTGTCTCCTTTGTCGTCGTGGCGCAGCTGTCGTGCGGCAAGTCCGGCGGCGTCGTGACGGACGCGACCGGCGGCAACACCCGCCATCCGGTCGTACTCGGCCGTCCGTTCGAGCCTTGCGGCGGCCTGGAGCCGGCCGGACTGCTCCGCCTCAGGGTGTGCGTCCGGTTTGAACTGGACGGTCAGGTCGTCGATCACGATCTTCGTCGCGCTGCCGAACGGGGTCACCGTCGCCGTCTCGCCGGCCGACACGGAGACGCGCGCCTCGTCGTAGGCGTCACCGTCGACGATCACACCTCGCTCGGTCCGGAGGGCGAACTCGGTGGCCGTCTCGGACGCCCGATACGTCACCTCGTTGTGGAGATAGTCGAACTCCACGCGGGCGCCACTCGGGTGTTCGACCGCTTCGACCCGGCCACCGTACCGCCCGGCCGTCTGGCCGGAGAACCGTGCCGGCTCACCCATCTCGACGGTCTGGCCGTCGGCCGTCTCGACACCCTGTGAGGTCTCGATCGTGTACGCTTCAGAAACGCGCGTGGCAGCAGTGAACTCGTTGCCCATCGTCGACGGCAGCAGTTCGTCGACACCGACCTGTGACCCGTTCCGACGGATCGTCGCGTCCCCGTCGATGTCGACGTACGTCAACTCACCAGTGTACGACAACACGTGTCGATCGGTTGTGTCGCCGGCCGCGGTTCGGGCGTTCGGCTGGTCTGCGCGTCCCTTGTCGACGACGACCGCACCGCTGGCGGACACGTCGTAGCTCACGCGCCCGTCTGGCACGATCTCTAAGCTGTTGTGCGGGAACCCCGCCACGTCGAAACGGTCGCCGTCGACGAACACGTCCGCGTCACCGTCGAGTGTGAACGCGGTGAACTCCCCGCTGAACTCGAAGCTGTGGCTCTCGCCGGCTGTCCGTGCCGACACCTCGCCGTCACCGACAGCCGCTGCCGGCCCGTCGGCGGGGGCGACGACACCTGTCACCGCAAACGAGTAGTCGACCCGTCCCCGTGGCTCAATCCGCACTGTCCGGGTCGCCCCCGTGTCGGTCCGCACGTCGCCGACCTGATACACCGCGTCGGCCTCGCTCAACGCGCTTGCTGTTCCGGTCATCGAAAGGCCGGCTGCCCCGGCCGCCCCGATTGACTTCAGTACGTCCCGTCGGGTCCCATCTTGTTTTTCCATTGCGTGTGAGTGTTTTATCTCTTGCAATTTAAATCTAGTGATACACTAATGGCTGCGCCGGCATCAACCACCGTGGATCTCTCCGATCAGGTAGAAGTACCGCTCGTCGCGTCGCTCCACGCTGCCGCTGGCGACGATCGTGAACCCCGCCGCAGTGACCAGTTCCGACCAGTAGCCCAGCGGGTCGTCCGTCTCCTCGTGGGTCGCCGCCAGTTCGAGAACCCCGAGCGTGCCGTCGGAACGGAGCACGCGCCGGGCCTCCGACAGTGTCGCCTCGGCGTCTCCACGCGAGAGGTCGTGGAGCAGTCGGCAGGCAGTGACGGCGTCCTGAGAGCCGGTCGCCACCGGGAGCCGGGCGGCGTCACCACGGACGGGCGTCGCGTCGAGGCCCGCAGTCGCGGCGTTGTGGCGGGCGCGTTCCGGGTCGTTGCCGGCGATCACGCGGCCGTCGAACGGGTCCAGCGCCGTCACCCGAGCGTCGTCGACCGCGGGCGCCGGCCCGACCAACGAGCGACCCGTCCCGCTCCCCAGATCCAGCCAGTCATCGACGGCCTCCCAGTCGATCCCCTTCGCCAGCGGGGCGTAGTTCCAGCGTTGCGGGCTCCACGGTGCGGGGACGAGTAGCCGTTTGGCCGCCGGCTGGGCGTACCAGGTGCCGAGCACGACCGCGCCGAGCCCGACGACGTACGCGGTGTCGGTCGCAAAGAGTGCGCCGCCGACCGCGCCGGCAGACGCGAGCGCCAGCCCGACGGCGATCCGCCGGCCGCGGCGCCGGGCGTGGTAGATCCCGAAGTAGTAGTCGAACACGGCCAGGCGTGTGACCGCCCGGGGTTTGTGGGTGACGGAGGCGGCTGTCGCCGCGGCGACGCGGTTGCCGCGACTGCCGTCGTCGCAGTTCCTTACTGGACCGGCCGGAGATGCTCACAGTCCCCGGCAGTGACGACCCGTCGGTCCCCCTCGTCCGTCTGGACGAGCAACGAGCCGGGGAACTCCACGTCGACAGCCTCACCGACGATCACCTCGGTCGGGGTCTCCACCCGTACCCGGCGGTCGAGTGTGTCGGCGTACGTCCGCCACGCGGGGAGGACCGTGTCGGGGGCGGCGCGTAGCTCGGTGAACCGGTCGACGATCGTCTGGACCAGCCGGCGGCGGTCCACATCCTCGCCGTCGCGTTCCGCACGGAGCGTTGTCGCGTCCGCCTCACTCGGGAGGTCGTCGGGGTCGACGTTGGCGTTGAGGCCGACGCCGACGGCGAGCCAGCGGTCGCCGTCCGTCTGGCCGGTCTCCGTGAGCACGCCACACAGCTTCGCGCCCCCGCGGTCGCCATCGCCGACGAGCACGTCGTTGGGCCACTTGATGCGTGCCGGAACGCCGGCCTGTCGGCACCCCTCACACACCGCGACGGCCGTCGCGAGCGTCACGGGCGTCGCTGCCGGGTCGCCGTCGGCCCACAACAGGATCGAGAACCACACCCCGCCGCTGGGTGAGACCCACGCCCGCCCCTCGCGACCCCGCGGGGCGGTCTGTTCGTCGGTGACGACGAGTGTCTCCGGTGCGCCCGCCGCGGCGAGTTCGCGGGCGCGGTCGTTGCTCGATCCGAGCGTGTCGTGGTACTCGACGACGAGGTCGGCGTCGAGCCCCTCCGCGGTCCCGGCGGCGTCGTATGTCACGGATCGTCGGTCGGGCGGCGGCGACAAGAGCGTGCCGTCCGGCGTCGACGCCCCGTCGAGTCGGAACGTCTATTCGAGTCACGCTCGCAGTTTCGGGTATGACAGAGCCGACGGAGCCGCGCGCGGTCGCGGAGCTGTCGCCGGACGAACGCCGGGCGTTTTTCCGGCGTGACGCCGGCGTCGACGCCGTCCGCGAGGACGTACGCGAGATTCTCGACGAGGTCGAGACGACCGGTGACGCCGCGTTGCGACAGTTCTCAGAGGAGTTCGACGACGTGACGGTCGGCAACATCGACGTGACCGACGAGGCCGAACGGGCCGCCGACGCGGTCGACGACGACAGGTTGGCGGCGATTCGGGAGGCGGCCGCCAACGTCCGGTCGTTCCACGAGCGACAGGTGCCGGACGACTGGATCAAAACGGTCGCGGACGGCCGCACGCTGGGGCGGCGGTTCCGCCCGCTCGACCGCGTCGGGGTGTACGTCCCCGGCGGGGCGGCGGCGTACCCCTCCTCGGCGTTGATGGGTGTCGTTCCCGCGAAGGTCGCGGGGGTCGACCACGTCGCGGTCGCAACCCCGCCCGCAGAGGAGCTGAACCCGGTGACGCTGGCGGCGATCCACGAGGCGGGCGCGGACGCGGTGTACGCGATCGGCGGCGCACAGGCCGTCGGCGGGCTCGCCTACGGAACGGAGACGATCGACTCCGTGCGGAAGATCGTCGGTCCGGGCAACCGGTGGGTGACGGCCGCGAAAGCAGCGGTGCGCGGCACCGTCGAGATCGATTTCTTGGCCGGGCCCTCGGAGGTGCTCGTGGTGGCCGACGAGCAGTGTGAGCCGGGGTACGTCGCGGCGGACCTGCTCGCGCAGGCGGAACACGACCCCAACGCCTCCGTCGTCGCGGTGACGGACGACGAAGCAGTGGCGACAGCAATCGCGGCGGCCGTCGACGACCGACTCGCCGACCGCGAGCGGGCGGCGACGATCCGGGAGGCGTTCGCCAACGAGGCCAGCGGCGTCCTCCACGCCCGGTCGATGTCGGAGGCGGTGTTGTTCGCCGAGGAGTACGCCGCCGAACACCTCTCGATCCAGACGGCCGACCCGGAGGCGTTGTTGGACCGGATCGACAACGTCGGCAGCGCGTTCCTCGGGCCGTACAGCCCGGTGGCGGCCGGCGACTACGCGACCGGGACGAACCACGTCCTCCCGACGAACGGCGGTGCGAAGGCGTTCGGCGGGCTCTCCGTCGACACGTTCCTCCGGTCGTCGACGGTCCAACGGCTCGACGAAGAGGGACTCGCCGACCTCTCGGAGACGATCACCACCCTCGCCGAGGCGGAGGGGTTGGAGGCTCACGCCGAGAGTGTCCGCGAGCGCACGACCGACGAGTGACCGGTGGGGGCACGCCGAGAGTGTCCGCGAGCGCACGACCGACGAGTGGCCAGCAGAGAATCGCCCGCCCGACCGACGAGACAGATTACGGCTTCGCGGCGGCCGTCTCGAAACCGACGCCGGTTACCTCGTGGCGTCAGGACTAAGCGGTCGCCGGTCGAACGTGGTCGTATGAGCACGGAAGCCAGCGAGGGGGCGCCCGGCGAGACGGTCGTCGTCACGCGGTCGGCCGCCGAGCAGGCGTTGTCGCTGATGGAGTCGGAGGGGATGGACACGGACGTGGGTGGACTACGACTGTTCGTCCAACAGGGCGGGTGTGCCGGGCTCTCCTACGGGATGCGGTTCGACAACGAGCCGGAGACCGACGACCGGGTGACGGAACACCACGGGCTGCGGGTGTTCGTCGACCCCGCCTCGTTGGACTACGTCGGCGGCTCGACGCTCGACTACGAGGACGGCCTCCAGGCGGCCGGGTTCCACGTCGACAACCCGAACGTCGTCAGCGAGTGTGGCTGCGGCGAGAGCTTCCGAACCTGACGCGGTCGTCGCCGCCCGCGGTCAGTGTCTTCTCCCGTCCCGTCACGACTCCGTGATCGGCGGCGTCTCGGCGCTCGCCACGCTGTCAATCTCGCGGGCGGCCGCGAGCACCTCGTCGTGGACGGCCCCGTTGGAGGCGACCAGTCCACGGTCGCCGACACGCCACGGTTCGCCCGCCAGATTGGTCACCCGACCGCCGGCGACCCGGACGAGGTGGACGCCCGCGACGGTGTCCCAGGGGTTGCAGTCGACGTTCGTCACCACACCCTCGACGGAGCCGGCGGCGAGGCGGGCGAGTGCGGCCTGTGCGCTCCCGAACCGCCTGAGGTCGGCGAACCGCCGGACGATTGCGCCGCAGGCCTGTGCGTACTCGTCGCGTCTGTTCTGTGGCCACCACACCGTCGGCACGACACACGCCAACTCCGGGTCGGACACCGTCGACACCGAGATCGACTCGTCGTTGCGGGTGGCGGTTGTCCCGTCGGCAACGTAGGCGTCGCCGTGGGCCGGGAGGAAGACCGCCGCCGCGGCCGGAGAGCCGTCGGTGACGGCGGCGACGGCGGTGGCAAACTCCTCGATGTCGCGCACGAAGTTGTTCGTCCCGTCGATGGGGTCGACGACCCACGCGTCACCCGTCTCGGGCACCGTCTTCGGGGAGTCTTCCTCCTCGCCGACGACGGTGTCGTCGGGGAACATCTCGCGGATCGTCTCGATCACTCGGGACTGGGCCTCCCGGTCGGCGGCCGTCACCACGTCCGTTTCGTCGTCTTTCGTCTCGACTGCCAACCCGTCGCGGAACCCCTCGGCGGCGACTCGTGCGCCCGCACGGGCGGCCGCCGTCGCGACTGCCGCCCGACTGTTCTCGGTCATCCCCCGTCTGTAACGCTCTGTGATTGGAATAGCCGTCGTTTCCAACGGGTCCACGGGCAAGCGAGGCGGTCTCGTTGCGGCGGGACGAGCGCGCCACACCGAGCCGCAGCGCAACCTCCAAACCCGCCGGCCGTCTCGGTGGTGTCGATGGAGGTCGACACAGTCGTACTCGACGTAGACGGCGTGCTTGTCGACGTGGCCGACTCCTACCGGCGGGCGGTCGTCGAGACGGTCGCGCGACGCCACGGCGGTGGGCCGCCGCGCGCGGCGATCCAACCGTTGAAGAACGCCGGCGGGTTCAACAACGACTGGCTGGTGACGGACGCGCTCACACTGTACACGCTCGCGCGGCGGGCGGGGTACGACGCCGACCCGGACGCGTTCGGTGCGGCCGTCGCCGACGCCGGCGGCGGCCTCGACGGCGTCCACGCGACGCTGTCGGCGGCGCTGGGTGCGGACTACCCCGGCCTGCGCGACCGGTGGGAGCCCGACGCGGTGCGGGCGACGTTCCAGGCGATCTATCTCGGCGCCGAGCTGTACCGCGAGATCGAAGGCGGGACGCCGCCTGCCGAGACGGACGGGCTGATCCACGACGAGCCCGTGCTCGTCTCGCAGGCGACGATCCAGCGTCTGACCGACGACTACCCGGTGTGTGTGCTCACCGGGCGCCCGGCCGCAGAAGCCGAGATTGCTCTCGACAGGGTCGGACTCGACGTGCCCGACCGCCGGCGGTTCACGATGGACGACTGGGAGGCTGGGAAACCAGACCCCGACGCGCTCGTGACGCTGGCCGAGCGGACGGACGCCGACCGGGTCGCGTTCGCCGGCGACACGCTCGACGACGTGCGGACCGCGGTAAACGCCGAGCGGGTCGACGACCGAACGTACCACGGGGTCGGGGTGTTGACCGGCGGGCTGACCGGCGAGACGGGGCGGGAGGCGTTCGCCGACGCCGGCGCGGCGTCGGTCGTCGACGCGGTCGACGATCTGCCGGACCTGCTGGCGTGACGGGACGGCCTTTGAGGTGTGTCTCGGGAAACTCGTCGCTCGTCTGCACATCGCCTGGACGACGGTGTCGTGACAGGTTGCGCTGGCGGACGGTGTTGCGACAGGCCACGTTGGAGAACGGTGTTGCGACGGGCCACGTTGGTTGTCGGCGCGCGCCGCCGCGCCCTTGTGGCGCGGCGAGCGCGCGAGGGTCTCGCGAACGCAGTGAGCGAGACCTCGTCGGAGCGTGCTCCGACGGTGGACGAGTGAGCGGCGCGAGTGAAACGAGCGCCGCGAACGAGGAGGCTGGGGAGGCTTGAGGCTGCGGTGCGGCTCAGGACTTTCTAATTGCTTGCCCGTCACAAACAGGACACACCAGTTCCTTTCAGAATTTCAATAACTCGCTGTTCAAATCGAGACGCTAGTTCAATACGCCACAACTTTTACAACCCGTAGTCACGTCAGGCTGAAACACAACGCTGTGGTGCGCCGTGTAAACGGCAGGGCGTCCGTAGCGCCCTACCACTGCAGCGTCGTGCGCCGTTCCACACGACATGTGTTCGAACGATTCACCGTCAGTAAAACCTGACGGCACGACGGACGCAGCAGAGCTTGCAGCAGAGTACGAGGAGTTTCTTCTGGACATCGAGGAGCAGCCGCTCCCGGGGTATCGGACTGAGGAGATGCGCGTACGGATCGAGGAAGTGCGCGCCACGCTCGCGACCGAAGGTGTCGCGTCGGCGGGCCAACTCCAGCAGCTGCTACGGACGGTGACGGAGGCGCTCGCTGACGTGCAGGCGGCGCAGGTCGTTCCCGTGCCCGAGGATCGCAACCTCTCGGCGGCGGTGCCGGGCGCGACCGACACCGGCGCGGCCTACGAGGTGACCGAGACCGAGCAGGCGACGGCGACGAACGTCCTGCTCAACCTCCTGTTCACCGTCGTCGAGACGCCCACACACGAAGATCGGCGGCGAGTTGAGGCGTCTGCGGCTCGCGACGACGACGCTCGCGACGGTGACGCGCGCGACGACGGCGCTTGCGGCAACGATGGCGCAGACACCGAGGAAGACAACACAGACACCGAGGAGCGTCCCGCGTTCGGGGTCACGGGCTACGCCGGGCCTGAGTAACACGCGGCGTCGCGCGCGCCGCGTCCGGTCGGGCGTGCGGTCCGACTCCCCCGCGTTTCTCGCGTCCTGTCGGCCACAGTTGGTCGGAACACCACCGACCTACTCGTCTGCTTCGGCAGCCTCTGTGTCGAGCGATTCGTCGGCCTCCAGGAACCCGTGGTACGGACAGACGTGCTCACTGCGGACGAGCTGTTCGTCGACGACATCCAAGCCGAGTTCGTCGAGTTCGCCGGCGATCCGGTTGAGATCGTCGTGCGACTCGCCGATGGCGTTGACATAGACGTTTCGTTTGCCGGTCATCACCTCTCTGACGGCGGTCACGCCGTGAATCTCCTGCGCGCGGTCCGCGAGCGTGTCGCGGTCCGGAACCGGCGCGGTGCAGATGATCTTGGTGTACAACGGGTAGCCCGCGAGTTCGTAGTCGATGTCGATGTGGTAGCCGCGGACGATTCCGCTGTCTTCGAGCTTGTTGAGCCGCGTCCGGATCGTGCTCGGCGACAGGTCGAGTCGGTCTGCGATCTCGCTGGAGGAGATGCCACGCGCGTCCTGCTGGAGGTGGTAGAGGATCTGCTTGTCCACCGAGTCGAGCTCCCCGTCTTTCATCGCTCACAGCGACGGTTCGGTAGGGTATGAGTCTGTTCACTCGGGAGCCGACAACAGACCGTCACGACGAACCCGTTCTCGCCGCCTCGCCACCGTCTCGTGACGATAATGGTTGTTAATCTCCTCTCAGACGACGATCCGTCACGAATACCGGTCAGTTTATGCTGATCCGTCTTCTACAGCCGGGCGAGACCGCGACGACAGGACGCGGCCGACCCACTCATGACAGAGACACGATCGACCGACACCGAAACCGCGGGGGAACCGAGCCACGTCGTGTTGGGCGACGCGCGAAGCGGCGTGATCGCGCGACGGCTCCGGGCCGACGGCCACACGGTCGCCGTCGTCTCCGAAACACACGACGAGGAGGGCGGCGTGACCGACCCGGCGACACTCGCCGACGCAGGTGTCGGTGCCGCCGCGACGGTGATCGTCGCGACGCGGTCCGACAGCCGGAATCTGCTCGTCGCACAGCTCGTGCGCGTTCACTTCGACGTGTCCCGCCTGCTCGTGTTGGTGAACGACCCGGACCGCACCACCGCGCTGGCCGAGGCCGGCCACGAACCGGTGTGTGTCGCGAGCGCCGTCTCCGAATCGGTGGTGAAGGAGGCGTGAAAGAGCTCGAACGCGACCTGGGACTCCCGTCGGTGATGGCGATCAGCGTCGGTGCGATGGTCGGGAGCGGGATCTTCATCCTGCCGGCGTTGGCGCTGAAGATCGCCGGGCCGAGCGTGATCGCCGCGTACGCGCTCGCGGGACTGCTCGTCGTCCCAGCGGCACTCTCCAAGTCGGAGATGGCGACCGCGATGCCGGAGGCCGGCGGCACGTACATCTACATCGAACGCGGGATGGGACCGTTGCTCGGCACGATCGCGGGTGTCGGCACATGGTTCTCGTTGTCGTTCAAAGGCGCCCTCGCGCTCGTCGGCGGCGTTCCGTATCTGCTCTTGTTGTTCGAGTTCCCGTTGCAACCCGTCGCGCTCGGGTTGGCGACGGTGCTCATCCTGATCAACGTGCTCGGTGCCGAACAGACCGGCCGGCTCCAGTTGGGGATCGTGACGGTGATGTTGGCCGCACTGGGGTGGTTCGCGGCCGGGAGCGCCCCGAGCGCACAGGCCGGCAACTTCGCCGGCTTCTTCGACGCCGGCGCGGGCGGACTCTTCGCCGCGACCGGGCTGGTGTTCGTCTCCTATGCCGGGGTGACGAAGGTTGCCAGCGTCGCCGAGGAGGTAGAAGATCCGGGGACGAACATCCCGCGCGGAATCCTCGGCTCGCTGGCGTTCACGACGGTGTTGTACGTCGGGATCGTCGCCGTGTTGGTCGGGGTGACCGACGCCGGCAGTGTCGCCGGCTCCGACACGCCGGTTGCGGTCGCCGCCGAGGTGGCGCTCGGGCAGGCGGGGTGGGTGGCGGTGATACTCGCAGCGATCCTCGCGCTCGTCTCGACGGCCAACGCCGGCGTATTGTCGGCCTCCCGGTACCCGTTCGCGATGAGCCGCGACCAGCTCGCGCCGCCGTCGTTCGCGGAGATCAGCGATCGGTTCGGCACACCCGTCGCGTCGATCACGCTGACGGGCGCGGTGTTGCTCGTTCTCATCGCGTTCGTCCCGATCTTAGACATCGCCAAGCTCGCCAGCGCGTTCCAGATCCTGGTGTTCGCGCTGATCAACGTCGCCGTCGTCGCCTTCCGCGAGGGGACCACAGAGTACGAGCCGGAGTTCACCGCGCCGTTGTACCCGTACCTGCAGGTGTTCGGCGCCGTGACGAGTCTCCTCCTGTTGACACAGATGGGGTCGATCGCGTTGCTCGGTGCAGTCGTGATCGTCGTGGCGAGTGTCGTCTGGTATCTCGGCTACGTCCGCCCGCGGGTGGACAGAGAGGGTGCGGCCGTCGGCGCGGTCCGGCAGCGAGTGGACGAGGAGGCGCTGACGGAGACGGCCGCCGACGTCAACGACCGCCCACGGGAGGTGTTGGTCGCGCTGACGAAACCCCTCGACGAACGGCGCGAACGGTCGTTGCTGGCGGCCGCGGCGGATCTCGTCCGCGCGGACGACGGCCAGGTGACCGTCGTCCGGTTCCAGGAGGTTGCCGATCAGGTGCCGCTCACCGAGGCGGTGACAGTCCAGTCGTCGGCCGACCGGTCGTTCGAGAGCCGGGTCGCGGAGTTCGGCGAGGCGTTCGACGTCGCGGTGACGGCCGACGAGGTGGTGAGCCACGACACGAAACACGCCATCGTCAACACCGCACGTAGACGGAACGTCGACGCGGTGGTGGCGGAACACGAGCCGCTACGGCTCCGCTCGCGGTTGTTCGGTGACCCGATCGACTGGGTCGTCCGACACGCGCCCTGTGACGTGTTGTTGATCGACAATCTCGGCTACGACGAGCCGGACCGGGTGGTGTTGACCGGCGACGGCGGGCCGTACCCGCCGTTGGTGGTGAACGTTGCGGCGGCGGTCGCGGACGCGAACAACGGCGAGATCTCGCTGTGGCGCGGCGACCGTCCGGCGACGGCCGACGAGGCGGGCGACTACCGGGCGGAGCTGACCGACCTGTTGTCCGTGCCGGTGGCGCCAACGCCGACGGAGTGGGAGCCGCGGACCGACGGCGGCGTGCCCGCAGAGCCGGACGTGGTCGTCCACCGCGGCCCCGATCTGGGGCTCCGGGGTGCCGTCGACAGCGGCGGCGCGCGCCCGGCGGTCGGCTGTACGACGATCACTGTCTACCCTCACGAGTCGCGTCGGCCCGGCGTCGTCCGGCGGCTGGCCGAACGGCTGGTGTTCTGAGCCGGCACACCGGATCGTCGACTTACCCTGTCGGGTGGGGTGGCAACGCCGTCCGGTCACACAACGCTTACCGGCGTCTCGGCCGGAGACGTGTCCATGCGAATCGCACTACTCGGCGGGACCGGTGACATCGGCGAGGGACTGGCAGTCAGGTGGGGTCGTGACACCGCCCACGAACTGTTGATCGGCTCGCGTGACCCGGAGCGGGCGCGGGAGGCCGCCGACGCTTACCGGGAGACGGTCGCCGACCACGGCGGCGACGCGGACATCGCGGGGTACGACAACACGATGGCGGCCGACCGCGCGGACGTAGCCGTGTTGGCGGTGCCGCCGTACCACGTCGTCGACACAGTCGAGGCGGTCGCAGACGGGCTCGACGAAGGAGACGTGCTCGTCACGCCCGCGTCGGGAATGTCACGCGACGAGGACGGCTTCTCGTACAACCCGCCGGGCGTAGGGAGCGTCGCCGCTCTCGTCCGGGACGCGACACCCGACGCCGTCCCGGTGGTCGGCGCGTTCCACAACCTCGCGGCCGGTCGACTGGCTGACCTGGGGACGGAGTTGGGAATCGACACGCTCGTCTTCGGTGACGACGACGACGCCGTCGACTCCATCACCCAGTTGGCCGAGGAGATCGAGGGACTGCGCGCGCTCCACGTCGGTGGGCTGGGCGCTGCCCCCGAGGTGGAGTCGCTCACGCCGTTGTTGATCAACGTCGCTCAACAGAACGAGGGACTCCACGATCTGGGCGTCCGGTTCCACTGAGTTCAGGAGAGTGGTCGTCGCCGCCGAGTCGTGCAACGACCGCGCGGCCGGGGGTTACATCTGCGTAGCAGCCCACCGGGCGTGTCCGGCGGGAGGCCGAAGCGTTCGGCAGTCAGAAACTCGTATCACTGTCGTCGCGGTCGTTCAACCCGCCACCGCGGAACGCACGACGACACGAACGACAGTCGGGACCGGGAGACGGCCGTGACCGTCATTACACATCTGTTCTCCTGTCACGGTTTATACTTATTCGCTGACAGTACGGTGACGAAATATGTGTCAGATGGCGAGTCTGTCGATGTAGCTAATAGTTCATATATCGGTGGAGCCACACCACCCGGTGTATGTCGGACGAAGACGCCGAGATTCTCGGCACCACGAAAGTTGCACGGCGCTGGCGAATCAGTCTGATCAAGGCGGTCCGCGAGGAACTGGGCGACGACGGGGAAGAACCGGAGGTCGGCGACCGCGTCGTCTTCCAGAAGAAGGACGGCGACATCATCGTCGAACTGGCCTGAACAACGGTACCGTCGACGACCCGCTTTTATCAGTAGGTCTCACTGCCCGATACGGCTGTACACCCCCCGTGAACGATGGATGGGTCGACACCCGAGCAAAACTGAGTGGTGAACGAACGAGTGGTGGTCCACCAACCAGGTGGAATCTCTCACGGCACTACACTGTTAGATTGGATCGTTTCAGCCTGACAACCACCTCGAAACGAAGCGGGACACGGTAGAGCCACACCGCCGTCACTGCGGTAGCGAGCCCGAACCTTACCCACAGTCTGACCACGCGAGCAGGGATGCGCTTGCTCGGCTGATATGACCGACCCCAGTCACTGTCTTCCGTCGGTGTGTTCGGACCCAGGGAGACGCTCCGGCCGTAGGACACCGACGAACAATGCCACACCGACGACTCCGCCCGGGACCTGCAACGGGTGTGAGACACCGCCGACTGTGGCGACGAGCACTCCGCCGCCGAGTACGGCCGCAGCGGCGGCGACTCGAGGAGACGGGCGTGGCAGGAGCGTCAGTGACGCGTTAGCGAGTCCGTACACGACACACAGACTACCGAACGAGACCATTGCTACGGAACTCCCGGCAAACACCGCTACGGTCACCAGTCCGCCGCTGACAGCGGCAGTTCCGTCGCCGACGTGGCCGACGTAACCGAGGCGACGAAGAGCGGTTCCGCCCAGCAGTCCGAGTCCAGCCGCAACAACGCCGAGGCCACGGAGTAGCGCCGCCACGTCCCCGCTTCGTGCCGTCGCGGCGAACAACGGAGCGACAAACACCACTCCTGCAAACGAGATTCCGGCGAGTTTGAGCCGTGCCCAATCGCTCATCGTTTACGGTTGTAATTTTCCAAATGAAACCGTACCGATTGCGTTGTCGACAGTCCGTATGCGGGGCCCAGTTGGCGTCCGCCTCCTCGCGAACGACGAAGCTCCCGACGGTGAGTCGGCATATCTGCTGGGGAGCCCGCCCCCGACGTGAACCGTAAGCCCCTCCGCTCGAAGGAGAATGGCCGGCGGTCTCGTCTACTCGGCGGAGATCACGTCGTCGATGCGTGCGAGCATCGTCGCGGACTCCGTCGCCGACTGGATCGCCTCGCGTTTCACCGACGCCGGGTCGACGACACCCTCACCGACCGGATCGACGATGGTCGTCTCCTCACCGTTCTGGACGAGCCCGGCGCGGCCGTCCTCGTTGGCGGCCCGCAGGTCGACCAGCGCGTCGATCGGGTCCTGACCGGCGTTTTGTGCCAGCGTGCGCGGGACCACGTCGAGTGCGTCTGCGAACGCCTCGACGGCCAGTTGTTCGCGCCCCTCAACGGAGGCAGCCTCCTCGCGGAGCGCGGCGGCGACGTACAGCTCGGTCGCACCCGCACCGGGAACGACTTCGCCCGTGTCTGCGGCCTCCGTGGCGGCGTCGACGCCGTCACGGATCGCACGCTCCAGTTCGTCGGTGACGTGGCCCGTCCCACCGCGGACGAACAGGGTCACCGTCTCCGTGTCGCCGCCACCCTCGACGAACACCAAGTCGTCGTCGAACGTCTCGACGCGGACGGACTCGGCGCTCCCGAAGTCGTCGGCCTCGAAGTCGTCGAGGTCACCGATCTGTGCGGCGCCGGTCGCCTTCGCGACCGAACTCGCGGTGTCGGAGTCGACGGAGTCGAACACCAACACGCCGTCCTGGGTCAGCGCCGCCGACACCTGGTCGTTCACGTCGCCCGTGACAAACAGGGCGTCGATATCCAGATCCAGTACGGTCTGGGTGAACGCTTCGAGCCGTTCACGTTCGGCAGCCAACGCCTCGTCCAACTGGTCCCGGGAGGACACCTGCCACTCGGCGTCCACGTCCGGCTCCGCCTGATCGAGATCGGCGTCGAGCACACCGACGGAGGCGTCCGACAGATCCGACGGCGCACCCTCGCGTGCTGGCGACTCTTCGGCGATCACACCCTCGACAAGCTCCGTCGCGCCGGCGGAGCTGCCGGGTTGGGTCGTGATCGAGATGGCGTCACGGTCGACGCCCGCGTCCGTCTCGACGCGCCGGACGGCGGTGACGATGTCACCGGCCAACGACTCCGGCGTCACGCCGCCGGTGCCCTTGCCGGTCATCGCGGTCGTGACGATCTCGGTGAGCGTCTCCTCGTCGATCTCGCCGTCGACGACCGCCTCGTCGACCGCCTCCAACGCCGCTCGTTCGGCCTTCTTGTACCCCTGTACGACCGTCGTCGGGTGGATCTCGTCTTCGAGCAGTCGCTCGAACTCCGACAGCAGCTCGCCGGCGAGTGTGACGGCGGTCGTGGTGCCGTCACCGACATCGTCCGCCTGCGACTCGGCGACCTCGACCAACATCTCGGCGGCCGGGTGGTCGATATCCATCTCGTCGAGGATCGTCGCGCCGTCGTTCGTGATGACGACATCACCGGAGTCCGAGACGAGCATCTTGTCCATCCCGCGTGGACCGAGTGTCGTCCGAACGGACTCGGCGACCGCCTTGCCAGCCTCGATGTTGGCCGACTGTGCGTCCTCGCCGGAGGTCCGCTCGGCGTCCTCCGACATGATGAACAACGGCTGTGCTCCGCCACGGCGTCGCTGCGCGCCTTCGGATGACATGTTCAGTTCGAAATGTGGTTTCGGTTCTATATAAACCTTTCGTCAAGCGGCGAGAGATCGGCTCACGGCGGGTGATTGCAGGTGTGTTGACTTCTCACACGCCGGTATTTTAATACCCCGAGCCGGCCGGGGTCGCCGGCAGCCAACCACTCTTGAGTCGGCCGTCACAGAGTCTACCCGTGTTCGAGACGGAGCCAGCGCTCCCCGAGTCGGTGACCGGGGACGCGTACACCAGTTCGTTCGGGTGGGAGACACTGACACGGCTCGTCGATGTGGGCGACCGGATGGCCGGGCAGGCGGGCGAGCGCCGCGGTGCGGAGGTGGTCCGCGACGCCTTCGAGCGCGCGGGTGTCCGTGACCCACGGATCGAGTCGTTCGAGATTCCGGGGTGGTGGCGCGGCGAGTCGTCGCTCACGGTCCATTCCCCCCACGAACGGGCGCACACGGGCCAACAGGACGTGCTCACGCTTCCGGGGTCGCCAGCGGGTGAGGCCACGGGTCGGATCGTCGATGTCGGGCCGGGCGGCTACGACGACTTCGACGCCGCCGAGGACCTGTCGGGCGCGATCGTGCTCGCCTCCTCGCGGACGCCCGAGGCCGCCGACCGTTGGATTCACCGGATGGAGAAGTACGTCTCCGCGGTCGAGGCGGGCGCGGCGGCGTTCGTCTTCCGCAACCACGTCGACGGCGCGGTGCCGCCGACCGGTGAGGTGGGTTACCACGAACGGCCCGGCCCGATTCCGGCGGTGGGTGTCTCCAGCGAGGTCGGTGCGCGGCTGGCGCGGTACGCCGACCGCGGGAGTGAGGTGACTGTCGATGTCGACTGCCGGTCGGAGCCGACAGACTCGCGCAACGTCGTCGCGGATGTCGGCCCCGAGACGGCGGAGGCCGTCTTCCTCACCGCACACGTCGACGCCCACGACATCGCCGACGGCGCGAACGACAACGGGGCCGGCTCCGCGCTCGTTGCCGAGGTGGGCAGACTGCTCGCTCGCGACGCCGTGGATCTCGACACGCGCGTGCGACTGATCACCTTCGGCGCCGAGGAGGTCGGGCTGTGGGGCGCATACCACGCGGTCGACAGCCACGATCTCGACGCGATCCGCGCCGTCGTCAACCTCGACGGGGCCTGTTCGTCGCGGAACCTCTGGGTCGGCTCCAACGGCTTCGACGCGCTCACAGACCTGTTCGAGTCGGTGACGGACGATCTCGACGCCTCACTGTCGACGGACGACACGATCTCACCCCACGGTGACCAGTGGGCGTTCGTCCAAGAGGGCGTGCCCGCGGCGATGGTGGCGACCCAGTCGGAGTCTGCCGGCCGGGGGTGGGGCCACACCCACGCCGACACGCTCGACAAGCTCGACTCGCGTGATCTCCGAGCGGTGGCGGTGCAGGTCGCGGAGGCCGTCGTCCGGCTGGCGAACGGCGCTGTCGAGCCCGAGTCACAGTCGCGGGCTGTGATCCGCGACCGGATCGACGAGGGGTACGTGCAGGAGCTGAAGCAGGGTGGGCGGTGGCCGTACGCGGAGTAGGCGGTAACAGTCTCACACCGGTTGTTCGCGGGGTTCGTCTCCGAGGTCGTTTCTCACCCGCCAGATTCGACGAGCGGTCGCAACGCCTGCAACACGATCGACGCCTCCAGCGGGGACACGTCCATCGCACGCGCGACGAGTCGGTGATTCGTCTCGCCGGCGACGTACTCGCGGGTGTGATCCAACGCGGTCGCCAGGCCGTCGACCCCGTGGCGATCCCGGAACGTCGCAAGGTCGTCGTCGGTCGCCGGGCGGGCGACGGCCGCGACGAGCGTCGCGTCGACTGTCTGTTGTTCGTCGCGACTCCCGACCACGAGGTCAATTGGCTCGGCCTCGTACCGCTCTGGACGACTGCCGTCACCATTCGGGAAACCCACCTCACGGAGCGTCTCCACGTCGTCGTAGACGGTCCGTTCCGGCAGTTCCAACGCCGCGGTCGTCTCCGCGACGGTCACCGACCCAGCGTCGTGGAGGTGAGTGTACACTCGGGCGAGCCGTGGCTGGCGGACGAGCCGCGCTACCGACAACGTGTCGCCTAACGGCGTCGCACGGTCGTTTACTGTCTTCGACATTAGTTGCGAGTCGTTTACGGGTTATGAAAAATTTCCTTGCGGTTGAGAAATCACTGGGCCGCGTGGTTACGTCTCCGGGGTCGACACACTCCGGAGCAGATACCACGGTTGTGTCCTAGGATATCCAATTTGTGCTAGAAGTTGTGTTCTGTATAGCACAACTTTTGCTAGGAAGTGTGTTCTGCACAACCCAGCTTTTGCTGAGAGTAGTACTCTACATCGTACAACTCTCGGTAGAAGTTGTGCCTTAGAACACACAGATTTTTGTACAGTGAAAGCTACAGTGGCCGCATGGACGAACAGAGACTCCTACGCGTCCTTTCTCGACTGAATCCCTGGTGGAACGGAAAGCCAGTCCCGTCGTCGATCCTAAAAAATGAGCATAGACGGCGTGACTTCTACACTCTGCGGGATCGACTCGACGAGCGACCAGTAACCACCGTCTGTGGTCCTCGACAGGTCGGGAAGACGACGATGATCGGACAGCTGATCCAAGACCTGCTGACGAATCAAGAGACAGAGCCAAGCCGTGTTTTCTATTTGAGTACAGAAGCGAGTGCGCTCCAAGCCGGTGACAGATCACTGATTGCAGATGTTCTCGACGCTTACGAACAGCACTTTTTAGGCAAGTCGTTCACGAAGCTTGATAGCCCCGTCTACGTCCTAATCGACGAGGTGCAGAAGGCAGATGGGTGGGACGAGACACTGAAATTCTACGTTGACACGTGCCCCGAGATCACGTTCGTCGTCACCGGCTCGGTCAGTACGCTTATCCAGAAAAGTGCGAGTGAGACTCTTGTCGGGCGCGTACAACGCCAGACTGTCGTCCCGTTCAACTTTTCCGATGTGGCTCGATACCACGGTGAACTTGACGAGAGCGAAGGACGGTTCAACTCTCGTCAACTCCGCAAGTCACTCGCTGAGAGCCTCTACAGTGACGATAGTAGCGAATTCGTTGATGCTCTCAAGCGTGCTGTTGCATCTCTCTCAGAGACAGAACCTGTACTGCGGTCACGACTTGACGAGTATATACTAAAGGGAGGCTACCCCGGTGTCATCCCGGACGAACCAGCAGACGCACTGTACAGACTTGACGACGATCTCCAACGGGTTGTCACGGGGGACCTGACGACGACGTTCTCTGTCGAGAAGCCGGAAACGGTGTTCAAGATTCTCCAGTATTTCGCCGACTCAACCGGATCAAAAGTTAGCATCAACGGAATTTCAAACGAAATTGGAGTAACCCGCAAGACGGTAGAGAACTATATCGACTACTTAGAGCACTTCTTCCTCGTGTATCGAAGCCCACATTACACGGGGTCAAGCAAACCAGCGCGCAAGCAGCCGATGGCGTACATCAGTGATGTTGGGCACCTCAACTCACTGCTCGGTGTCTCACCTGATGCTACGACTGCAACTGAGGACCGTGGCGTTCAGTTAGAGACAGTCGTCTGTGACCACCTTCGTCGGCTTCAACACTACCTCTCTGACAGACGTAACAGTCGTGTCGAACACTATAACAAAATGAGTGAGGTTGACTTTGTCGTGAGTGGGAACGACTACACTCTTCCTGTCGAGGTGAAAAACGGCGATTCACGAGACCGGAGTCTGAAAGGATTGAAACGATTCATCCGTAATGAAGAACTCGACTTCGGGCTTGCGGTCAACGGTGCTGGCGTTCTAGACTTCGGGGAGAACGTGATCCACGTTCCGGCGTGGCTGTTCTGCTCGATCTGTTGAGTCACGACGACCGCCGGAACCCGGAACACGCGGCCGCCTGCCGTGCCCTTTTGCCGCCGACCCGCCACCGAGAGGTATGGAACCAGACCCGGACAGATTCGAGTCGCGCCGGTCGACGGTCTACGGCCAACGAGGCGTCGTCGCCACGAGCCAGCCGTTGGCGGCCCAGGCCGGCCTGTCAACGATGGCGGACGGCGGCAACGCCTTCGACGCGGCCGTCGCCACCGCCGCGGCGTTGAACGTCGTCGAACCCACCTCGACGGGGCTCGGCGGTGACGTGTTCGCGTTGTACCGCACCGCCGACGGGGAGGTTGGCGCGATGCGGTCGTGTGGTCACGCGCCCGCAGAGGCGACCGTCGACAACGTCCGGCAGGCGGTCGCAGACGACCCGGAGACGGACGCCGACGAGCCGAGCGAGGCGACGATGCCCGATGTCGGCCCACACACCGTGACGGTGCCCGGCACCGCTCGCGGGTGGGAGGCCACCGCCGAACGGTTCGGCGAGAAGTCCCTCGCAGAACTCCTGGCGCCGGCGATCCGCTACGCGACGGAGGGGTATCCGGCCTCGGAGCTGATCGCCGGCGCGTGGAGTCACGCCGAGGAGCTATTTACCGACGAGCACGCCCGCGAGGCGTACCTGTTCGACGGGGAGTCACCCGACGTGGGCCAGACGGTCACCCTCCCGCGGCTCGGCGAGTCGCTCCAACAGATCGCCGACGAGGGTGCGGACGTGGTGTACGAGGGTGAGATCGCCGAAGCGATCGCCGAGGAGGTGCAGTCACACGGCGGGTTCATGACCGTCGACGACCTCGCCGGGTTCGAGCCGGAGTTCCCCGAGCCGGTGTCGACCAGCTACCGCGGGACAGAGGTGTACGAACTCCCACCGAACAACCAGGGGCTGATCGCGTTGGAGGCGCTCAACGTCGCCGAGGAGATCGGCGCCGGCGACCACCCACTCGACTCGCCCGAGCGAGTCCACCACTTCGCGGAGGCGATGAAAGTCGCCTTCGAGGACGGCCACCACTACATCACTGACCCGGAGTTCGAGGACCACCCGCCGCTGGCGTCGACGGAGTGGGCAGCGAAACGCGCCGGGTTGATCGGCGAGACGGCGAACCACGACGTGAGCTTCGGCGTCCCGGACGCGAACGCCGAAGACGCCGACACCGTCCTGTTGTGTACCGCCGACGACGAGGGGAACGTCGTCGCGTACATCAACTCCCGGTTCGCCGGCTTCGGGAGCGGGCTGGTCGCGGGCGACACCGGGATCGCGCTCCAGAATCGTGGGTCGTCGTTCTCGTTGGACCCGGACCACCCGAACACGCTCGCACCCAACAAGCGCCCGTTCCACACACTGATCCCGGCGTTGGCTGAGTTCGCGCCCGACGCCGACCGCGAAGACTGGGCCGCCTTCGGCGTGATGGGTGGGTACATGCAGCCGCAGGGCCACCTCCAAGTGATCTCGAATCTGGTGGACTACGAGCTACCGTTGCAGGCCGCGTTGGACCGGCCGCGGTGGCGTTACCGCGAGGACGGCTCGCTGGCGGTCGAACCCCACTTTGACGGCCACACGGCCGGCAAGCTGGTGCGGAAGGGACACGAGGTACAGACCCTGCCGCCGGCGTTGTTCGGCGGCGCACAGATCGTCCGTAACGACGAGGGGACGTTGTCGGCCGCGACAGAACCCCGGAAGGACGGCAACGCGGTCGGCTACTAGTCAGCTTGTCACTGTAAGTAGTCGGCAGCTCTCGGCTTGTACCCAACGGCATCGTTTGGCACCTCGGACTTCTTTAAGGGGCGTAACCCAGGCTTATCACTTTCACTACCCGCCAGCCAATGTGTCGCCTCGTCTAACTCGGTCTTCTCGTATCGATTACTCACCGCCTCGTCAGTGGTACCGACTTCATAGAGAACCTTCGGCGCTGGGGCTTCTCTGTTCATTCCGAATTTATACAGGTCCTCAGCGTACGGGGCATTGATCCGGATGAACTGCTTCGGGTCCTTGTCAAGATCGGAGTACAGTGACCCCATCGACTCCAGCGCTTGTGCTCCCTGACGCTTCCAGAGCGTCGTCGGGTCAAGAATCCACCCCACGTAGTCCGGCTGAGAGTCGTTCGGGTTGGGCAGAGCGAACAAATTATTTCTGAACAGGCCCAAGAACATGACTTCGAGCGTCGCTGTTAGGTCCACACCTTCGTGAGCGTCGAAGTCTCCAACGTGTAGTGGTCGGGTCTTGGGAGAGTCAGGGTCGCTCAAGATGTAATCTTTGTACAGCTTGTACTGTCTAAACGTTCCCAATTTGACTCCAGAGTCTGGATGGAAAGAGTGGGAAAGCAGGTCTCGAATGTACAGCACATCGTTGCACAGTGGGTAGAGATAACGGAGCGGTCGGTGCGGAGCTTCTCCATCAAGTGCCTTTTCGACTTGGTTGATCCACCGCCTGTGGACACGACTCTTCGATGTGCCGAGGGACTTGTGGGTGTTCGCGTCTTGATTGTAGACATCGTGTTTGTAGTTGGTGATGTCCAATGATTTCATTAGGCGGAGGAAGTGAACGGCATCAATGGTACCATCGTTGAAGGCATCAGAGTCGTTCTCGTGCCACTCTACTTGTCCTTCCTTGTCAGTCCGATTACGAAAGACATCGTAGTACCCGAGAAAGTCTGCCTCGGATCGCTTCTCAAGCTGATTGCTGTTGTTCCTTGCCCGAGCGATATCGACGATGTCCTGTAGACGCTCTTCTTCGGGTTTTTCCGGGACAACAATAACTTCTAGGTGTAGTTTCGCTTCTTCTGAAATATTGTCTGCGGTAGTGATAGAGAAGTACGTGTGACCGCCATTGCATATTCCTTCTCCCGAATTAAATTCCAGTGTGATATTGTCATCAGCCGCATCAATGTCGCTACAGATGACTACGACTCCGTTATTCATTTTGACGAAGTCTTTGGGGTTCGATCTGAGCGTCCGCTGCATCGCCTTCACTTGTCTGGACTTCGACGGCTCACGAGGGTTGGCGTCAAGCGGCATCCGTGTCTCCTGTAGCTCCGAGCACTTGGCGTACATGTGATGAATCTCGAACCCCTCCTCTAGCTTATGCTGGTTAAGATAATCAGCCTGATTCAAATCGACAGAGATAGGCACTTCAACCTCTCCTCCGCTCAGTGGTATAAATGGATACTCTGTCCCGTCGCGAGCCTCTCGCATCTCTTCTGGAACTGGTGCAGACATTCTGATACCGCATACTATGAGAGCCACAACACTTAGTCCTTGGCTAACCACGCCTGTGATTCTTGAAAGATAGATTTAATACTGTAGACTTATTCATGCTTGTTATGGCTGACCAACCACGGATTGAGTCTGTCAGGGCTCGCGGATTTCGGTCTATTGTCGACTCTACGCCTGTTCAGTTGACTGAAGATGTCACTATTCTCGTCGGGCCTAATGGAGCAGGCAAAACAAATTTTATGCAGTCTATATCAAAAATTGATACAACCTCCGATATATCCTATGAACAGCCAAAATACAAAAACTGGAAAAAGAAATCTCCAGATGTGAATCCAGTAATCTCGGCACGGGTAGATGAGCCGTCAGTGTACTCAGAGGAATTAAGAGCACTCGTTGATCCTGTCTCTGTTGGTTCTGTGAGTTCACCGAATGAAGTGACTGAAGTAGAGGGGTCTGTCACCATTAAGCGGAATGCATCTGGGGAACACACTGTTAGAGATGAAACGACTTGTTGGGGGGTCGCAGAACTAGCATCACTTCGAATAGAAGAGGTTAGAAAGGCGATAAACGCAATCAGTAATATTATTTCTCTAGATTTAACTCAAGTAGAAAAAGAAAATCTGCAAGCACAGCTAGCCGAATATAAAAAATTAGTCGAAGACGAAATAGATAATGTTGCCGAACCAGAACCAATTATAAGTAATGATACTGCAGGAGAATATGATAAGTTAAAAGCTGTGAATAAAGACTTTGGTTATTTAATAGAAAAAGTATCAAAATTGAATAATATAAAAGAAGACCAAACAGAGGTAGTACCGGCGGTCCACTATTTCGACAGTCAGAGCCCGATAGAAGACAAGGTTGCTGTTGAAAATCTACAGAGTTCTGAGGCGTACGTCTCCCTTTTCAGAATAGCAAACTCATCTACCGAAACTGTAGATCTGTCAGACTACTCGACTCAACAGATTGAGCGACGGCTGGGCCAAGTTGAACGTTACCTGACTACCCTTCTGAACGAGTATCGTGAGATCGACAAGCCAATGCAGGCCTCCGTCAGTGAAGCGGTGACAGATCCCACCGACGGACGGTACACTGTCGAAATCTCGGTGGACGAGCAAGGCGACAAACAGTTTATCTCTCTTAGCGTTTCAGATACCGCCGAAAAGGGATTCAGCACACCTCCCACCGAACGAAGCACAGGTGCCAGGTGGCTCTTGTCGTTTCTCTTGGATTTCATCGAATTATCCTTTACTGGAGACGAGCCTGGACTCGTAGTATACGACGACCCCGGTCTCCCACTCCACCCGAAGTGGAAACAGCAGCTCCGGCGGATTTTATATGCTGTCAACACTAGGTATCAGGTGGTCTACTCAACTCACTCACCGTTTTTAATCCGAAACGACAGAGCGAGCCAGGTCCGTATCGCCCGTAACTGCGGTGCACCGGAACACGGCGAGACAGATCAGTGTGGAACCAAAATCTTTCCACTGAACGAAGCAACTGGGAGTAGCAGCGTTCACGACCGACTTGACCCGGTTCGCTCTTCGCTTGGAGCCCCAATAGCCGAGTCTCTGTTTGGAGGTGAAAGAAATATCATTGTTGAGGGACCAACCGATAAGCAGTATTTAGAGGCATTTTCTTCTTTGTTTACTGATAATCACTCTAAGCTATCCTTTGACGAGGGAACATATCACATGCCTGGAAACGGGTCGAATGTCCCTGTGTTGGCCAGCTTCCTTGAGGTAGAGCAGCCAAACTATGTGGTTCTCACTGATTCGGATGACGGAGGAACATCAATCCGAAACCGCATGGAAGAAAGTGACATTCCTTCCGACAAGTCAGTTGAGATTTCCGAAGCTGTTCCATGTTTGGATGTCAGAAATCCAGAGATTGAGGATCTACTTCCAAGAAGTGTAGTTTGTGAACACGTCGCAAGTAGCACTGATATTGAGAGACAAAATCTAGTGGATCAAGCTGAACAGTACTCTCAGTGGGGGATAGTGGGACTTGTGGAAAATAATTGTAATATTGAATTTCCTAAAAAAGATGTTGCTAGAAAGGTATCAGGCAGTATCGATGACGATTGGTTAGATCCGTCGAACCGCTCACGGCTTGCTGCCTCGTTGAATTTCGCTTCACTAATTCACACCCTTCGGAACCGTCTCAACAACGAACATTAGCCGTCAGACGGTAGCACCCTCTCAGCCGCGACAGAACCCCGGAAGGACGGCAACGCGGTCGGCTACTGAGCCACCCCACCAAGTCCGCGTGTGTGGCGTCGGCGGCCGATCAGATCGCCGACCCCAGATCGATCTGGCCGGCACCCTGCTCGTTGCCTGACAGCCCGAGATCCGTCGCAGTGTTCTTCAGCCGCCGGCGGGCCTGCGAGGCGGAGTACCCCTCGGCCATCAACACCGCGGCAGCACCGGAGACGTGTGGACACGCCATCGAGGTGCCCGAGAGGAACTCCGTCCCGCCGCCGGCTCTCGTCGACAACACGTCGGCACCTGGCGCGGTGAGTTCGACCTCCCGACCGGTCGAAGAGAAGCTGGCGAGACGCTCGCTGTCGTTGACAGCCGAGACCGCGACAGTCTCGCTGAGCGCGGCCGGGTAGCCGACACAGTCGCGACACGGTCCGGAGTTACCGGCCGCAGCCGAGAGGAACACGCCGTTGCCGGCGGCGTACGAACAGGCGTCTGCGACCGCACGGGAGTAGCCGCCGCCCAGCGACAGCGACGCTACGTCCCACCCTTGGTTGGCGGTGTACTCGATCCCGGCCGCGATATCGGAGTACGACCCGCCGCCACGACCACCCAACACCTTCACCGCGTGGAGCGTCACCTCCGGCGCGACGCCGACGACGCCGCGACCATTGTTGGCCGCGCCGACCGTCCCGGCACAGTGAGTCCCGTGACCGTTGTCGTCACCCCACCCGACCGAACAGGAGCGACACTCGACGGCGTAGGCTCCCTGTCCGAGATTCGGCTCCAGGTCCGGGTGAGCGGGGTCGATCCCGGTGTCGATGACTGCTACGTCTGCCCCGGCCCCAGTGAACCCGCCGCCGATCGACTCGTTGGCGTCGACCTGGTTGATCCCGTACGGGACATTCTGTGCGAGTGCGAACATCTCGCCGTTCTCCTCAACGTACCGGATGCTCGGGTTGGTACGGAGGCGTTCGACCGCCTGCTTCGGCATCCGCATCGTCGCGGCACCGAACTCGAACGTCCGGACTGTCTCGACTGCCGCGTCTGTCGCTGCTACCCGTCCACGGTCGTCGGAGAAACCGACGTTCACCTCCACCTTGTCCTCGGAATCCGCGGCTGCCAACCCGGACAACGCGGCCGTACCTGCGCCCGCACCGACAGTTCTGAGTACGTTACGACGTGACAGTGACGCCCCATCTCGCGACATTACACCTAAACAACCGTCCGGTCAGAATATAGTTTTTACCTATTCTTTTTGGGGTTTTCTAACCGGAAGGTAGTTTACGCTCATTATCGAATAATCTCCCCCACGAGTGTGGCAGCGTATTGTACCGATCTGTCGCGGTAGCTTTTCGACGGTAGGGCATCTTCGAGCAGTCGATGTTCGACCGTTTCAGGCTCGCCGCCTCGACAGCCGACCTGACTGAGGAACCGCAGGCACGGGGCGACGCCGACCTGATCGAGTTCCGGGCCGATCTGGCCGACGAGCCGCGCGCGGCGTTGGCCGCCTACGACGGGGCGTTGCCGGTGCTCGTCACGAACCGCCCGACGTGGGAGGGTGGGGACGCCGACGGTCCCGACCGGCTCTCGGTGTTGACGGACGCGCTCAATCACGAGGCCGTCGTCGCAGTCGACGTGGAACTGGCGACACTGCGCGGGCGGACGGAGCCGGGTGACACCGATCCCGACGCGCTCCAACGCCAGGCGGCCGCGGCCGGTGTCGACGTAATCGCGTCCGTCCACGACTTCGACGGTACACCCGACGAGGCGACACTCGACACTCTGTTGACCGCGGCGGCGACGGCAGGCGACGTGGGGAAGTTGGCCGTCACCGCAACCGACCCAACGGACGCGCTCGCACTGCTGTCGGCGACGGAACGGGCGACCGACCGGGGGCTGCGGGTCGCGACGATGGCGATGGGGGCCGCGGGTGCCCACACCCGCGCCGTCGCGCCCGTCTACGGCTCCGTGATCGGCTACGCCCCAGTCCGGGCAGCGGCCGCGACCGCGCCCGGCCAGTACGATCTGGCGACGCTGCGCCGGCTCGTCGACGAACTCGGGGCAACCGGGAAGACTACTCGAAGGTGATCGACCCAGCCCCCGGCTCCAGCCGCGCGGTCGCCCCCAACGGCAACGGAAACACCGGCGAGGTGTGGCCGAAGTCGACATCGAAGACGGCGGTCGTCTCGGGCGCGTACCGGGCGAGCTGGGTCTCGGCGTGGTCTCTGATCGACGTGCGGTAGTCGTCGAACGACCGTTCACGCGGCGAGACCGGGTTGTGTGCCCGCGGGCGCCCGACCAGGAGACCGTCGAACCGACCGAGCCAGCCACGCTCGCCGAGCGACCGGAGCACGTAACCGACCTCGCGGGCCGGTGGCAGCGTCTCGGCAGTTTCGACGGCCAACACCGCGCCGTCGAGCCGCTCTGGTGCCGGGAGGTAACGGTCGGCACACAGCTGCCACCGGAGGATCGACAGCGTCCCGCCCCACACCGGGCCCGCAACCGGGCCGTGGTCACGCCACCACCACCCCGGGGAGTCGCGCCACGACCGCGGCTCCCCGCTCTCGAAGTCGAACCACTCGTCGGTCCACTCCGCCGCCGGAGACACCGTGCCGAGTTCACCGAACAACGCCCGCGAGACGTGGTCTCTGACGTACGGGCGAATCTCGGGGTCGACCGCCAGATCCGGGTGGGCGGTGAGCCCCCACGACACCTGGCCGAGCCGCCAGAGAAACAACCGGAAGTTGTCGTTGTCGGAGTAGCCGAAGAACCGTGTCGGATTCCGCCGGAGTCGCTCGGGGTCGAGGTGGTCCAACACGCGGAGTTGGTCGTCACCGCCGGTCGCGGAGAGAACGGCGTCGACAGCCGGGTCGGCGAACGCCCGCATCAGCTCCTCGGCCCGTTCCGCCGGCGGCGCCGGCCCGTCGTCCGGGTCGCGCCGGGCCGTCGGGTACAACACCGCCTCCACCCCGAACACCGCCCGCAGTCGGTCTGCGACGCGGTCGAGTCGGGCCGTCGGAACCGGCGCCGACGGGGCCAACACCGCCACCCGCCCGCCGTCCGGCACCGGCGGCGGCCGTTCGTGTGCCATACACTATCTATCACGTATCAGTCTAAATACGTTCGGCCTCCGGGCAGACGGCGCGGGCGGCAGTGTACACACAAAACCAACTGAACCGAACAGACAAACGGGAGCGACCCGTAGAAGAACCCGTGTCTCCGGGTCACCCCTCCAACACCGCCGAAACCACGCGTGCCGTCTCGCCGGTGATCGGTGTCGTCTTACTCGTCGCGGTGACGGTCGTCCTCGCGGGCACCGTCGTCGCGTTCTTCCTCGGTGCCGACTCCGGGCTCCGACAGCCGGCGCCGCAGGTCGCGCAGGCGAACGCCGACCTCGACACACAGGGCAGCGGTGTCAGCGGCGGAATCATCACCGTCACCCACCAGGGTGGCGATCCGGTCACCGTCGCAGACATCCGGATTGTCGTCGACACCAGTGACGTGGCCGACTGTTCGGTCGACCAGGCGGTGATCGAGAATCTCCCGTCGACCGCGGCTCTGGGACACTCGGATACGGGGATGAAAATCTCAAAAACGACGATAACAGCCCGATTAGTAAGGGTACAGGGAGTTCACAGTGGTCGGCCGGCGCGCTCCACGCAGACACCGGCGAAACGTTCAGTGTGGGCAACAGCTTCCAGTTCAGACTGACGGTGAGCGAATGCGAGATGAAGTCCAGCGAGACGGTCCGGATCACGGTCATCCACGAGCCGAGCAAACAGTCGATCATCACCGTGAGCGTGACCGCCCGGTGACGCCGCGGACTCAGTACAGCAACGAGTCGTCGTTCTCGACCGCAAACAGGGTGCGGGCGGCGACGTTGACCGCGTGGTCGCCGACCCGCTCCAGATCGCGGATCGTCAACAACAACCGGGACACCTCCGAGAGCAGTTCGTCGCCGTCGTCCGCGTCGCGGGTGACCAGGGTCCGGACGACCGTCTCGCTGGCGGCCTCACACAGTGTGTCGATCTCGTTGTCCTTCTCGTCGACGGCCGCACACGCCGCGGCGTCCTCCTCGGCGAACGCCGCGGTCGCCGCCTCCACGCTGTCGACCACCGCGTCGCCGATCTGCCGCACGTCCACCTCCGGCGCGAGCGTGTACGCCGCGTCGAGGGCGTACTCCGCAAGGTTGACCGCCAGGTCCCCGATCCGTTCGAGGTCGGTGAGGATCTTGAACGAGGCGACGATCAGTCGGAGGTCACCCGCGACCGGTTGTTGGAGCGCGAGCAGGTCGACACAGTCACTCTCCAGTTCGAGGTAGAGTTCGTTCACCTCGTCGTCCGACTCGATCACCCGCCGGGCGGTCTGTTCGTCGTGTGCGTCCAACGCCTCCAACGCGTCCCGCAGCCGGTCGGTGACGAACTCCGCGAGGGAGAGCACGTCGTCCCGCAGCGCGGTCAGTCGTTCTCTGTAGCTCTCTCGTGACATCGCTCGTTTGCGTGTCACGCGTGAGTGCGAAGTGTCTGTTGCCTGCTCCAACTGCCGGGCAACGCCCGTCCCCGCCACGACCGCCGGGCAACGCCTGCGACCACAGCGTGCGTCCTCAGGTCACCCCAGCGCCGGCGGGAGGATGTCGAGTCCGACGACGGTCGCCAACAGGAACCCGAAGACGACCAACGCCACAAGTCCGACCAGCAACAACGCAATCGTCGCCTGCCCACGACAGTCCCGTGACACAGTGTCACGAGTCGTCGGAGCCACCAACTCGTGGCGTCGGCGGCAACGAGTGCCGGTTCCAGGCGCTCTCCCGTCCCGTGGACCGCAACACCGGACGGGGGGGTGTTGGAGACGGCAAACACCGCCAACACGGTCCAGTCGCCCACCGCGTCGCCGGACCACCACACTGTTGATCTGGTCACGGTCGCTCGTGAGGCCGCCGACCGGGCACGGGAGTCGTTCCCAGAGGCAACAGTCGTCTGTCAGCTACCCACCCCTGAAGAGGTTGGCTTCCGCCTTGCTCCGCTGTGAGCAGGCCACGCGGGAGTAGACGGCACGACAGACGGGCAGTCCGGTTGGGCCGTCGGATGAACAAGAATATACGTGCCCCAGACGAACCAACAGTTCACAATGAGTGGCAAGTCGAAGGCGAAAAAGAAGCGGCTGGCCAAGCTGGAACGACAGAACAGCCGGGTTCCGGCGTGGGTCATGATGAAGACAGACACAGAGACAACGCGCAACCCGAAACGACGCCACTGGCGGCGTAGCGATACGGACGAGTGAGATGAGCGCGAGTGACTTCGAGGAGCGGGTCGTCACGGTCCCGCTGCGCGACGCGAAGCAGGCACCGAGCAACCAACAGGCCGACCGCGCGATGATGCTGATCCGACGGCACCTCGGCAAACACTTCTCGGTCGACGAGGAGGATGTCCGGCTCGACCCCGCACTCAACGAGGCGGTGTGGGAGTCCGGGCGGAGCAAGCCGCCGAGTTCGATCCGTGTCCGCGCCGCTCGCTTCGACGAAGACGGTGATGTCGTCGTCGAGGCGGAGCCGGCATAACGAAACGTGCTCACTGCATCGTTCACTGGGTCGTCGTACGTGGGCGTTTACGCCCGCGCGACCGACGACGTGTTGCTGGTCGACCCGAGTGTCGACGACGACCTGACCGCGACGCTGGCGGCCGAACTCGGCGTGGAGCCAGTCGCGACGACCGTCGGTGGCTCCGGCACAGTCGGCTCGCTTGCAGTCGCCAACGACGCTGGTATCGTCGTCTCCGATCAGGCGACCGACGAGGAACTCGCCCGGATCGACGACGCGACCGACGGGGAGGTGGCACCAATCCCCGGCACGCTGAACGCCGCCGGCAACGTCGTGCTCGCGAACGACACCGGCGCGATCGTCCACCCGGAGTTGTCGGCGGCGGCCGTCGACGTGATCGAGGAGACGCTCGCCGTGCCGGTCGAACGCGGCCAGCTGGCGGACGTGCAGACGGTCGGCACCGCGGCGGTCGCGACGAGTGATGGTGTGATCTGTCACCCACAGTCGACGGAGGAGCAACTCGTCGCCGTCGAGGAACGCCTCGACGTGTACGCCGACTTGGGGACGGTCAACTACGGCGCACCGTTGGTCGGCTCTGGCCTGCTCGCCAACGACACGGACTACGTCGCCGGCGAGGAGACCACCGGCCCGGAGCTGGGCCGGGTCGAGGACACGCTGGGCTACATCTGAGGCGACCACCGCGGGTGGTCGAGACCCCCGCCGCGAGCGGTCACGTTCTCTGTCGACGGTGACAACTCACGCCGTCGAGACCGCGTCGACGGCGAGCCGAACACGTTCGTCGAGACCGCGTCGACGGCGAGTCGAACACGTTCGTCGAGACGGTCGATCCGTCGATCCAACAACGAGGCGACCCCCGCTGGGAGTTTGTCGCCCGCGTCGAGCGTCCGTCGGATCGCGTCGAGTTGGTTGCGGAGCGCACCGAGTCGGCCGACAGTGCTGTTACCGTCCCCGCGGTCGATCGCCGCGAGAGCGTTTCGTGCCGCTTCGACCGCGTTGTCGAGTCGGGCGAGCGCTCGGTCGACCGGGTCGCGTCCCCGCTCGGGCTGGTCGTCGTCGGTGTCGTCCGTGTCACGCACGCCTCGCTCACTGCGCCACCCCGGCGTAACTCTTCGGCCGGACCGACAGAGCGAAGCCGCCGGGTGGCGACCGGCAGGTATGCGCGCGGCGCTGATCGTGCTCGACGGGTGGGCGTTGGGGGATCACGACCGACGGGACGCCGTCCGAGCGGCCGAGACGCCGACGTTCGACCGGATTCGCGAGGCCGGCGCGTTCGGGACACTCCGAACACACGGCCGGGCGGTCGGGCTCCCGGAGGGACAGATGGGGAACAGTGAGGTAGGCCACCAGAACGTCGGCGCCGGCCGCGTCGTCTCTCAGGCGTACACCCGGATCGACGACACGGTCGCCGACGGTGGGTTCGACGGTGTCGACGCGATCGAACGGGCGTTGGATCACGCCGACGACGGCCGTCTCCACCTGCTCGGGCTCGTCAGCGACGGCGGTGTCCACGCCGCACAGTCACATCTCCACGCGTTGATCCGGACGGCCGCCGACCGCGGTGTCGACGCCGTCACGCACGCGTTCACCGACGGCCGGGACACACCACCCGACGCCGGCCGGGAGTATCTCGCGGAGTTACAACAGGTCGCCGCGGACGCCGGCACCGGGGGCGTCGCGACCGTCGCGGGGCGGTACTACGCGATGGACCGCGATCAGAACTGGGATCGGACGAGACGCGCCTACGACGCGATCGTCACCCGCGAGGCTGACCACACCGCCGACTCCGCGGTCGCGGCCGTCGAGGCCTCCTACGACCGCGGCAACACAGACGAGTTCGTCGAACCGACCGTCGTCGGCGACCACGCTGGGCTCGCCGACGGTGACGCGGCGGTGTTCTGTAACTTCCGTGCGGACCGCGCCCGCCAGCTGACCCGGATGCTCGCCGACGTGCAGCCCGACGACTGGCACGCCGAGGGGGTGGCGACGACGCCGCCGACGGTCGAACTCGTCACGATGACCGAGTACGACGAGACGTTCGATCTCCCGGTCGCGTTCCCGCCGGAACAGCCGGCGGCGACGCTGGGTGCAGTGTTGTCGGACCACGGACTCACACAGCTCCGGATCGCCGAGTCAGAGAAGTACGCCCATGTCACCTACTTCCTCAACGGCGGCCGTGAGGTGGCGTTCGACGGTGAGATCCGTCGAATCGTCGAGTCGCCGGACGTACCCACCTACGACGAGACGCCAGCGATGAGTGCGAGTGAGGTGACCGACACCGCTCGGCGCGTGATCGCCGACCGGGACCCGGACGTGCTCGTGTTGAACTACGCCAACCCGGACATGGTCGGCCACACGGGCGACTACGACGCCACCGTCGCGGCCTGTGAGGCGGTCGACGAACAGCTCAACCGGTTGTTGACGGCCGTCGCCGACGCCGGCGGGCACGCGCTCGTCACTGCCGACCACGGCAACGCCGACGACATGGGGACCGCAGACGACCCGCACACGGCACACACGTTCAACCCGGTGCCGTTCGTCTCACTGACGCCCGCGGGTGGTGACGGCGGGAATGCCGTTCGGGACGGCGGGAGTCTTCCAGACGTGGCGCCAACGTTGTTGTCGCTTCTGGGGATCGAACCGCCGCCAGAGATGACCGGCTCGTCGTTGCTCGCCGACGCCGAGTGAGCGTGTCGGTGACTGGCTTCCTCGTGTCTGTCTCGGTTGCCGACGCTGTCGCGTCCGTCTGGTTCTCGTCTGCGGTCGTCACACAGGCGACGCCGTCCGGACAGGCCCACCCCGACGAGCGTTCGTCGGCGTTTCCGTCCACGTCACCGACACCGTTCTTGCCGGCCGGGACGACGGCGACGGCGACCGTCTCCGTCCGGAACCTGATCGGTCGGTTCCGTCCGAGCAGTTCCTCGTGGCCGTCGGCGTCCACGTCGATCCGGACAGTTGCGTTCCGGCGGGTGTAGCGGAGTCGGGTGTGGTTCGACCCGGGCCGCCGGGCGGTGACAGTGAACAACGGGTGTTCACCTCTGACCGCGACGTACCAGAGGTTGGCCGTCGCGTACCAGTAGCCCGGCACGGGCGCGACCGGGAGCCCGGCGAGGACGGTCTCGAACGCATCCGGCAGGAGCCGTCTCCGGAGTCGCTCGCCGGCGCGTTCCGTGCCCTGTGCGGCGGCTTCTGTGACCACCCTGTCGACGAACCGCCGCCGGCCGTCGACAGCCGCGGCGACGGGGTCGGCCGGCACTGTCACCCGTTTCTCGACGACCGCCCGGAGTTCGACCCGGAGTCGAACGGCTAGTTCGTCCTGGGCTGACAGCGAGAGGTCGTGTCGGCGGCCGGCAGTAGCCGCGACCGTCGTCGCGTAGCTCCCGTTCGCGGCCGCAGCGGCTCGGACCCCTACCCCGCGACCGGCGCTTGCCGCCGTGACGGTCTCGCGTGCCTCCGACTGCGAGACGCCGAGTCGGCGTTCCAAGAGGTCTCGGACGGCGTGTTCGACGCGGTCGACACCCGGCGAGGTTGCCCGCCGGAGCTTGGTGCGATCTGCCTGCACTGCCGTCCGGTCGACATCTGCGGGGAGTGACGACGCCGCGAGCGTGCGGTTTGTCGCCGCTAGCGCCCGGCCGGCTGTCCCGAGTGTTGTCGTCTGCGTGTCGGTCGCGAGCCAACCGGCGACAGCGTCGCCAGTGTCGGCGAACGGCACGGTGACGGCGTTCACGTTGCGTGCCGCCAACGGCGTCACCCTGGTGTCGTTCGAGAGATCGTCGTTCACCCGGCCGGGGACCGGCCCGAGGGTGAGATACGACGGTGCCGCGTCCGGGACGAGCGTGAACGCCCCGCCAGGACCTTCGACGACCGCACGGGGAGGTGGCGCGGCGTCTGTCGCCGCCGCGCGTGTGGCCGCTCGGAGTTGATCGCCGGTCACCGGCACCGCGTCGACGAGTGCCCGACGGACGGTGCCAGCCGTCGCGGCCGCCTCCCGGCGCTCGCGGAGGCGGGTCGCGACAGCACGGAGATACCGCGCCCGGATCGCAGCTCGGAGTCTGCCCGCGACGCCGTCGTACGGCGGGTCGGCGTCGATCAGCGTCGCGCGCCGGTCGGCGAGTTCGGCGAGCAACGCGTCCATCGGGGTGAGATGTCCGGCCGCGAGCGCACCACCGTCGACGCGGACGCTCAGGTTCCGAACCCGTTCCCGGAGCCCGGCGAGGTCGCGCTGGAGCCACTGCTCGACGCCCGGCGGGATCTGTCCCGGGAGGCGACGGCTCCGGGTGTTGTCACCCCGTTTGACGGCCCGGAACGCGATCCGGTCGACCGTCGCGGGTGACGGCACCGCTCGTCTCGCCGCCCGGGCGAGATTCTGCCCGTCGTGTGCACCGCCGCGTCGGAACACCGGATCGGTTCGCCCTGTCGGCCCGGGAAGTGTCGGGTCGTAGACGCCCGTGTCGCGAACCCGAACACGGTAGCGGTCGCTCCACCGCACTCGTGTCTCGCGGGTCCGACTCGTTTCTGGTCGAGGCGTCTCTGTTCGGTCGACGGGCGTTCGACTGACCTCGGGTGGGTCGTGTCGCCACCGACGCACCGTGACGTACCGGACTCGGAGCGTGCGCTCGGCGACGAGGAGAGTCCGTCCGCGTGGCGTTGCCCGGTTGCGGTCGACGACGACAGTGCGTTCGGTCGTCGTCTGCCCGACGAGTGTCCAGTTCCGGCCGGGGGTGTGTGGCGGCGGCTCCCGGCCGCGCCGTTCACGGGTGGTGTCGATCTGTCGCTGGACCCGTCCGCGGTACGCTCTCTCGGCCAGTTCGTCGACATCCGACAGCGCGTCGAGATACGCCGTGTCGGCGGTGTGGTTGACGCCGACGACTGTCGTCGGCTCTCCCGTCTCCGCGAGCCGTGGCTGTGTGTCGTGTGTCGCGCGCACACCCTGAAGAATAGCCTGACGGCGTGAGACCGGCGGAGCAGAGCCTGCGGCGACCGACAACGTGTCGTCGACCGCTGTCCGCGCGACCGCTCTGACGAGCGCGCCCCGTCCGGTGGCGTCGGCTCGGCCGAACGTCGTGCGCTGTGTCCGGAGGATCGCTCCGTTCGTCGCGACGGCGACGTGTCTGTTCGCGACAACGTTCTCGATCCCGGCGCCGCCGTACTGTGCGAGCCCGCGTGCCTCCGCCAGTGCGGTCAGTCGCCCGCCGAGTCGCCGGCCGAGCCCCGGCTGAATCGGTCCGTGGCTCAACTGGCGCTCGTACCGTTGCACCCGCTCGGCGACCGCGAACAACGGGATTCGGAGCCGAACACGGAGCGTGTCCTGCCGACGTGTGATCACTGCTCCGTCGCGTCGGGCAGTGTGGACGACCGGCACCCGAAGCTCAACGCCCGCGCCGTCTGCGGTCGGGACGACGCCGATCCGGTCGACCAGTCGGCTCGCGTTCCACCCCGTGGGTGGACCCGCGAGACTGCTCTCGACGGTGACAGCTCCTACCCGTGTCGTCCCGAGCGCGCGGCGGACGGCAGCGGCCGTCCGGAGTGCGACGGTCCCACGGAGTCGGCTGTCGGTGACCGCCTCGCCGGCTGTCGTGTCGGCCGGCACGACGACCGGTTCGCGCGCTGTCTCACGCACTGCCGCTCGACCGGCGACACGGACAGCCGTCCGAGCGGTCGTCTCCGCACGGTCGAGTGCCGTGCCGGTCGCGTCGCGTCGGTCGACTGGGCCGCGGGCACCCAACGTTCCTGCGTACACGAGCGCTCCGACGAGTAAGACGACGCCGACGAGCGCAAACGGCACCCGGGCGCGGTCGGTCCTCGCCAGCCGACGGAGCCGGACGGCGAGACTCACCACCACCACCTGACGGTGAGTCTGACTCGGCCGTCCGTCGCGGTCGGGAGTGTCGTGCTCGCGGCACCGACGGCGCCGGCGGGTGGCCGTGGGCCGACGCGAAACCCTGACTGCGGCAGTTCGGTGGTGTCGGACCCGACGAACGTACGGTCGGTGGCAGACCGGACGCGGACGGCCGTCCGCCGCGGGAGCAGTCGTGTGACGACACCGCGAACGGCATCCCGCACGGCGTCGTCTGCGAGTCCGACCGCGAGCAGTTCGGCGAGTGTCCCGCGTCGTCTCCACTCAACCGTCTCCGGTCGGTTCGGCGTCGGCACCTGTGCCGTGAGTGTCGTCGTCACCGTCGTCAGCGTCTGAATCGAGACGCGACCCGCGTGGTCTGCTCCGAAACTGTCGGGCTCCGGCGACCCGGCGCGGTTGCGGGCGTCGACGACGGTCACGACGGCGGCGCTGACGAACAACAGACACAACGCCGCGTCCAAGACGGCGCTCGTCATCGCCACACCTCCACCCGCAGGCGACCGGGTCTGATCCGACCAGGGCCGACAGCGACCCCTACCCGCCGGTCGTCTGCCGCGACCGCGGCGGGATCGCTCGGCGGCTGGTCCCCGGCGCGCCAGTTTCGTCCGGCCGCCGACAGCGTCACCCGAAGATCGTACTCCGGCGGCACGGCGCTTGTCGCGTTCGCCAGCCGCGCCGGGACGGCGACGCCGCCGCTCGTGACCGCCGTGTGTGCACGCGAGAGCGTGGTCGTCGCGACCGTCTCGTCGCGGTCCGTGGGTGTGTCTGCGTCGGCGAGCACCAGTGCGTAGCCGCTCACCGCCGCCACGACGGTCGCGGCCGCGACTAACCCGACGACCGGCGACTCCGCGCTACTGGACATCGACCACCGTCACCGTCACCGGCCCCCACATGATCCGCGCGACCCGGAGCCGTGATCCGGACCGCCAGGTCGGCACTCGCTCGCGAGCGGCCGTCACGGCCTGTCGCAGTGTCGACGGCGCGTCGAACAACTGACGTGGCGACACTCCGCGGGCGAGCGCCGCCAACGCGCCGTCGCCGGCGACCGTGATCGGACCGTACAGGAACTCGGCCGTTGCCGTCGTGCCG
>ERZ1034569.22-NODE-22-length-49668-cov-10.484450_pt1 | contig 49668 bp, 50 predicted proteins | sample MGYA00520706_ERZ1034569 | MGnify/ENA primary metagenome ERZ1034569 (study PRJEB33760, sample SAMEA4777722) | hypersaline lake metagenome | biome: hypersaline environment; feature: brines | place: Spain | collected 2014-08 | depth 0 m ...
AACTCAGGTCCTACCGACCCCATCGGCAGAGGATACCACTACCCCACGGTCCCATACTATACCATAGATATGTATTTTTATTAACTCCTTCGTTTCGGTATTTAGCTCTGTGTTATACGTGACTCTCACTCATTTCAGTGTGAACTACTCCCCATATTCGCCAGTTCACGCAAACTTCGTCAGCGTTGGGCTTCCACACTCTCACCGGACTGGTTGCTTCTCTAAGGTGTATGTAAGCAGTCGATTTCGATAGTGGTTAGTTGTAGGATCTCAATCACCGCAGGCGCTCTGTTGAACTATCTCACTCACATTCCGACTGTTCAAGACTCACTCCCTGTCTTGTCAATTAGCGCTGATAAGTTTCTCACGACACGTCATAATCGCCGTCAGTAAGATACCGATAGCTCGGGCACTGATGTTCTCATGTCGATAATAGGTGGTCAAACTCAACAGGCATGTGGTTCCGCGTAGCTTTGCCAGTGGTTGCGTCACCTAACTTCGCTCAGTATTGGAGCGCTTTTTTGACCACCAATTGAGGATCGTTGTATCCAGTTTCGAGCATGGGAATTGAAAACAGCGGACAGCTGTCTCCCATTCCTCTCCCACTCGTTTGCTGCGCTCAGCCCTTATGAGAGTGAGCATATATAAGCTAAATTAAGACACGTTCCAGTTGCACGACTTCGCCACGGTCTGAGTCAAATGAGCCAACTCGCCGGCCAAGGCAGACGGCCGTTCCCGAAGGTGTATAACAGACAAGTAAATCCGTTCGTCCCGCTGTCTGCGCGTCTTTGTCTGCTGTCATGACTCCAGGTGCGTAGACAGGTGCCCCAGTTGCAACAGATTCTGCAGCAGATGGCGCGATAGTCACACCTGGCAGCGGCGCGAGTGCAATCTCAGCCGGATCAATGATTCGCTCAAGATGTTCCGTCTTAGCTTCATCACGCCACACAGCAGCATCAGTCAACTGCGCGGTTGAGACGAGTTCAGAGTCATCAAAGCAGCCAGTTGAGACGCGCCGCAACTCTCCCATGTGTGCACCACACCCTGCTGCGAGTCCAATGTCATGACACAACTTCCGGATATAAGTGCCACTCTCACAGCTAATGCTGAGCAATGCCTGATCTGCGTTCGTATCGAGTAGACAAAGGTCATACACCTCTCGCGTCCGTAGTTGTCGTGACACTGCGCTTTTTTTTGGGGGTTTCTGAAAGATCACCGTTTCAAATTGGCTTATCACTGTGTCTAACGGGGTGAGTGGGTCTCCGTGGAGTTCTAATATCGCAACATATGTTTTGACGGAATCGACCAGCACAGGCGCAATACGAGTTGCTGAGGCAAGCATAATTGGAAGCACACCCGTGACCTTCGGATCAAGTGTTCCAGCGTGGGCAGCCTTAGACACCCCAGTGATATCACTTACCCATGCTGAGACTTGGTGTGCCGATGGGCCTGCAGGCTTATCCAGGTTGACAATCCCAAACTCTAATAACTCCTCTAATGTTCGGTTCTCAGGGGAGTTGCGTAATACACTCATCCTCAAAACTCATACTCGATACCTTCGACGGCAAACTTACCTTCGTCATCATCGACAGTGTATCGGTGAATAGCGGCAATGAGGATATTCGGGACCTCTGTCTCACTCCACCTGGCAGTGTTCAAAACGATGTCATAGATCGACCGATCACCAATGTCAATGTTGTAATACTCTTTATATCGTTGAGATTCACTGGTCTCACGGGCTTCTGTTTCGGCTTTAGCTATCTCAAGAGACTTGTCCTCCCGAGCTGCGATTCGCTGAGCACGGACTTCGAGTGGCGCATCAAGCCAGAGTTTAATATCAGCCTCCTCTCCTGCAAGCCATCCCGCAAGGCGGGATTCAAGCAGAATATCGTCGCCTGTGATCGCGATTTCTCGAAGCCGCTCATCTAGCTCCCGGTCGATGTCGTCATCTGTTTCGGCGTGTTGATTGAATTCGACTGTTGACATTCCAGCCTCTGCCGCCAACTCTCGAAAGATATCGCCGCCGCTAATATGTTGAAGTTCGAATGCCTCAGCTAGCGCTTGAACCGAGGTACTCTTTCCAGCGCCAGGTGGTCCCGAGACGGTCAATAACATACCCATGTTCGTGCGAGCGCGTTGAAAGAGGTTACCTTTGAGAGAGGTGCTTGCATCACAGTCGTGAGTGAACTTCACAATGCGGCGGGCCGGCTGTCGGTGTTTAGTCCTGTGTTGTTGAGGTCACCTTTTGACTCGGTCGTTTCCTTGCGCTGACGTCCAATGTCGGACCCAAAATTATCCCCTGAGGATTGGAATCTCTACTGGTCCGCGACACCGTTCGTCTCACTCTCTCGACGCGTGGAAGGGTTCCGAGAGACAATGCATCTTCATTTCGGTTATCAGACGAATACTGCATTACGTATACTGGTGAGTTCGGTCAGCGTGGTGTTGGAATCCGTACACACCTCATGAGGCAGAAGGGGAGATGTCGATATTGAGACTCTTTCGGATTATTTGCGTAAAGCCCATCGAGCAAAGGAAGTACCAGATAATCCATACCTGGACTGGCCCGAGCACCTGATCTGTCCACGAAACCTTCCCAGCGAGTGGGAGGACGATATCATCAAGGACAATTTGGGCTTCCGAATTGCCCCCAACACCAATTGACCAGTACATCCAAAGAAAGACTGGGATTGTAAAGAACATAATCCATACCATCGGTCGGAACTGCTCTTTAAACATCCCCAGTTGGTCGCCCATTGCATCCATCTGCTCGCTTTGAATCTTGTCTAATGCTTCATCGTCACCCTCTTCCTTAGCTTTCTCGCGCTTTTCTTGGATTTGCTTCATGCGCTCTTGATACATTCCCATTTTCTCCATGTCCATCAAATTCGCCTGTAAGAGCGTTGAATACAGACCAGTGCCAAGCGCTAACAGTAGGACAACTGCATAGAACGGAAGTAGCTCACCCAATGGCCCAAGTGCAATGTCCATGGCTGTCCCGATCAGGTCACGTAGGGGCTTCCATGAATATCCAAGAAAGAGTCCAACAGTGACACCCGCAGCTCCCTTATCATATGTCGACCATGATGAGGAGTCGTCGTCGTCAATCTCGGTCAGTTCGCCGGCACCCGCAGACTCTAATGCTGCTTCGGTGGCTGACACATCCTCTAAATTGAATCCCTCTTCGCCTTCAGTCAGGACACCTGATTCAATTAATCGTCCCCAGTGGCCGGACGTGATCTCATCTTTGATTTCGATCCATTTTACCTCTCCTTGTTTATTGTGCTCGATGACCGTCTTCACTGCATCCCGCATCCCCGCATCACTTGAGATGAGGTCTTCAACCTTCGATTCGATTCGTGGCATTATGTGTAAATTCGTTTTCGTCAGTTAAGAACGTTATACTCTCGCCAATCAGTCATCCTCGATAACGCTTGTCAGTCGAGTGAACACTTCTTCGGGATTTCCTTGCCCACTGACGCGCGTGAGCTCGTTTCGCTCATCATAGTATTCGATGACTGGCTCTGTATTCTCTGCAAACACAGAGAGTCGTTCCTTGACTGTTTCTTCAGTATCATCTTCACGCTGTGTCAGTTCAGCACCGCATGCCGTGCAGATTCCAGTCTCTGCTGGCGGTTCAAATTCAGTATGATATGTCTCACCGCACTCAGGGCAGACTCGACGTCCGGTCAGTCGGACAAGAAGGTCTGATTCCGGAACCTCAAGGGCAATGATATAGTCGAGTTCTGTTATTGAGTCTAAAATCTTTGCCTGCTCAAGATTGCGAGGGTACCCATCCAATACATATCCATCTGCCTCTGAGAGCGCCTCCTTGACGATTGTATTTACAACCGTATCAGGGACGAGTTCTCCAGCATCCATATATTCGCCTGGTGTGTCGTATTTCGTCTCCAAATCAGTGATATCCATCTTCTTGTTCGCTCGAAGAGCATCACCCGTGGTCACATGCTGAATATCGTACGTCTCGGCTAGCCGTGTCGACTGAGTTCCTTTGCCTGCCCCTGGCGGCCCTAATAATAAGATGTGACTTTGCACACGTGCTTTTCAGCGCGATACTGTTTAACATTGAAGATATATTTCTTCCAATTGCATACACACTGTATGACCCGTTTTACAGCGTCAACCCCAGATGAGCGCTACGCACTGTTCACTGATGCGTTTGAAGCCTATCAGGTGCGTGACTCAGCATATCTGACATTACAAGCTGTCTATGATCCAGCAATTGACACCGAATCGAACACTGGTCCTTGGATTCAGTTCGGAGAGAATATATTTAATGTCGATGTGACGCCGAAAGAATTGGATGATCTCAAAACTGTGGTGAGCGAGTATGCTGAATTCCAGATCACCGATATCGATTCACCCGAGTCCGCTGATGGATCAAATGTCAAAATCCGAGCGATAACTGACACACATCGACTGGTTCAGTTTACCGAGCGTCTATTCCTCACTGCGTTTGCTCGAGATGAGGAGTATCAGGCATGGGTGACTGAAATATGAACTCAGATAGAACATACATCGGAGTCGTATGCCTGAGAAATGTGTGTTATGTATGAGACAACCGAGTGTATTCGTCCCGCAGACGTACATCTTCGCGGAAAGTCGTCACATATTGATGCCAGTGACATCCTCCGCGCCGTGAACGGCGCGGCTTCCCACGCATGGGTCGAATGAGCAGGAAAGATACATTCTCAGCTCATGACTTCGCAGCGTATCGAACAGCGTGGGAGCGCGAAGATGGGTATTCATTCGTGCTTAATTGGAACCGCGCAGTGGGGCGATTCATTCCCGACCGCCACAGCATTCGGTCACGGTCCCAACACAACTCCTGTGGGGAACCGAAGATTCGTTCTTAGAGCAACCACTAGCCGCTGCAAGTGCGCAGTGGGGAGAGAAAGTCTCGGTGAAGTGAGTCAACAGAGCCACCCATTGGCTCCCACATAAACATCCAAAGTACGTCCGCCAGTAGATTGTCTCACGTGTCGACTCCGACTCAGACTCAGAGCCAGAATAAGAGTGAATATCTACAACAACAGAACTTGGCTGTGCTGTGTTTGTATGTCCCGGTAACCGGTGTGGATAACATATTAAGATAGGTCGCGTCGCATTGCAATTTCAAACCATGGACACAGTCGGAGCTGACGATACCACGATGGATTCTCGTGTAAATGCAGATAGTCAGCCCACAGTAGCCCTGCGATTTCGCTCTCATCTGGTTGCAGGCTAATATCCGTCAGCACCACTTTGAGCACTGCACACACCTCCCACTCCAATCCCTCATTCTCATAGTACCGCTTATATTCGAACTGGTCTGTGAGTTCGACCGTGTCATACTGTGAGGAGTCGACCCCCAGTTCCTCCTGTAAGCGCTGACGCGTTGCAGCTTCCTGCGATTGGCCCTCGACCGGATGCGAAGCGACAGTGCCGTCCCAGTGGGTATCCCATAATCGTTTCTGCGACGCTCGCTGTGCGAGCAAGATTCGATTGTGAGTATCGAATACCATACATGTAAACGCACGGTGACGAGTACCCTCTCCAGTATGTGCTTCAACTCGATCGACAAGACCCTGCGGAGTATCATCATTATCGACTGCAATTACATCTTGGCCTGCGTTTGTGTGAGTTGTCGGCGTGTGCTCTTCAGACGTTTCCGATTCAGTTGGTGGGTCAATGGTCATACTCTTTATCACACCCGGGTCTCTCATGGACTCTTCGATGCACCGATGTGGCTACTATATTGATTGACCTCGCTGTTCATCGAGTATTAACCGCGTTTTGGTGTTCTCAACCTCATCAAGCTCTCGCGCCCGTGTGATGAGGTCGTTCACCGCGCGCGTGTCCGCGGCGTCGATTATGAGCACAATATCCTCTTCGCCAGAGACCTGCCATACAAAGTCGACCTGATCCCACGCCGCCATGATCTCAGAGATGACCGTCGTCTCAACATTGACTTCAACAGATACTTCGATCATAGCTTTGATATTCCCAGTTCGCGATGAAATCGTGAATCGCTCGATAATCCCCTCGCTCACAAGTCGCTCAACGCGATTACGGATCGTCCCCTCAGATGTTCCCACCTGATCTGCAATCTCTGTGTATGGCGTCCGAGAATCTCGACGGAGAATATCTAATATTTGCCGATCCAACTCGTCCATGCACTCAACTTACAGTCTGGTATGCTTACCAATTACGAATTTCGTAATCTCGCTACGAAAGCAACACTTATATCAAGATATTGGTCAAATAATCGTAGCAATGGACGCCTATATCGCGCTTGAGGATGGTCGTGTCATTGAGGCCCGTGGTCGTGCAGCAGGTCAAACACACGGCGAATTGGTCTTTACGACTGCCTACACTGGCTACGAAGAGAGTCTCACAGATCCGTCGTATGAAGAACAGGTGCTTACATTTTCTTATCCATTAATTGGAAACTATGGCGTCCGAGAGGAACGATTTGAGTCTGATCGCATCCACCCGCGCGCGGCAGTTGCTCATGAATTCACCGAGGATATTATCGAGTGGTTCGATAGAGAGAATGTCCCTGCGATTGATCATATCGATACTCGCGAATTAGTAACCTCAATACGCAAACAAGGGGCGATGCAGTGTGGCATCGTGGCCGGACCAAACGTTACACCAACTGAGGCGGAGGCAGAGCTCAGTCAGTGTCAATCAATGAGTGATCACGTCGATATTGGGAAGCGTGTCACGACCGTTGAACATACCACGCACGGAGCCGGTGATATCGACGTTGCGCTCATCGACTGCGGTGCAAAAATGTCGATTGTTGATTCACTCGTCGAACGAGGGGCAACAGTCAATGTTCTCCCGTTTGATACAACCCCTCATATCATCTCATCGATGGATCCAGATATTGTGTTCATCTCAAACGGACCAGGGGACCCGGCAAACTTCGAGGCTGCGGAAGCACTTGTCGCGGAATTAAACGGTCAGATTCCTATTGCAGGAATCTGCTTGGGCCAGCAAGTCATCGCCAGAGCGCTGGGAGGAACGACAGAAAAAATGGACTTTGGACATCGCGGGATCAATCAGCCAGTGCGAGATCTCGATTCAGGAAAAGTCGTCATGACAACGCAAAACCATGGCTATACTGTTGACGAACCAGGTGATACCCTGAGCGTGCGACAGGTAAATGTGAATGATGGGACGGCTGAGGGTCTCGTAAATGAGGAGTTAGATATCATTACCCGCCAGTACCATCCTGAGGCACACCCTGGACCACATGACTCACTCGGATTTTTCGATGAGGTGCTTTCTATGACTGAGCACGATGTCCTCAAGCCATCGATGACTACAGATCAGTAGCGACGATGACACGTGGTCAACTACCTAACCCTACTTCGCTCGCCCGCAGAGGGTTCGCTCGTTGAGGGTGGGGCTTGTCAGTGGCCTCTTCGTCTCAGCCATAACAAGGGGTGAACTGTCTGTCCTCACTCGGCATCGTTGATGAGTTCAGAGCATGTTGACTAATGCTCCTCCCGCCAAGCGGCTGATGGCCTCGCAGGAGTTTTGAGTTAAATGCTACGCTGCTTTTGCCTCAAGTTGTCGGGTTCCTCGCCTCCCTACTCATCAACAAAACTGACTGGTTAAACATGGGGACTCCACCTCAAAAATGTTGAAATCTCCGAGGATTTGATTCGTGTCAAAGCCTCGGGCGTATTCGGGTCGAAAGGGTGATGTATGGGTGGAACAAGTCTGTGCCCCGGCTTTGTTCCCAATTGGAAACCGAAGATCTCCGTGATGACTCCGAGTTCGTCTCCTGAACCACTTGACCCCGAGAGTGAGGATCGTAGGCTTGGCTAAACGTATTCCGTTCGCTCAATATACTGTTCGACCGTATATCGGTCAAAGCGTCACCAGCTGTTCCGACGCAGTGCGATTCCTCCCAGAAGCCACCATCTCACAGGCACTCTTGTGACAGGGGTTCGTACTGTTGCCACATCTCTCGTGCTGTAATACTCCTGACCGTCGATATAATCTCGCACAGAGCATATCTGGGATATGTCGACAGGATGTCCAAGCTAGGAGCGTGCATGAGATGAGGGTAGACAAAAGGCGCGGTCGTAAATCTCATTTGGCTGGTGAGAATGGAGGCTGGCCGACACGCCAGCGAAATACGTGCTGGCAGTCTCTCACGAGTCAGTAGTCGATATTTTTAAATCAGGTCCACGGAACTGATCGAGGCTGGATTTCTTGAGTCATCGGTTCACTGAGTTGTGCCTCAGGGTCCTGCGTATTTTCCAATGCCCACATCAATTTTACAACCGCTGTCTCGGGAAGCATATCTTCAAGTTCAATCACGCCTGCATCCAGCAGATCACGTCCGGTATCATAGACACGATCACAGACCCGTCCAGAAAGACACTGACTCGTCATCCCTACGATTACGCCCTCATCAACGAGTGAGTCAATAAGTGGGATGAACTCTGTGTTTACGTGTCCAAGACCTGTGCCCTCAATGATGAGACCTGCTGGATTCAGATCCGCTAACATCGTCTCATAGTGGGACACAGACATACCAGGAGTAAACTTGATCAATGAGACCCGCTCATCTAACTCAGGATGAACGGCTAATTCCTTTCCTTCCTGTCGACTAACCGGTCGATTGAAGTTGACTGACTCATCCGCATAGTTGACATACCCAATAGGATCGGCTCCGAGTGTCTCGAACGCATCTCGTCGTGAGGTGTGATTTTTTCTCACCCGTGTTCCTCGATGAAGCGCACAGGCGTCATCGGCCATCGAATCATGCATGCATACGAGAACCTCGGCTGTCTCAGTCTTAGCCGCCTCAACTGCACAGACAGCGTTCATGACATTGTCAGATGATGGCCGATCAGCTGATCGTTGACTCCCAGTAAATACGACCGGAACCGGCGTCTCAATCATGAACGAGAGTGCTGCTGCGGTATACTGCATCGTATCTGTTCCGTGCATGATCACCACCCCATCTACACCCGCTGAAATCTCTGTTGCGACAGTCTCTGCGAGGTCTTGCCAGACCGACGGAGTCATATTTTCTGATAGAATGTTTGCAACGACGTTCCCGCGGTAATTTGCTCGGCCAGCAAGGTCTGGGACTGCACGTAAAACGTCTTCAGCGTCGAATTGCGCAGTAACTGCCCCTGTTCGGTAATCGACTGTCGAGGCAATTGTTCCGCCCGTCGAAATGAGTGAGACTGTTGGGAGGGAGTCATCGAAAGAGATACGTGAGGTTTCAGTCTCCATCTGCGCAGATTCAATCTCATGTGCACCGCTCTCAATCACATCGACCTGAGCGGCTTCTCGGTTTATCCCAATATTATACCCGCCGGATAGCTTGAGCACCAGATGCTCCGGGGTTGAGGATGGAAGCACGATTCCCTCATGAGTATGTTGCCCGCGCGTCACACGAACGCGGTCACCAGAGTTCATGATTAGGTGCATTCGCCGGGTACTCTTGAATCCATCCTCTCCTCGTTCAGCAAGAGAATCCTACATTCACCGCTGGAGTCAATCGCTTAAGCTCCAGTAAGAAACCGCCACTCAAGATGAGATGATTATTACTTCTCGAAAAATCACGGCGTTTTGAGGAAACACAGCTTCGTAGGATGAACCCGACAACAGCCGAAACAACGACCATGGTTCGTCTCGTTGATTGTGGTCCCAGTCCGAGGGAAGGATACGCCACCGTGACGGGAGATCCTGCTGTCTCGATCAACGGCCGAACTGGCACGGCCACAACCCCACCGTCTCCGACGAGTGGGGGACCTCCCCGTCGTGAGAGGATGTCAATAACTTCGACGATCTGGGTAGCTCGTCCTCACGCAAAGTGATTGAGCCTATGTCATCGACTCCTCAACAGGTAACATCGTCCAGCGGTGTGTCGAGAATATGAGTCACATCAGTTCAGCAGACTCGCTCGAGTCTGCCAGGGTGAGAACAACGACTCGAAGAGCGTGAGTCGCCACGCAAACCATCTGCTACACGACTGGCGTTCGACCGCTTCACAACAGTCTCGGATACAAACCTCGGATATCGGGCCGTGGAAGTGTCCGAAGGCCGCATGAAGAGTACTACGGTGACCTCCTCTCATGGCTAAATTAATAAGATTTCCGAAAGGGATATTCAGTTAACGCGCTTCTTCAGTGGTGACACTTTCGCGTTTCGCGTCAGCGGTCGCCGCCCGGTTACGACCCCGGACGTGCTCTCCAGCACGCACAGTCAGGTCAAAGCGGGCTTCCTCCTCACAGTTCAGCGAGTCATGATTTGTTGTGAGTCGAAGCGGTTTCGTTCTAACTTTGTGCACAAGGAAAAGACCCAGAAGGGACTACCACATAGAACTCATATGAGCGAAGAGGGCACGACATCACAATCAACCGTAGACGTATCAGCACCTGCAGTGAGCAGTGATGATGCAGTTGAGTATGACCAAGATGAAGAGCGAAACGCTTCACAATCAACTCAGAGCAAGGGAAGTTGGATCAGTTCAAGACTCAAGTCCGCACTGATGATCATCGCGATTGCAATGAGTGGGCTACTTGTCGGAGGTGCAATCCCACTGATTGGTACGATTAGTCAATTTGTTGGTCTCTTCACGGGGATGTTTATTTTTGGACTCCTCTCGTCGAAACGTCAATACGTTCTGGTTGGGGCAAGTGGTGGCATCTCAGCCGTCGCACTTACACTCATATCCACAGCGTTCAGTGTTGTTGCCCCGTTAGCGTTCGATCTGATTCAAGAGTATGGAATTTGGATAGCAGGCGCTGGACTCATAGCTGGGGTCATAAGCTCAGTTGGAGGCTACTACTTTGGTCGCGACTTGAAGACTGGATTAACCAAGAATATCTGAGCCTGCTTTGCTCATTACAGAGTTTTCAGGGTGAAAGTGCTTGAAGGCCGAGAGTCGATACCCGGTGAGACGTCGGACATTGTGAGCCATGTTGATTATAATGCTAACTCCGAGGGGAGATATGTATCCTTCGTGTAAATGAGTCTGAAGCCAGCTATTTTGCTCGGGGGCCGTCCACAGCCAACGACATAACCCTACCATACATGAGTGCTGAATTTGCTACCGTGGGTCGCTCGGTCTGCGACCGGAGCGCCCAGCGGCTTGAGTCTGGGATGTCAGTGGCACCTGCTTGATCACCGTTCGTCAACTCTCCTGAGAGTCCACTCTCCTGTTCGCTCATGGAGTTCAACGATTCCATGTTCTGCAAGCCGGTTGATAGCAGTTTGAATCCGGCGCTCATCGACTCGCAGACTGCGTGCCAGTTCTTTCGTAGTCAGCGATTTCCCTGCCAACTCGCCAAGCAATTCAGCATAAAACCGACTGTCTATGTCAGAGCCCAGTTGCTCGTCTAATCGATCAAGCACAGCCGTAATCCGACCGTGGACCCACCGTTGCGCCAACGATAATTCAGATTCGAGTTCGTCCAGTGCCTGATACTCCGCTGCTAAGTCCTTTATCTCAGCCGTATCAAACTCGGTTTCATTCTGTTCTTCTGATAGATGGATCGAAATATATTGACACCGGCCGCCCATATCGAGATTCTGACTCGCAGGATACGCACTTTTTGCACCAAAGCCATGTGGGGAGACGTTGACTTCTAATCGGAGGTTGCGGGCAATATGAAAGTATTTTCGCCGTCGCTCATCAACTTGGCTCTCGATTAGATTTGCCTCCTCTAACTTTCGGAGGTGGTCGATTACCGCCTTTGGACTGACACCAATATACTCGCTGATTTCTGTAACATAACACGGCCGATGAGAGAGAAGTCGAAGGATACGCCGCCGGTTTTCGTTACCCAGGAGATCTAGAAGTACCGCCGCGTCCATAACTATAGGTAAATAATTGCGTTATAAATACATTCTGTTCGTGGTGCCCACACAAGAACTCATTTATTCGCCAGACTGCGCCGGGGTATGACGGTCAAATATCCAACTCGCAATTCCGACAACACTTAAACTAATAAACACTGACAAGGTAGCCAATATCAGGCCGGGATCATATCGAAGCGGTGGAAACATGCCGAATCCATAATCATAGAGATCATTCAACAGGAGGAGAACAAGTGCAGATACTAATGCGATTGTATTCGTCTTTGCATAATATGGAATTGTTGAGGCCTGCAAAATAAACAGTGCATGCGTCAGCATAATTCCCCAATACTCCCACAGCAGTGTCGCGGAGAATCCAAAATAAAGATCTAATCGCAAATTGAGGGCCACAATCGTCCAAAGCCCAGATTTTAACAGCCAGACAAAAGCGAGCGTGTGAATGAATTCGACAACTGTGTTAGAGGGCTGTGTGTCGAGAGATGTCCCGGCTAATGGAATTAAGGTAGCAACCGAGAGTGCTGCAAGCGCCAATGCAGTCGGCGAGTCACCAAACAGTGGATAAAAAATTGGTGAGATATCACTCAACGACGGTGAAGAGAGAACATAGAAGTTAATCCCGATGAGAAATGCATACGCGTCAATACAGAGAAGCAGACACAGGTTTGTTTGACTCCCAAGATACGAATTTAGCAAGTGGCGATCGAATGGACGGCGAATACAACGTAAGCGAGTGCCAGTGTCTTCATTATTCGCCATGAGTTTCAATTCGATGCAGCTACTGCAAAGCATTATCGCCTGCGATAACAGTAGATTCTGTCGAGGAAAGAAAGCATATTTACAAAATGACAGGAGATACTGTCCAACGCTATGGACTGTGGGTTAATCATTTTAGATGGCTGGGGGTATGGAGAACATACGGCCCGAGATGCAATCAAGACGGCAGAAACTCCAACTTTCGATGCGGCCATGCATCGTGGAGCGTCAGGTCAGCTGACCGCCTCTGGGCGAGCGGTTGGACTCCCGAAAGGTCAGATGGGCAATAGCGAGGTGGGGCATCTCAATATTGGAGCTGGGAGGGTCATCAAACAGATTTACACCAGAATTGAAGATGCGATTGCAGCGGGGGAGTTTGTCAATAACAAGGCACTCTCGGATGCATTCGAGAGGGCTGCGCGGACAGACGTAAATATGCATTTTCTCGGTCTTGTGAGCGATGGAGGGGTCCACGCTGAGCAGAATCACTTACATGCACTCATTGACCTGGCTGCTGAACATGGCCTAACTGCAGTCACGCATGCGTTTATGGATGGTCGAGATACAGACCCGCATGGTGGGGAGAGGTATCTCCGTCGGCTTCAGGACCACATTGGCAAGCAAGGAACAGGTGAGGTTGGGACAATTGTTGGTCGCTATTATGCGATGGATAGAGATGAAAACTGGGAACGAACGCATCTGGCATATGATGCGATCGTTAATCACGATGCTCCACACACAGCTAAATCGGCGGTCACTGCCGTCAAGCAGTCATATGACCGCGGTGACTCTGATGAATTTGTCGAGCCGACTCTCATTTCTGACAGGCCACCAATTCGTACAGATGATGTGGTTATCTGCTTTAATTTCCGACCGGACAGGGTGCGGCAGCTGATTCGAATGCTCATAGATCACAACCCAACGTGGGAGCCCGAGACAACTCCACCAAAGATTCATCTGACGACAATGAGCGAATACGACGAATCATTCTCGCTTCCAGTTGCTTTTCGGCCGGAGACTCCAGAGAACACTCTCGGAAAAACACTCGCCACAGCCGAGAAGACGCAGTTCCGCATAGCCGAGTCAGAGAAGTATCCACATGTCACATACTTTCTGAATGGGGGCAGAGAGATTCAATTTGCTGGTGAGCACCGAGAGATAATCCAAAGTCCAGATGTGCCAACTTATGATAGCGCACCAGAGATGAGCGCAGCCTTGCTCACAGATACTGCTATTGAGCACATACAAACATCTGATCCCGATACGATGATTCTCAACTATGCGAATCCTGACATGGTTGGACATACCGGCGATTTCTCAGCGGTGGTAGCTGCTGTTGAAACCGTAGATAGACAGCTTCACCGGGTACTGAAGGCTTGCTTTGCTGCGGAGAGCCATGTTCTCATAACTGCTGATCATGGAAATGCAGACAATATGGGAACGACTGAAACTCCACACACGGCGCATACGACCAACCCTGTTCCATTTGTATATCTCTCCCCACAGGATGATGATGGAGACAGAGCAGTTCGACCGAATGGATCGCTCTGTGACATCGCGCCTACAATACTAAGATTGATGACACTCGCTCCACCCTCAGAAATGACTGGCCGTTCGCTGCTCGTCCAGACTGAATCTACAGGCTGAGCAGGGCGAGTGTCTTGAGGCTTCCAGACAAGGTACTTCAGATAACCGATATATTCAACATCACTGTTTGTGTGGACTCAGTACGGAGAGCGCTTGAGTGATGGATAAAGAGAATTCACGAGGTAGCTCGTCTGGTGATGATCGTATTGACAGAGGACTTGACCTACTGCGACATATGCAGATAGACTCACTCACACTCTCTGAGATTGTCGATCGTATTGAAATGATTTCAAGCGACCCAGCTATCACGAGATCAATTCTTGAGCAGGCGACGACCCACGGAATCCTTTCACGAGAAAACGGTTCGATACGGAAGGGGGTCCACCACCCTGGTGCTACCGCCGAGCCAACAGTCGAGCAAAGAACCGGAGAGTATCAGTGTCGCCGATGCGGATCATCGCTCAAGAAAGGGTATTTTCTCGTGCTTGATTCAGGGGAGATGGGTCCATTCGGGCCAACATGTGTCACTTATCTCACCGGAAGGGATGATTATTGAGACATCATATTCCTCTCCCCGTCGCACTAAAGTGAATCTCGTGATGTCACCTCCCACGCTTCAGCTCTTCGATAAGTTGGCGAATAAGTTCCTCTTGCCGGTCTAGACGCTCAGTCTGTTGCTCAATCTTGTCCTCAATAGTCGATATACGATCGACAATGGTCTGATTCGAAACTGACGGACCCTCGCTCTCAGCAGATGTCAATCGATCACGATCTGCTTGTGTTGAGCTATCTGTCTCTGTATCGAATGGTTTCCGATCGTCATTCGCAGGGCTATCTAACAGCTCTTGAATGCTCTCTGGTCCCGTTTGAGTGCGTTCCTGCTGCTGTTCTGTTGACGAAGACGCTTCATCAACGATATCGACAGACGCTGAGTCTGTGTGGGACTCGGTGGATAAGTCAGGGCCATGCTCAAACGCTTTCGCAGCACTTTCATCCTCGGAAGTCTCCTGCTCAAACTGCTCACGCCGCTCTGCAACAGACTCGACACCCCACTCCGAAAGCATCGCTGAGGTCAGTGCCTTTTTTAAATGACGCGACTCATCTTTCGGAGTCTTGAATCGCTCGCGGTGTCCATCCAGCGTCAACACCACCGTTCTGGCAACACTCCCAGTTTCGAATTCCAAATCGATAATGTCCTGATAATAATACTGTTCAAACTCAGGACTCCAGAGTGCCGACCCAATGTGTCTTAGTAATCGTTGATTAGTAATGACGATGCTCAATTCGCTGAATCTGAATACTTCTTGTAAGATCTCGGCACTGTCAAGCACCCCCGAAGTGCGAAGGATTCCTTCAAATATTGACGGAATGATCGAAGAAGCCAGTTTTGAGGGGATTTTCATCTTTTTGTCATCTTCAATCCCATACGAAAATCGAACGGTCGCCTTCCGTCGTCCTTCGCTTACCTCAACTCGCTCTGCCCGATGAGAGTATTTGGTGACTGATTCATCACTCAATAGTCCATCGGCACGATATAAGATCGTTCTGGCAGGGGTGACTGTCACGCTGTCATCACCTCCTATCGATTCATGCACCAGTACCTCGTCATCACCGAGAGCGGATGCAACGAGTTGTGGTTTGCTCATGTCTCCGAAAACCCTCCCAGCTATCATAAATCCGTGGGTCAAAGTGTTACTATTCCCACAATCATCAACGAGGATTTCAGCTCGGTCACATAGTGACCGAAACTCAATCTCGTTTGAATACGCGACATACATCTGTCGCGTCTTGATGCCCAAGACCAGAATGAGGGTCTCATTACTGTCGCCGCGTGGGTTGTGGCGATTTTGACGAAACTCAGAAATAACAGTCACCACGACTGGTATATTGGCGAAAGGGTTCAGAAGACATCATCCGGTCACTGTGAAGCGATATCTGATTCTGGGCTCACGACGCAGGAATCAGATGCTGTTGGCTACCATGATGTTCGACAACACATGTTCGGCCGAGTTGCGAAGGTTTAAGATGTTCTTGAGGTTATTTTGGAATGCGCCCGGGTGGCTTAGTTGGACATAGCGCCGCACTCATAGGGTTTCTTGAGATTCGGTGCGGATCGCCTCGGAAGCCTCCGACATCCTGATGGGGCCCGCCGAGCCTCTAACCTGGGATATGCGGAGATCGTGGGTTCGGAGCCCACCCCGGGCATAATCCGAGTGGACTTGACGACACCAGCGATTTTAGTATGTAGATAGTAACTTACAGTTACTTTTGAACAACAAATCCAATTGAGAGCAGAAATATCGATGTTCAGAGGCAGCAAGAATGCAGGACACACTACTCTCTCAATCGCTCATATCTTTCCAGTCAGGAGTCAAAATTAACGCCACTCTCGTTAACCGCGATGTTATCAATTAGTTGATGTGCACACTTTGCGTGAAGCGTGCTTGTATACGCCCCATCAGTAGTCCCACCTTGTGGAGACAGTGTGAGTTCGTAATGGTTCTTCCCTGTTATTAACTCATCACATAACGGACAGTTGGTCTCTTCAGGCCAAGATGTCAAACAGAATCTGTCAGTTCCATCCGAATTGTACAGCTTTCGTATCATCTCTTGACCACGAAGACGGGCAATCGCATTTTTGATATCTGTTTCAGGCTGATCGGCTCGGGAAATAAGCGTATCTTGTGACAATGGTTCACCAGATGATCTGATTTCTTCAATAATTTTTCGCTCAGCAGTAGAGACCACGACTATACTATCATATATAATTCGCATGAATAAAAAATCTTAATTATACAGGCGAAATGAGACACATACTCCGGGCCTGCCCACAACTAACGACACGTCATGTCATCTCCGGGCTGTCGGAATTTGATTCGAACATTACTGAGCGTGAATTTGGAACTGCAGGCTTATTCGACATGTGAAAATCTCCTCACCGCTTCATGAGAGAGTTAATCCACCTCTCACACGGTGGCTGTCATCATACAGGAAATGTTACTTCATCGATTAAATCACATGACATACTCAACAGGGAAAGTAACTGCCAGTGAATCACCGAACCCTGCTCATGCTGATACGCCCACTGGGGGCATCCTGGCCCGAAGACGCTTCAGACGGCGTCTAACGGCCCGTGAGGTGGACTCTCACGAACGCTGCATCCACGAAATGGAAAACCGACATGAACAAAGAGACCGCAACCTCTACAGGCGTTGATACAGAGCGTCCCACTCCTGTCTCTTTGAGGCCGCGAGACAGAATATTCCACGCCACGGGTCCCTATCCACCTCAAAGCCACACACCGGACAAGAGTCCTTACTCACCCGCACCCCCAATGCGTTGTCGATTTCGACGCCACACTGAACGCACTCTCCGGTCGCGTTCTCTCTGGTTCAATCTCCACGAAGTGCGTCCGTCGCGTTTGCACTGTGAAAGTGTATGGAAAACAATGAGGAGGCTGTATCTTCTTCCGACTGCGCTGGTTGTCCCTTTCGCAGACTGCAGCACTTCTTGAGAGGGGGCTTAGCATCTGTGATCAGCTACGGATATAATGATGGTTTCGACACTACGCTGTCGTCAGTTCGATATTCGCGTCGGCAAGATATGTTACGACATATTCATGTAGCATCTCAGTCGCGATTGGTGTCCTAAATGCCGACAACTCCGAGTGTTGTGAATCAGCTTCGAACTGGGCCGTCTCAGAGATAGTGACCTTGTATCCAATCGGAATATAGTGTTTCGAAGAGACAGATGGAAATTCAGACTCCGTATACAAATGCTCGTATACACCTAAGCGTCGGTCTATCTGCACGTCTACTCCAAGTTCCTCGCTTCCAACCCGCGACACAGCCGCAGTGAGTGTTTCATTTTTGTGGACCCGACCACCCGGTACAAACCACTCATCCTCTGCTGGGGGATTCACTCGCCGGCCTAATATGATGTCATCTCCTCGCTCAACAACCAGATCAACTGAGACGATTGGCATCTGTGAGACGACCGTTTTCTACGTCTCTTCATCGATATGTGTATTCGTTTCCATCATGAGATAGGTGTATTTTGCTCGGAAATCCCAGTTCACTCAGTGAGACATTACACGGCGGTCCCATCACCAGATGTCCCGACAAGCCACGTCCCATACACGAGCGACGCTGCGCCCGGAATCAAAGCTAATGTGGAAAGTTGTGATGCATTCGGTAGAATTCCAGGAATCATCGTTATCACCCCGACGATCATGAGCAGTGCACCCAGTGCCACTTGACGATTCTGAAGCATGTCTATAGATGGATATCTGAGCAGTGTAATATGGAAGTTGTGTTTTGAATTCACTGACAAATGCATCGCGTTTTCACCGTCACTGAGAGAACACTGCAAACCCGGTCAAGGAGTGTCCTCACCCAGACGATAGCAGCTGTCGGCACTGTGATTCTCTTGATTCGAAGCGGAACGCGCCAACCGGCGTTCCAAGCCTGACGAGTGCGGGTTCACATATCAATACTGGTCAGATTACTAACGACTGATAGAGTGAGGATCACTTGATGAGGCAGGTGGTAAAAAATGTGGAATACGCAAATCCCATCTGAACGGGCAGTAACAGCTTAATCATCCCCTGTCAGAGCCTGGTTATGGGTCAATCGAATACCTACAGTTTTTTTTAGCGGTTTGACGAACACATTGATGATGAATTTAGACACCACGAAAGTGCGGTCGGTGGATAGTAATCTGTTTATTACGGTGTCAGGACCGCCAGGATGTGGTGCGACCACCTTTTGTGAGAGTCTTTCTAAATCATTAGACTGCGGGTACGTGTCTGGGGGCGATATATTCAGAGAGATCGCTGCAGATCACGATATGTCGCTCTCACAACTAATCGCCAAATCCGATGAGACCAATGAAATCGATTTTACGATCGATCAGCGCCTTCGAAAGATTGCAGAGATGTGGGGCACGGCAAATAAAGCGTTTATTCTGGAAGCTCGTTTAGCAGGGTGGCTTGCTGGTAACCGGGCCGACTTCCGTATATGGCTTGACGCTCCTGAAGAGGTTCGCGTGAATAGAGCGCGCGATCGCGAGGAGATGGAGTCAGAGATGCGAGTTCGTGAGGTATCTGAAGCTGGACGATATAAGTCGTACTATGATGTTGACCTCTCTGATCGATCGTTTTATGACTTAGTCATAAACACCGCACGGTGGAGTCCAGAAGCGACTCTCGATATCGCTCTTACCGCGATTGAGGAGTATCAGCCGACTGACGATGAGGGTGCATTCCAGAGACCAGATCTGACATTCTGACATCTCCACACCGATGTAACCGGAGTGAGCCGCTCACTCTCTTTGCTTGACGAATGGCAGAAGCCAACAACTTAACTTGGGAGAGGATACCAGAGAATGGAACGCGTCTTATCTCATATATTCCACAGGGTGGCGACAATGACTTTTGAATTCGTGAATAAGAGAGTGATTGAAGATGGCTGATCTAAATACCGTCGCAAAGCAAATTCACAACCTTTCGCCCGAACCAATTCGGCTTTTCCTGTCAGATGGAAGTTCAGGCATATTCGAGATGAATAATACGGAATTCTTCCAGCAAGAGTTCCAAGCTGAGGGATCGAAACAATCAGATGATGCAGCCTATCGGTTCATTACGAGCGATGATTATGAAGAAGTACTGGTTGGTAAACAGGAGCCAGGAGCAGATGAGTGGACGATGATAGGCGAAGTTCTTCGTGTTGAAGCAGCTTCCTCCGAGAGTGCTGAAGAAGTGTCACTTGATGAGTCACATGTACGGGAGGTAGATCGCTCTGATAACTAAAGCACACACAAGTGATTCAGCTTCACTTCAGGCAATCAAGTCGTTGCTGAGCGTTCACTCATATGTGCACACGCTCACCATTTCGTTTGAGTGAGGCTCTAATCACGAGTGACTGAAATGCTCTGAGGCCGCTATTATGTCTATGAGTGTCTGCCACTTAATGAGCATAAATCCGATCAAAATAAGCGAAAACCCACTGATGGTGTATACTGTTGGAATTTCATCAAGAAATATCCACCCAGCGATTGCTGCAAATATCGGAGCGACGTACGAGACCAGGTTGATTTTGATAGCGCCGACTCGATTCAGTAGATTAAAATAGATCAGAAACCCGAACGCACTGGCAACCACGGACAAATAGAGTAATGCGGCAACTGCCTCACTACTCCAGATAACAGCAGACACTGACTCGCCAGCACTGGCGCTCACTGCATGCATAATGACCGCTCCTCCAATCATGGCCCACGCTTCCAGCGTTTCGATCGAAATTGAATCGTCGAATCGTCGAGTGAGAACAGAGCCAAATGCGAACGATCCGGCTGCAGCTAAAATGAGAAGCTTCCCCGACCCGCCTTGAGCGATGATGAGGCTCGGATCTGGGCGGGCCAATAGTATCACCCCAAGTAATCCAATAAATAGTCCACACATACCAACTACACTGAGTTGTTCAGTGGGAAGAAAAACCTGGGCAAGGGCCGTCGTCAGAATCGGTGAGAGACTAATGATCACAGAAGCCGCTGCGGAGGTGACAAGCGGATCAGTTTCTCCGATGAACAACAGCACGTGGTAGCCCGCGAATATGAAGAGCGCACTCACCAACACACTCGCCCATGCCTCGCGCCCGCGCGGAACCACAGTATCATTCGCATACGCCGCGTAAGCAAGCATGACCACTCCTGCAATGTCGAATCGAAATGCAGCGAACAGGATTGGTGGAAAGAACTCAAGACCAGCTTTGATTGCCATGAAAGCTGACCCCCAAGCTGCTGCGAGCAACAAAAAGAGTGTCAGAGTGCGAGATGAAGACACGGGTACTCTTTTGAAAACAACTGATTCAATCTTTCGCTATCTCCAACGGTGTCCCCACATTGCTCCTTAGGAAATCTGGGATATATTTATAAATATCCCGTTTCTCAATAATGGCATGGGCAGTTATGCCCGGCCAAACCTCCGCGACCTGTTTGATGAGTCACCAACTCCACATATCGCTCATCCGCCGCGTACTCACCATCGGCACTATTACGTGGCAACCGATGGCTCGTATCGACCTGAAGGCGGCGGACTTGGAGTTGTAATCGAAACTCACGATGGCCAGCGGGTCACACGGATTGCCATCCCAGATTCAGCACCAGATAATAATGTTGCAGAGTATCGGGCATTGCACCTTGGATTAGATGCTCTCGCTACGCGGACGCCACCAGACGCACGTGTTGGGGTACTTGTCGATCACGATGCCTTGGCAGAGGCAGTAAACGGTGAGATACTCGGTGCCGGGACACGTGAGTGGGGTCATGTGACAACCCCACAGATACCTCCCGGAAGCGAAAATCACTGGCGGGGAATTCGCGCACGAATAGCTGGATTTGAAGAGATTCGCGCAGCACGTATCAGTGGCAGAGAGAATCCAGCGCATCCACTCGCAAATACTCCTGAGGAGTATACACATCTTGACGAGTCCTCCTGCCGGTGCGTTCTACCTCTGTTACCTGACTCAACCACATCAAATGTATCTGAGACCCCAGAATTCCCACCACCATCTCGCAATGAATCACCAGCCAGTGATTAGTTTGATAACATCTCCTCGCGTCTCAAGATGTGAGTCTCTCATCGGATATTCACCAAATTGGTCAATCCTGAGGCTCGAAAATCGGGGATTTACTGAATAGTCGACCAGTGGCTCTACCACGAAGCCGATAATTATACATCAAAACGGATTCAAGCTACCTCGTCGTTCCACAACCGTCGGCTTGCTGGAGTTCCTCTTTGACGAGACAAAAACCGAGTCGGCCGCTAGCTGTCCATGCAGATCTCTTCCACACACTATTTCAGGAGTCAATGGTCTCGACCTCAAGTGGGTCAAGACGCAGTGTGTCTCGTCATTAGGCTCACATTTTCGATTCCCAATCGGGAACGACCCTTAGGCTAGACCCCGTTCTATCCGCGCAAGGCCGAAGGCGCGTAATCGCCGTTCGCGCTCAGCGCCCCCGAGTTGAGGGCTAGTTGACTCGTTGGCCCGTCCAGCACTAGACGTGAGCCAGTGCTGTGACGCCACCCGATATCTCGGGCGGTGTTGAGTTCCTTCCCGCGCTTCAGACACTCGAACCTGTCCATCACGGTTGTCTTCGTGCGTGAAGCCACACTCGCCGTGACTGCACACCGCTGCGACCGCAGGGGGCAACGTCGTCTACATCGATACCGTGTTCTCCGGCTTTGTATTCGACGTGGTGTTGAAGTTCGCGGAACGTCCACCGCTGAAAACTTCGTTTGAGATACGCTCATTAGCTTCTCGAATGCAATCGCCGTGCAGTCGTTCTCCAGACTTCCTGCACGAGAGGCTTCGACACGCGGTGGAGAGGGTCCACGCCCAGCCGAGCGAACCGACTACCGATGCTCTCCATGCCGAGATGGGCGGAGCGAGTTCCTATCTGTTGTTACCGTGACGGCGTTCGTACTCGTCACGCTCGTGGGTGAGGGAGTCTGCGTTACCGAGGAATACTCCTGTGCTGGTGACGGCGAGGTAGCCGTCCACGTTCAAATCGACGCCGAGATCCACTCCGGCCTCTGTCGATTCGTCGCTGGAATCTGCAGGCTTGAGTTCTCTTTCGACCGCAACGTCGAAGATAGTACGTCCCGTCACGCCTGTCGAGCGTGGCTTGCGTTCCACACTCTGGCGTCCAATACTCCGCGAACGGTGTTTCTGTTGTCGTCTTTGGGCATGATGAACTCGGCTCTCACGCGGTCACCCACAGTTGCGAGCGTCACGTGGTCATTATCATAGCGAATGGTGCAGTGAGCCCGTTGTACACGACAACGCCTCCTCGAAACTCCAGATTTGCTAGCCCTCTTACCGTCTTTGAGGATGCGGTCTTTGCAGCTGCCGAGCGCGTCGTGGCAAGGTCGCGGGCACTTTGGACCTGGCTTGCAGACTTGTCTGCTCCCGTCCTTCTGTATGGGTTTGTGGAGCGTGTTGTTTATGTCCTCGATTTTCGTGGGGTCGTCATTCCATCCAGTGTCGGCCACGTGTTGGGTCACTTGGCGGAATTGCTCGAACGTCGCATCGAGAGCGCTGTGAGCGCCTTCGGGAAGCTCAAGGTTTCGCTGAGTGTTCCTGACGACCTCCATATTTCATCAGTGTGATAAAAGAACTGTGATAGGATTTATCTGAGTAGTTGGGAGTCGGCCTTGCCACCGTGCGTGGTTTGTGTCATCGAGTGTCGGCTTTCTCTCTGATCTCAAGCGCTGGAGTATCCGCCCTGCAATCTGTATGAAAATATCGGATTCATTTAGTGGCTAACTTTAGCAGTATTCCGCTTGAATCTCTATAATCGGATATCCATACACGGGCGATATGTTTCACTCAAATGAGGACAATGGCTACATTTGGGAGATAGATATCATTGAGAGTATTCTGCTGTCTATTAGCAGTGACGATATCACGCGGGTAATGTGAGCAGCGTGTCAGTGTCATTGGAAATCACGAGAGGTCGAATTACGCTGAGGGAGTCGACGTGATTTCAAATCACAATTACGGGACTTCCCTACAGGCGGAGCAGGCCGAGTGCCTCGGGGCTTGACCCCGAGGCGGTTCACAAACCTGATAACGACTGTCTTTCTAAACAGTTATTACCAAGCTCGAAGACCCACGCTGACCACTCGAAGACAGATTCATTCGATAGGGGAAGCAACCCGAGTGCCTTCGGGTCGGACAGCAATCATAGGTCTCTTCATTGAGAAGCGTCCCCGATTCTCAAAGTGACTCCGAGGGAGTCCACTCCTGCGCATCGTCGAAAAGGATCTGCCGGTGAGGATATGCAAATTCAATTGGCTTCTCACTTTTATCAACCATGCGCAAAATAGTTTCGCGGACAGACGCATCAACTGCTTCAACTTGGTATGGACGTTCAACCCAATATCGAAGTTTGAGCACGATACCATCATCACCGAAGTCGTGTATCAACACGGTCGGTGACGCTGGATAACGAGCGGTTCCAATCCGAATATCAGGCCCACCTTCGATGACATTCTCAACCTCTGCTGCTGCTCGGCGTATGAGCTGCTGGGCATGTGTAATATCGGACTCATATGTGATAATTACCAGAAGTGAGCGCCGTGTCCGTTCGTCTTCCGCTGAAAAGTTGGTGACGAGTTGATCTCGTATCACGTCATTTGGGATAACTAAGAATGTATTCTCGAGTGTGAATATTTTGGTATATCTGACGGTGATATCATCAACAAATCCTCGGTTTCCATTATCTAATTCGATCAAGTCGCCGATTTCATAGGGCTGATCGGCTAAAATGAAGAGTCCATTCATCACACTCCCGACAAGAGGTGCAAGCACAACACCGGCAACGACTGAGAAAACCGTCACTGAGAGGACGAGATCACCCACTTGGAATCCGAGAATAGACAGACCTACTGCAACACCACTCAGAGTGACAGCAAGACGTACCGTTCGAAGGACAGTCTGTGCGATACTCTGGCGTTGAAACCGCCTCGCAACTGGCTGGTCGATCAGTCGAACGACATACCGTGAGAGGAAACCCGCAGTGAGCACGATCAATATAGCCAATAGAATCCGCCAGCCTGGAACGTATATCCAGTCAGGAATTGCATCGGAGAGCGGAGATATTAATTCATGCTGAAAACCCGCTGTTCGATGAAAGGGATCTATTTTATTTCCTCTCAATCGCTACACCCATACAGTTGAGCGACGGAGAGAGGAAATAAAATAATTCCCTTTGATGTATTAGTACTCATTCACCCCAGTGATTATTATTCCATGATTTCTACTCAGAACATGATCTCGTTGAAACGAAACGCCCTGTGAGCAATCGCAAGACGTGCGAGAGGTAATCGTAAGTCGCTGGAGGTCGACCTCGGATTATGAGCAACGACCTCCAATCGACGATGGAGCGAGTGGGCAATCGATTTAATTTGGGTGAATATGAAATTATAGCCTATCTCACCGTTCTTGAGCATGGGGAACTGAGCGCATCCGAGGTGTCGGATCGAAGTGAGATTCCACAGCCACGTGTTTATGACACAGTCAGGAGCCTCTCAGACCGAGGATTGGTTGAATTACGAGAGTCACGGCCAATGAAGATTGTCGCTGTTGATCCTGAAACCGCCTTTGGAAGTGTACAGGACTCATTAGATGAACTCATCAGCGAATTGGAAGCTCGCTATACTGCACCTGCACGTGAAACCGAAGCAGTTTCATTGGTCAAATCGCGGTCAACGATTCTTCGATATATTAATGAGATCATTGACGATGCTGAATTCGAACTAATCGTCTCGCTCACCCCTGAGCTGCTGACGAAATTTCACGACGACTTGGCCAGTGCCGTGGATGCGGGAGTAAGTGTGGATCTTATCATCACTCCGCTCAGTCGTGCTCCCGATCCAAACGAATTTCAATATCAGGAAGTAGCAACCGTAGCTCGAGGCCGCCGAGGAATCACCACACCTATTTTGGCTGTTGCAGATGGGAATTATTCGATGTATGCAACTCAAGATGCTCTAAAGGATGATCGCGACCGATATGGTGTTATTTTTAATCGGTCTGCGCTTGGGTTTCTTGTCTCGGGCTTCTTTGGAACCGTACTCTGGTCGACGGCCGAATCACTGAGTGTCGGAGGGAAAAAACGACCATTCCCGCGGCGATACGCATCAATTCGACGAGCGGTGAAAGACATTCATGAGTTTGATGGATCATTTTATCTGCGTGCCATGGGCCGGATGGTACAAACAGGGGAACCGGTTACTGTTGAAGGAAAGGTGAGAAAAGCTGCAATAAACGAAACCGAAGAAGTCGCCACGATCGATGTGATAACTGGTGATGGCGAGGTTGAGATTGGTGGTCTCGTTGCTGCTTTTGAAGATGTAGAGGCACAGGAGATTTTCCTTGGGAGAGAGAGAATCCCCAGCGCCGACGACTTCGAGTAATTGAACTCGCAGATAGACATGCATCGCAGAGGCTAAACACGATACGGTCATATGAAAAGTAATGGCAGATTGGACCGAGCGCTACCGCCCTAATACATTGTCTTCAGTCAGGGGGAATAATAAAGCTCGTGACAATTTCTTGGAGTGGGCAGAGACGTGGGATGAACACGGAGACCCGGTTGTCCTCCACGGTGCTCCGGGAGTTGGAAAAACCTCTGCAGCACATGCACTGGCTGCTGACAAGGGATGGAAAGTGGTCGAACTCAACGCTTCGGACCAGCGGACTGCTGATGTTATCGAACGATTCGCTGGGCGAGCAGCACAAAACACAACTTTGGAAGCATCCATGGCAGGGAATCCATCACAGAAACAGCTGGTCATTCTTGATGAAGCAGATAATATTCATTATCAGTCTGACCGCGGAGGTTCACAGGCTGTGACAGCACTCCTCAAAAAGGCAAATCAGCCGATCGTTCTGATTGCAAACGACTACTATGACATGTCGAATGGACTGCGAAATGCAGCCCAAGAAATCGAATTTCGTGACATTTCACCGCGGTCGATTGTCCCAGTGCTTCGAGACATTCTCCGGAAAGAGGACATCGGATTCGAAGAAGACGCACTCAAGGAGATTGCTGAAGCGAATCGAGGAGACCTTCGAGCGGCAATCAAGGATCTTCAGACAACAGCTGAGGCGGTTGAGTACGTCTCAGTAGAGAATGTCCGAACAGGACGCCGAGATAGCGGAGTTGGCTTATTTAGTTTTCTGGATGCAGTGCTCAAAGAAGAGCCTGCTGAACGGGCACTACAGCTATCTTATGATGTTGATGAGACGCCGGATGATCTGCTCAAATGGGTCGAGGACAAAGCACCTAAGGTGTATACGACTGAGGAGTTGGCGACAGCATATGAATTCTTAGCAAATGCAGAACTGTGGACAGCGCGAGTGTACACAACCGATTTCGATTACAGCTGGTGGCGATATGCGACAGATAACTTGGCTGGTGGGGTAGCTGCCGCTCGTAAATCGACTCGAGGTGGATGGACGCGCTACGGTGGGGCACCATACCGGTCGACACGGAACGCAACGAGAGATGAGATCGTTCGAAAGATTGCAACAGAGGGCGGCTTCTCGATGCGGACAGCTCGGACTGAGGTTCTTCCGTATCTTCAGTCGCTGACGCGCCTTTGCAGGCCTCACGAGTTGACGACGCAGATGGCTGCATGGTACGAACTTGATGCACATGCGGTATCATTTATCACAGGTAGCGGTGAGTCAACAAATAAAGTTGAATCAATCATCGATACTGCCACGGAGCGCCGATCTGAGGCTGTGGAGACACATTCAGACGACGCATTTGTATCCTCGGTTTCAGATGTGGAAGAGACAGATAAAAATTCTGGGGACTCAGGTACTGAGACATCTGAAGACACCGCTGGTCAGGAAGACAATGCGGAGGCTGATTCAGTTAACGACCAATCCGGCCTCTCAGACTTTATTTAATTACTCAACATCAGGATCACAGTCGCCCGGCTGCTGGTGTTGGCCGAATAATAACGACGCGCGTGAACAACCCCGACCACAAGGGTCGGGGCTTGTTTGTATTCCCTCAGATTAACTGCTCACACTCCCTACAACTTTGATGCGCCGCCCATTTCAGAGCACCGATGGGGGTGATTATGAAAACGAACCGAAATTCGATGGGTTCCGTCCAAGCCTCTAAACCGCCGCAGGGTTGAGCGACAGAAATGATCTGCGGTTGAAGCGAGTGTTTGCTTTGTATTTATTTTTCGGCCAGCAGCGATCTCAACTCATAGGCAATCTCGCCTTCGTCTTTATCCTGCTCTGCCCGTCTTACAACATTTTCGACAGGAATCGCTTGCCTCTATCTGTCTGCGGAGTATTAAAGAATGTAGTCGGTTCAGCGGATTCGACAAGGTTTCCATCTGCCATGAGGAAAACTCGGTCGCCTACTTCTCGAGCAAACCCCATCTCATGCGTCACGACCATCATGGTCATCCCTTCTCTCGCGAGTTCCCGCATGACAGCTAAGACCTCACCGACCAGTTCGGGATCCAAGGCACTCGTCACTTCGTCGAATAACATCACTCTCGGGTCCATCGCCAAGGCGCGGGCAATGGCTACCCGCTGTTTTTGCCCACCCGAGAGTTGATTGGGATATGAATCTGCTTCATCAGCCAGCCCAACATCATTTAGCAGTTGACGGGCTCGTTCATTCGCATCTGTTTCGGGAATGCCTTTCACCTTCCGGGGGGCAAGTGTAATATTTTCGATGGCTGTTTTATGTGGAAACAGGTTGAATGACTGGAAAACCATCCCAATTTGTTGGCGTAACGAATTGAGATCTGCATCGACTGCTGAGATGGCAGTCCCATCAAGTCTGATTTCACCGGATTGGATTTCCTCAAGTCGGTTCGCACAGCGTAGCAGCGTTGACTTACCAGAGCCTGAGGGACCAACGATAACGCAGACTTCCCCATCTGTAATGTCCATCGAAATGGTCTTGAGGACATGCGTTTCTCCAAAGTATTTGTCTACGTTGTCAAATTCGAGCAGCGCAGCAGTCATACCCGTTCACTGCCCCACTCTGAGCGATTCTCGAGATATTCTACCAATCGGCCCACTGGAATTGTAATCGATAAATATGCGATAGCGACTAAGAGCAGTGGTGTCCACGGATCAAATGTCGCACTATTCACATTGCGGAACTGTTGAATGAGTTCTGGGATAGCGATGACTGTGAGGAGTGATGTATCCTTAACCAGAATAATTTGATCGTTTCCTATCGCGGCAAGTGCATTCCGCCACGCCTGTGGGATAACAACCTCTCGCATCGCTTGGACATATCCCATCCCGAGAGACCGAGCAGCCTCCATTTGCCCGTCAGGCACTGCTCCGATCCCACCGCGGATGGCTTCACCGACGTAAGCGGCGTGATTCAGTGTCAGTGCAAGTATCGCTGTTGGAGTTCCCCAGTCCTGTATTGGAAATGTGCCGGGCCACAGCGTCGGAATACCAAAATATATCACGAATATTTGGAATAACAGCGGGGTTCCTCGAAAAAATTGTACATATCCTGCTGCGATACTGTTGGTGAGTGTTGTTTTTGAGACCCGTGCTAATCCAACAAATATGCCTGAAGAGACCGAGAGGACGCTTGAAACTCCGACAATCGTCAGAACGAGTACGTAGGCATCAACAAACTGTGGAAAAATCGTGGGGATGAGGCTGTAATCAACCTTGCCAAGTAATATGTATCCGAGGAGTAATGCAATAGCGATTGTAAAGACACTCGAAATGACAATCGCCACGCGCCGTAAAAGTGTATCTGTAATTCTCGTCTCTTGACCACTTCCGACATCGCCACGTGCCTTCGAGAATGAATCAGACATCCGTTACTAATTCACATAATATGCATCTATCTGAGTGTTACCCTGCAAAGTATTCTGCATATATCTCATCGTATGTGCCATTTTGTTTGATAGTCGCCAGTGCTTCGTTTACCCGCTGTAAGAATGCATCGTCATCTTCACGAAATGCGATGCCATAATTCTCAATTGTGAGTGTGAGGTACGGCGGCGCATCACCGTCTGACTCTGCTGCAACCCCCTCGCCTTCGACGAACCGCACTTCATCATTATCAGCCGCAAATTCGGCGTTGACCGTGTTATCGTTGATGACAGCATCCACTTGACCATTTGTGAGCGCTTGGAATGCGCCTGGAATTTGGTCATACTCTTTGATCTCTAGATTCCCGTCGAATTCAGACTGCACCTCTGAGGCTGCTGCGGCACCTGTCGTTCCTTTCTGAACGCCAACAATCTCACCCTCTAAATCGCTCTGAGATGTGATTTCACTGTCAGTGCGCACAATGATTGTCTGGTAAGCTGTAAAGTATGGCTCAGAAAAGTCGACTTCTTGATCGCGTTCATCATTAATTGTCATCGCAGACATGATAACGCGAAAGTTTCCGTTATTCAACGAGGGAATAATTGAGTCGAAACTTGTCGGCTTGAACTCATAACTCACACCTAACTGCTCTTCAAATACTGCTGAGGCAATATCAACATCAAATCCAGTCAGTGTTCCATCAGTGGTTTCATATTCGAACGGTCGGTATGGGATATCTGAACCAATAACAACGTTTGAGGGAACGACAGACTCAGTTGTTTCGGGCGATTGAGTCTCTGTGGCAGGTTCTTCTGTATCCTCAGCCTCCTGTGTTTCCGTGGCTGTCGGAGTTGACCCAGACTCGGATCCCGCACACCCTGCAACCATTCCACCGAGAATCACTGTCGCGCCGGATTTCAAGTACTTCCGTCTATCCATGATAAGAGGTGATTTTTAACGAACATATAACAGTCCATCGATTGAGTTTTTCGGCTATTTTCTTTAGCTGTTAACATTGGCTCGGGATCGAATGTGGAACTCAGGACTATCGGAGTATATTTTGACACGATTGTGTGAAATAGAATAACGATTGCATGCGCAGGAAAGTCAAAAGATATTCACTTAGAGGTGTGCCCTCAGATGTGCCACTCTACTATATACCTGTGAGTGCGAAACTGCTTCACTCCACATTTGCTGGTCATGCTCGCTTACACGTCGATTTTCAAATGTATACAGGATCTGTCCTACGGCGTATTCATACGCTAATCGCCACTAACCCTACCTGTGACTGACGTGCTCGGGGCCGACTTTCGAAGGAGTATGTAACATGTCACGGTTAATCCCACCAGTAAAACCCCTGCTGTTATCGATGCATACTGAGCTATCCCGTCGAAGACCTGTCTTCCAACGACGAGGAGAAATAATAATACTCCTGCAGTCAGGCCAGATATCAGTTTGAGAGATATTATCGAATCAGTTTGTATGGATTCCCCCCACGTTGAAATCCCAAGTAATAATCCAAACCCGCAGAGACCAATTGCATAGTAGAGTGACTGTATCTGAGGACCAAACGTGACAAACTGATGTGGAGTAAGTAGCAACAGTGCAGATGCAATTCCAACGGTGCCTAACGATAGATTCGTGAGCGTGGCTCTCTCTGGCGTCGGTAACGTGTAGATATACGCCATGGTGATTCCAGTAAAAATCAGTGATGCGGTAATGAAGTGGGCTGACAGAATCACCCATTCATATGTCCTCACAGTCAATCCACCCAGAATAATCTGGGAGGGGAGTAACAGAGTCGCTCCCATCAGCGACCGTCGGATGCGCGGTGCTGCGCCCTCACGCAAGGCAAAAACGGTCGTCCCGAGCAATATAAATCCAGTTATCATAGCTACGAACCGGTGGAACCATTCAACGAAACTACTCCAGGTTGCCGGGAACAACCCAAGATATCCATCGCAAAACGGCCATCGGCCTGCGCAGGTTAATCCAGCGCCTGAGGCGGCCGTGTAAACACCAAGAATAACCAGGCCACCTGTCAGCACTGTAGATAGCCCAATCAAGTTACGAAGTCGTGGGTTCATGCACAGAAGTAGATTTCAGGATACTTGAATCGAACTTTTTGTTCATGCTGGTCTTGACATGTATCGGCGAAAACTCCGTTCCAATTGCCTCGTTTGTGCGAAGCGGTTCGTTTATTGTCGAACAATAATTCGACAGACAGCTTTTTGATGACGGACCCCCTCGCCGCCGTTATGGGATTAGACGAGGATGCCCGGTCATATCATCGCGATGAACCGCCTGGAAAGCTTGAAATATCCACCACCAAGTCCACGAGTACCCAGCGAGATCTCTCTTTGGCGTATTCTCCCGGAGTAGCAGCACCATGTCGAGATATTGCGGCGGATACATCTCGTGCATATGAATATACCTCAAAGGGGAACCTTGTGGGTGTCATATCAGATGGATCTGCTGTCCTTGGGTTAGGTGACATCGGCGCACAGGCATCAAAGCCAGTGATGGAAGGAAAGGGTGTCCTATTCAAACGATTTGCTGATATTGATGTCTTTGACGTTGAACTTGATATTACTGATACTGAGAGTTTTATTTCGACGGTGAGTGCAATGGAACCAACATTCGGTGGAATCAATCTGGAAGATATCACAGCTCCGGAGTGTTTTGAGATTGAAACCCGACTTCGAGAAACGATGGATATACCCGTGTTTCACGACGATCAGCACGGGACAGCGATTATCTCTGGAGCTGCCTTGCTGAATGCCTGTGATATCGCTGAAAAAGAGCTTTCCGACGTCACGATCGTGTTCTCTGGCGCAGGTGCGTCTGCTATCTCTACCGCCCGATTTTATATCTCACTTGGCGTGAAAAAAGAGAATATTATCATGTGCGACTCATCTGGCGTCATCACCCCGGATAGAAGTCGCCTTAGCAAATATAAGTCAGAGTTTGCTGCAGATGTCTCCGCAAAAACCCTGACAGAGGCCATGAACGGAGCCGATGTGTTCGTTGGGCTATCTGTCGGTGGTATCGTGGACGAAGACATGATCAGATCGATGGCTGACAATCCAATTGTATTCGCAATGGCAAATCCCGACCCTGAGATACAGTATGCAAAGGCGAAAGCAGCCCGTGATGACACTGTGATTATGGCGACTGGACGTTCAGATTACCCTAATCAGGTGAATAATGTCCTTGGATTTCCATTCATTTTCCGTGGAGCCCTTGACGTCCGGGCGACCGAAATTAATGAAGCAATGAAACGGGCAGCAGCAGAAGCGCTGGCTGAACTTGCACGAAAAGACGTTCCTGATGCGGTGATTAAAGCCTATGGTGACGAGCCAATTCAATTCGGTCCAGAGTACGTGATTCCAAAGCCTCTCGACCCCCGTGTCTTATTCGAGGTTGCCCCGGCGGTAGCAACCGCTGCAATCGAAAGCGGGTGTGCACGTGAACAGGTTGACTCACAGATATATCAAGAACAGCTTGAGGCGAGACTCGGTACATCCCGAGAAGTCATGCGGGTTATCCTGAACAAAGCAAAATCGGAGCCAAAACGAGTGGCGCTCGCTGAAGGCAGTGATGAAAAAATCATTCGGGCAGCATATCAAATGCAGGAGCAAGGAATTGCAGTCCCGATTTTGCTTGGAGATGGGGATGAAATTCAGAACACCGCACGTTCGCTCGGATTGCAATTCTCACCGCAAGTTTTTGACCCAGACTCTGGGAACTGGGATAGGTATATCGACCGGCTATTCGAACTCAGGCAGCGAAATGGTATCACCAGACGTGAGGCGAAAGATCTCATTACAGGGAATACCAACTACTTTGCCAGCGTAATGGTCGAGCAGGGTGATGCTGATGCAATGTTAACCGGGCTGACAAATCATTACCCATCAGCACTTCGTCCGCCTCTGCAGGTGATTGGAACCGGTCCTGAGACAACACACGCTGCTGGCGTCTATTTACTTACATTCAAAAATAGAGTTATTTTTGCTGCTGATACGACAGTAAATGTTGATCCAGGTGCAGCCGAATTAGCTGAAATCACACAGAGCACTGCGGCGCTTGCAAGGCGATTTAATATTGAACCGCGAGCAGCTATGCTATCATACTCTAATTTCGGGAGCGTAGAGAATGAAGCAACGAGTTGTATCAGGGACGCAGTTGAGAGACTGCATGCAGACGACTCACTCGATTTCGATGTCGATGGCGAGATGCAAGCTGATACAGCAGTTGTTGAGGATATTCTGACTGGAACATACGAATTCAGCCAGTTAAATGAGCCAGCAAATGTCCTCATCTTTCCGGACTTAGAGGCGGGAAATATTGGGTATAAGCTTTTACAGCGCTTGGGCGGCGCGGAGGCCATCGGGCCAATGCTCGTTGGTATGGATAAACCAGTTCATGTCCTCCAACGAGATGACGAAGTCAAAGATATTGTGAATCTCGCTGGAGTCGCAGTCGTCGATGCTCAAGACGGCAATTAGACATCGAGAGTATGTTAGATGAGCAGTGAGTGAGTATCATTTGATACATCATGATATCTTGGTGTGACATCCTCGCCGCCGTGTCCACCGGAACTCCTCAACATGAGGACTCAGGCTGAGCGCCTGAAGCTTTCAGTCCTGATACGCTTGAGAGTTATATGCGTTGGTGCGCTCGTCTCACGGTGGAATTTTTGAGCTCAATTGACCAATCGGAGTTGGTCATCGTCTAACTGTTTGAGCTGGTGCGTGTTATGGAGTTTTGCGACGGAGGACTTGAGGCGTCTTTTGCTTGCTACAGTAGGTCGTACGGTGTCACCACCTCGTATATGACGCTCATCATCGTGCACCCGTTATCGAACGCCTCGTGGAGTGGCTCTCGGTACCCAGGCAGTGTTTGCCGAGGGCGTTGGTCTTTGGGCCCTGTGGGTATACTGTGAGCGGAGTAACATGTCCGAATCAGGTATGATTAAATGTCATTCATATCTAACACTAAACGTGAGGAAGCACGCGGAGGGTGAATTCGACAACGAGAACCAGTACGAGTCGTTGAAGAAAAGAAAGCACTACTACGTATTTAGCTGGAAGGGGATGTGATTATATCCGCAACGTACATTCAACTCCCAACCGGGCAACGAAGAGTAATCAGTTCAGCAGTTGTCCGATTCCCTCGCTGTAGGAAGATGGCAATAGCTCCGTAATATCTAACATGCATCTACTTTGCCAGCTCACGACCATCTCTGCAGAACAACTCATAGTTGGAGGACTCATCTGTATTGCTGTCAGCATTGGCGGAATTGTTGCAGGGATGAACGGATTCGGATTTGCCGTCATCGGGACGACTCTCATAGTCGAAGTGCTGGGACCACAACGAGCAGTTACTCTGATGATTTTACCAATCCTTGCAGCAAATCTATCGCTAACGTTTGAACTTGATACTGCTGGACTACGGTCGTGCGGGTCACGATTTTCAGTTTTTATCTTTACTGCAGCAATAGGAACACTACTGGGCATGATATCTCTTCAGTATGTGCCGGTCGCACCGCTGAAACTCGCCCTGGGGATATTCGTTATCATGTATGTACTCTTAGAACAAGAACAGATATCTGTCCCTGGAGAGTCTTGGTTATCTGATGTGTGCCTGCGGGAGGGAACGACAACGATGTCTGTAATTGGATTCGTGTCTGGGTTTGTGTTCGGCATTTCAAACGTTGGAGTACAGGTGATTGCCTATCTCCGAAGTTTCGAGCTTGATCGCTCCACAATGGTCGGCGTGTTAGCGATGATTTTTCTCGGAATCGGACTTACGAGGGTATTCATTGCAGGTGCCATTGGACTTTATACAGATATTGAGGCGATTACGCTCTCAGTTTTGGCAGTCTTTCCGGGAGTAGCTGGTGTCGCCGTTGGCCAACGTGTTCGAAAAGTTGTGAGCAGTCGCACCCAACGAGTTATTATTTTTACACTTCTATCTCTTATTGGCATACGGCTATTACAGGCCGGTGTCACCAGTATATGATTCTTCTACCCGCAGGGAACAAGTCGGTCGTGTCCCCGGTGTGGTTCGACCGGTCACACCTGCAAGTCACCCGATCACCAGCAAGAACACTGGTGGGGCGGGCAGTTCCGGTGTAATAACGCCCGGTGTGGGTTCGAGGGCAACCGAGAGTACATCGGGCGCTGAACGTGGCGCAGGTGTTCTTTAGCTAAAATGCAGACGAGCTGGACCAGGGTTTCATTTTTTCGTATATTAGAGGTTTCTAAAATTGTGGCAGGTGGCCGCTCTGCTGGCACGCGACTCACATTCGGGACTGGTGTTGTTGCCTACGAACCTGAACAGATAGTGGCGACCGCTATTGGTGGGTCGGCTGTCATAGCGCCCGCCGTCGCCCTGTCCCAGTCGAATGCAGATGGGAGTGGTGGACGTGGCCCGGTCGCCCACCAGTACTCCTGTTTGAGACGGTGTAATACCGAGAGCGACTGAAGTTGTAGCGGTAGTTTATGACCAGTTTACTTTCTCTACTCCCTCAGCTCAAAGGCGACCTCGACTTCTGCTTGATACTCATGCTCTGGCATCGAAGCGATCTCAACACCCATTTCCTCAACCTCTATCCAGTGAACGTTATCTAAAGTCTTATTCGCCCGTTCTACCGCATTATCGACTGCCTGGTCAAACCCTTCTGTGCTGCGTCCGATCAGCGTGACTTTTTTATATACCATATCTAACCCACAACACTGCTAACACAACAGTACAGTTGTGTTACGTGTTGTAACGTAGTCATATATTGTGGATTATTGTTAATCATTTGGATGATTCTATTCTCGTGGCGTCACGTTCGAATCTATACCATTCGAATATCCCGTGAACTCCATCGATAGTCTGCGCTTCCCTGATCGAGAAGAGTGGTACCACGTGCGACGGGAGAGGCCTCATTGACAGGGCCACATGCGCTGGAAAGTCTTCGCTCACATTCGGTCGGCGACCGTTGACGGCTCATGATAGGTCGCACTGCGTGAGAGCGTGCTTGAGCCCCGCTGAGTCGCGTCGCCTGCATATCCAGTTCAATCCTCACTGTCGAAGGCGGAGAAGATATCAGTGTGCCGCTCGCCGCACTATGTCATGTGCGGATGAGATCGAACGTCCAATGTAGAGTGTCGATCAGTAGATGAATAGGATGGGCTTACTTCGGTGAGGTGTGGCCTGCCTCTTCGGGAGAATTGATATAAAAATCTGGTTCGGACTGTATTCCAATTCGCAAAAATTGGTCACGGATATGCGATTTAGCAGCAGTGAGCGCTTGCTCTTGCTGTTCAAACCCTCGTATCGTTGGTCGCTCAAATGCAACTTGGATTGTTCCCTTATCAGTGGTTAGTTGATAGCCGCCGGACTCGACTCGATAGAACGTATCACACACCCATGTGTACGGCCCTGTTGCTGTCGGTGCCCCCCGATATGTTGGTGGAGTCTCACCAGGTTCATACAATGTTCCTGTGGTTCCGGTACCAGCCACTAATCCGCAGACAAGCAGCATACCCTATGTCGGCCATCCACGCTCATAAATAGTTAACCGACCAAACGGAGAATGCAAGCCGGACAAACGACCGACGTTACAACGAGTGTGTGTTGATCTAAGACTCTATGAGTCCCACTACACACGACGATACACACCCAATCGATCAGACGAGGCAATCTGGAGTCGATTTGTGCTGATGGCAACTATTTTGGCCGTGACAAAATATTATCAGGTTCGGAATGACTCACCACACCCACACTCGCTCACAACGTTTGGATTCTCCACATGAAACCCTGCTCCCTGAAGTCCACCCTCGTACTGTAGTTGAGACCCACCGATGTAGTCTTGACTCGCTGGGTCAATGAATATCCGGAGCCCATACTGTTCGACAACTGCATCATCGGGTTCTGGCTCATGGTCAAATCGCATCCCGTAGGAGAGTCCTGCACATCCCCCCTGTTGAACGAATAGGCGGAGTCCAGCAGTATCTGGCTCCAGACCTTCCGACTCAATCAGATTGAGTGCCTGATTTGCTGCTTGTTCAGTTGCGGCAACGGTCGTGCTACTGTTTGAATTAGCTGATTGAGTGCTCATGTCCCCGGTTAGTGAATCAATGTTCATAACATTGGCGTCGACTGTTCGATGAAACAGACATTCGTGTACTCCCACCCGGATAGTGCCCATTGAGCTATGAAGTGCTCTCACAACAGCTGCTGAAGTACCTCAGGATCAAGTGAAGTGGTTTGAGACGCAGAGATTTCCATCAATCACGGGAATCGGGAACGACCCTGAGCCGCTCGCCTCGCACCGCTTGTAGATCAATCTTGAACATTATCTGCGCTGACAAAGTCGGTATATATGTCCTCATGATCAGGGGTGTCTGATTGGACTGACTGATTCTTCAAAAATGAGTGTGCTGACAAAGGCGACTCCGTCGTCGCCGCCCCCTGAGTTGGGCCGATGTTCGGGCCCGTCTCAATAATCTTGTGTGCTGTGATTGGTCCACGGACGATATGTCCAGTATTCTTCAGTCGACGCTCAATCGTCGCGTTCTCGTCGGTTTGAACCGAAGCAACTGTTGGGCTATATTCGTTCACGAATCCAACCGCTTCGGAAAGTGACCGAACGCTGAATAATCCTGAGTGTGCCTGCTGTAGTCTCGAATGTACCTGTTCGTACTCACCATGTGAGTCAGATTCGGCACAGCCGAGACGGTCTTGAACCGTCTTCAGTTGTGCTTCATCAGGAGAAAGGACTACCAGTGGTGCTTTCGTGTATTTTCCGTGTATCGAGAGTGACCCGACAATATGATCAATCGTCGTTCCTTCATTGGCAATGATAACACACGCTGGTGCAGTGTAGGCTCCATCGATGGCAGCGTCATCTCGAACTTGATCTTTCGCTGCTGCTGTCCACTGGTTCGTTCCCCCGACAATTTTCTGCACGGCAAATACTGATTCAGTTCCATATGCGAGCGCAGCAACTGCCTGCGCCCGACTTAATCGATAAATTCGGTCCACCTCAAGGCGATGAGCAACTCCAAGGGCGAGCTCTTGGCTCTCAGTTTGGGGTGGCAGAGCAACAGCGATGTGATCGACACCAGCTGCCTGTGCAGGGAGAGTCTGGTGAAGCAATTGTGTGGCGGATCCCTGCTGATATGGGTCAATACATACCCCAACTCGGCTCAGGGGTATGCGTCGCAATGAGGTGCTATCAGATGCTCTGGGTTCGTATCTGTCGGTGATGGTCTGAATAGCTCTATCGATCGTTGTTTGAAGCGATAGGTCCAACTCGTCATATGCTCGTTCTGCATCTTCCGTTGCGTCTATAGCGCCGATTGTACACTCATCAAACTCCTCAGTGAGATCTCGAAGAGCAACATCGCCCTCTGTTGTGACACGATTGATGATGTCTGTGACGCGTGCACTAATCTCTGTGATATTGGATGTCCGGTCGAATAGCTGCTCTCGCTCGTCAGGAGCGAGGTCGGCAACTGAGTGAATCTCGATAGTCATACTAATCGCAACAGTGGAAACTCCAAGTAGGTTTGGGAGCTATACGGGCGGTACGGGGCGAGTGCCTCGGGGCTTTGATGTGACCCCGGGGTGAAGCCGACAGTGGCCGCCCAGCTGCCGGGGTGTCTTTCCCGGCCCACGGCCGGCGGTTTCGAAACGGGTATGACAATTGAATCAGAGTGAGTGTGTATTAGATCAGACAGAGATGGAATGTTACCCGACTGCCCGTGACCGCGGACAGGTCACGATTCCCGAAGACGTGCGCGAACCGCTCGGTATCGAACCGGGCGACCGAATCAAACTCACTGTCGAACGACTGGACTAACACACATGGATGTAACGCTTCGTTGTCGTGCATATACTGACGTGGAAACCGCCAGCAAAGCGTGGCGTCACATCAGAATGCACCGACAAATACGCAACCATGCCATTCGGGACGACAACTCTCACGACTACAGAAACGGGCCAGCACCGCAAACTCACCGACTGGAAACAGCGGTGGCCGCTCCTTTCGGAAGTCTCGGCACACGCTGCCCAACAGACCGTTTCGGAGATACACGAGAACACCGAGACGCGGAACGGTCGGCGGGAGAATGGCCACGAGACAGGACGGTTGAAATGGCAGGAAAGCGGTGACCGTCGGTCACTCGCGTATCACTGAAGGCTTCGACGTGAATCACACCACCGACAAAGACGGGTGCGCAACACTCGGGCTTTCAAAAATTGGCTACATCCCGATTCGAGCGCACCGGGAGATTCCCGCGACCGAGATCATCAAGCGCGTCGTGTTGGAGAAGCAGGGAACCGGCGACTGGTTCGTTTGTCTCGTCACGGAGCGCCCGGACGATGACCTTCCCGAAAAATCCGACCCCAGTACGCTCAACCCTGCCGACTGCGTGGGTTTAGACATCGGGATACTCTCGTACATCCACACCAGCGACGATACAGCGGTGGATATGCTCGACCTGTCCAACGAGTACGACCGCTATGCACACCAACAGCGGAAACTCGACCGGAAAGAACACGACTCTGCCAACTAAGAGCAACAACGGCAGAAGGTCGCTACAGCAAAGCGGCAAATCAAACGGAAAGTGCTGGACTACCAGCACAAGCTGGCGACGTGGCCGGTTTGAGGGCACGATTTGGTCGCCGTTGAAGATTTGGACCTAAACTCAATGCTGGAAACCAGCAGAACATAACATGGTCACGGTTTCTGGACCTGTTGGAGTACAAAACCAACCTGCATTGCACTCGCCTCGTTCAGGTCGAACCAGCAGGAATGACCAAAGAGTGTTTGGAGTGCAGTGTAGAAACATCGAAACCACTCTGGATTCGAGAACATTCCTGCCCAGCGTGCAGTCACACTGAGGACAGGCAGTTGAACGCGGCGGAGAACATCCTTTCTGGCGGTCGCTCACAGATATGGACGCTCCGAATCAACGTCCTCAGAATCGCGGAACGATTCTGATGTGCGAGTGAGAGCTTCGCTCTCGTCAACGCCTGTGCAGACCGCGCTCCCTACGCCTCTCGGTTCCTGCAAAGCGCGTCGTGGAAACGGCAGCAGGAAGTCCCGAAGTCAAGCCTCGGAGTGGGTTCACTGGCCAAGATATATCAGAATCAGACTGTTTCCTCTCTTGACTCTCTCCCACCGATTCAGGCGTGGGATTCCCAACCGTTAGCATGTGAGGGTTTGCAGTCTCGCTGTCTTCTCGTCTGAGACGGCCCGCTCTCATGGTCGAGCAGAGAGACTCCGGGTTGTGCCAACCAGCCGTTACTCAGGTCGCCACAGTGGGAGACTGTGAGTTACCTGTCTGTGGATATTCACCGATTAGGTCTGCGTTCACCCTCCTTACGCACGACGAGTAGGCGTGCAACCCACGTTCAACGCGGCTGCTGTCGCGAATCTGCCCGCGACACAAAGACGTTTTGTTCGTGTCCTCACCGTCCACGCAGTCAACGAGGATACAGTGTTCCTCCGGGTTGTATCTGGGCAAACAGGCGAATCGGTCGAACCCCAATCCGTAGAGCGTCTTGCTTCCTGACTGCCCACAGTTCCGCGGGTCGCCGTTCTCATCCTCGCGGATGTCGCTAAGCTCGCCAATCGTTATCTTCTCCACATATCGTTCCACATTACAGTCCGCTCGCGGCGCCCCCCGTCGTGGATGAACGACGATAGAACTCTTTTTACACCCGCTATCGCTATTCATTATGGATGCAGGCACGGACTATCCGGTACCTCGGGGGCCGGTTTGCCGACTATTACGGACAGGCAGACCTTTCGATGCCGCCAAATCCAGAGCGCCGTGAGTGGGGACATATCCCCTGGAAACAAGGGTCGACACGGATGATTCGTCACCATTCACTGCTTGAGATGGGCGATATCAACCGGTATCTGCATGAACAAGCACCGCAACATGTGTACTTTTCAGCAGCATATTATGAGAACCCAGCGGTGTCGTCAATGGAAGAGAAGGGCTGGGAGGGTGCTGATCTCATTTTCGATCTCGATGCAGACCACCTACCTGCAATCAATCCGGAGAAAACATCGTATAGCGATATGCTTGCAGCATGCAAGCAGGAGTTGACAAATCTTCTCTCGTTTATCGAACGCGATTTTAATTTCTCAGAGATCGAAATTGTGTTTTCGGGAAGCCGAGGGTATCATGTCCATGTTCGAGATATGGATGTTCAGCATCTCGACAGCTCGGCGCGGCGTGAGCTCGTCGATTATATTCGAGGGATCAATCTGAAGACTGAGTCAATTATATACACTCAGTCCTCTGGAGGCACCAACCGTCGCGCTCTCCGCCAGCACGGCGGATGGGGGAGACGAGTGCACCAGAAACTCGTTGAGTTCGGTCAAAAACTACAGAGCCTGTCAGAACGTGAGGCAATCGACCGGCTTCAAGCGATAGACAAAATTGGAGACAAACGGGCAAGGAAGCTCTACACTCAGTTTACGACAAACTTCGACCAGATGACATCAGGCAATATCGAAGTTGGCGGGCAAGGAATGAGATATTTAATCGCGCATCTTACCAACGAGGTAACAAAGGCTCAGACTGCACCAATCGATGAACCGGTTACGACAGATACGCGGCGATTGATTCGTCTGCCTGGTAGCTTACATGGTGGGTCTGGGTTAGTCGTTCGTCGGCTTTCACGGGACGCAATCAACTCTTTTGATCCGCTATCCGATGCGATTGCTGATCGCTTTCGGTCAGAGTCGATTCAGGTGAATATAACTGAGCCGGGCGATATCGAGTTCGACGGCGATATGTTTACAATTGATGCGGGTATCCAATCAGTAGACGAGAGTTTAGGTATCTTCTTGATGGCGCGTGGACGCGCAGAGAAGGTATCGGAATAACGGAGAATGAATATCGAAGAACTTCGGGAGGCACAGCAGGCGGAGCGCCGAATGGATAGTCTTCAACATCTTCCCGACTCATTCTATGACGAAGTTGCAGAGTATATCGAAGAACGCAAATCAAAGCGACAAGAGATAGCCGAGACGGCGGCCGATCCATTCAGCAACCCCGAAGTGGCTCAGTTAACGGACGAAATTGAGACCGCAGAAGACGTCGCTCGCGCAATATATGACCGTCGTATTGGAAAAATAGTGAAGCTAGCCTCATTTGCTGCTTCGGACATGTCTGCTGATACTGATGGACTGACAGTTGAGGAAAGAGATGCCTTTGAGGACATTGTGGAACGGATGAGAGATAACCGTGAGCGCGTGTTATCCACACTTGAACGGCAGCCAGCAATTCATAACTCATCAGGTGACCAGACTGATGCAGTGTACACCACAAATCACTCAGAGGGAGCAGAGGACATTGTAGAGGATTCCCCCGATTCGAATCCAAAGCAGGAGAGCTCAATTGCTGATAATGGGAATCCGAGCGGGGCAAGCTCAGAGGACTCGTCCAGTGATACGGGGGTAGATCGAACGACGGTTAGAATAACCAGAGATGTCGGCACCATCTTTGGTGTCGATGAGCGAGAGTACGAGTTAGCGGCTGATGATATCGTTACGTTACCGAAAGCGAATGCGGAGCCACTATTATCACAGGACGCAGCAAAAAAGTTAGACTGATGTGGATTTCAGTCGAGTCTGATTGAGGAAGCTCAAAGCGAGATCAGTCTGGTGTCGTCGGGTCTTTGATACTCTCACATGATCACTATGGGGTTTTCAGCTCGTGTTTTATTACCACATACCCGACAAGCTCAGGCTATTGTACGAGCAATTAAAGAATGAATGTCGTCGGGCTCACCCGAGACACACGCCAACATCCTGTCGAGCCCACTTGCGAGTGAGCGCTATATATTACTGGAAAGTTCGGCCAACTCCAACCTCTGGCTCACGCTCAACCTCGCTCTGCTCGAAGCGTTCTTCAACTCGTTCATACTCTTGTCTCGTCTCTGCAGTGACACTTGGGCCGACTTCCTCCAAGGCGTCTCGGAAGTGCTGCATCGTGACCCGCACATTCCCAACAGATTCTTCGACTTCTTCAGGGTTAACACTGTGAATGAATTCACGACTTGCCGACATCGAAGCCTCTCGACAGACAGCCTCGATATCTGCACCGACGTATCCTTCCGTCTCAGCAGCTAATATGTCCAGATCAACACTCTCTGCGAGCGGTTTCGATTCAGTGTGTACATCAAATATCGCCCGTCGCCCAGTTTCATCAGGAACGGGCACGTGTACATGTCGGTCTAATCGACCAGGTCGGAGGAGCGCTGAATCGATAAGATCAGGTCGGTTCGTCGTTGCTATGACGACCACGTCCTCAAGAGACTCGAGACCATCGAGTTCGGTGAGCAACTGAGAGACGACTCGTTCGGAGACACCAGAGTCACCAGTGTTTCCTCCACGTTCTGTTGCAATCGAGTCAATTTCATCGAAGAACACAACCGTTGGAGCATTCTCTCGTGCCTTTTTGAATATGTCTCTGACACCCTTCTCGGATTCGCCCACGTACTTATTCAGTAGCTCTGGGCCCTTGACTGAGATGAAGTTTGACTCAGATTCATTCGCGACAGCCTTTGCTAAGAGAGTCTTTCCAGTTCCTGGTGGTCCGTACATCAGGACTCCCTTTGCAGACTGCATGTCCATCTCCTCGAACACCGATGGATACTCCATTGGCCACTGAATTGTCTCTCGCAGACGGTCTTTTGTCTCGTTGAGTCCACCGACGTCGGTCCATGTCACATCTGGAACCTCGACGAACACTTCACGCAGGGCTGAAGGCTCGATGCCTTTGAGCGCTTCCTTGAAGTCCTTATTTCCAACGAGGAGCGAGTCTAAGACGTCAGCATCGATCTGATCTGATTCGAGGTCTAATTGTGGTCGAATACGTCGGAGCGCATTCATTGCCGCCTCCTTTGCTAAGCTCTCAAGATCCGCACCAACAAATCCATGAGTACTGTCTGCAAATTCGTTGATATCAACAGTGTCGGAGAGCGGCATGTTACGCGTGTGAACTTGGAGAATTTCCTTACGACCATCACGGTCTGGGACGCCGACTTCGATCTCTCGATCAAATCGCCCTCCTCGTCGCAAGGCGGGGTCAAGTGCGTCAACTCGGTTCGTGGCCCCGATGACGACGACTTCACCGCGCTCATCAAGCCCATCCATGAGCGAGAGCAGCTGTGCGACGACACGCCGTTCAACGTCACCACCGGCCTCACCGCGCTTCGGGGCGATAGAGTCTATCTCGTCGACGAACACGATGGCTGGAGCTTCCTCCTCGGCCTCCTCAAACATGTCTCTGAGTTGCTCCTCTGATTCACCATAATACTTTGACATGATTTCGGGCCCGGAGATGGTGTGGAATGAAGCATCGATCTCATTCGCAACAGCCTTAGCTATGAGTGTCTTCCCGGTTCCTGGCGGGCCGTGTAAGAGCACACCCTTCGGTGGATCTATCCCAAGTCGTTGGAATAACTCAGGATGACGCATCGGCAACTCAATCATCTCTCGAACTTGTTCAAGTTCTCCTTGCAACCCACCGATATCTTCGTAGGTGACTGATGGGGTGTCGCCTTGACCACGGCCACCAGATTGAATCTTTTCGGCAGGTTGCTGGCTGAGCGAAACCTCAGTCGAGTCGGTCACGACGACTGTTCCATCTGGGTCAGTTTCTGCGATCTTGAGTGGAATCGCCTGATTCGATGAAGCCATGAATCCAAACCCGAATGGGACTTGGATATTTTGTCCCTTGGTTACAGGGCGCCCAGCGAGTTTATCACGAAGATGGCCGCCGATATTTCCACTTATTCGAAGATTCTGCGGCAGTGCAATGGAAATTTGCTTCGCTGGCTTGATATCTGCCTTTTCAACACTTACCGTGTCGTCAATGCCGGCGCCTGCCTGCTGCCGAAGACGCCCATCGACACGGATAATATTGTTCCCTTTGTCCTCGGGGTAACCAGGCCACACCCGAGCGATGGCAGTTCCGTCATTGCCATCTATTCGTATGTAATCGCCGCCCTCTAATCCGAGTTCGTCGATAACGTTCCGATCGATGGCCGCAAGACCACGACCGGCGTCCTTCTGTTTTAGTGGTTTGACTGTAAGTTTCATATTTTCCCCTTTATTTGTATGATTCCGTTATTGCTCGAAGTTTCTGACTCTTCGCCTGGGAGTTCGATCTGCTTGTGTGTCTCACCGCCATTCGTTTGAGCCACGATGATCGCCGTGTTTCCGACTGTTTCGATGTTGATGTCTGATACTGCTGGCCCGAAATCACTAACGACTACCCACTCGTTATCGTAGGTGTACTCTTGAAATGTAATGGCGTTTTGTTTGGTGTTTTGACGTGTATCCATTATCGGTAACTCAAAGTTAGTGTTGGTAGTATAAATATCTTATGTACAAAACCGCAATACGACGATATGAATACACACATATTATGAATTGCGGTTCACACTATACGCGGTGGCTATCATTCTTGATAGATACCATTTTTATTCTGTATCTGACGGAAAGCGGTGCGATTCAACAGCGTCGCGATACGACTCAACTGCAGTCTCTATTTCTTGTCGAACCGAGCCGAACTCCTGAGCAAACGGCGGGGGGTCCTCACTCAACCCGAGAACATCATGTATTACCAGCACTTGACCGTCACAGTGTGGACCTGCTCCAATTCCGATTGTCGGGATGTCAACGACCTGCGTGATTCGCTGAGCCAATGAGTGTGGAATGTGCTCTAACACAGTTGCAAACGCACCCGCACTTGCGTGGCGCTCAGCCAACTTCACAAGCCTTTCAGCATCCTCCGGAGTATCACCCTGCTGTTGATAGCCTGCTTCTTTCACACGCTGGGGAGTGAGGCCTATATGAGCCATAACAGGAATTCCAAGCTCAACAAGTCGACTTGTCAACTCAACGGTGTGGGATCCTGACTCAATCTTGACCGCATCAGCTCCGGCTTGCTTCATTAATCTGCCGCAATTTCTTATACTCTCTGTTTGCTCTACCCCTGTGGAGAGAAATGGGAGATCAGCCACCACAAGTGCTTCATCAGTCACTTTCGTGATTGCGTCTGTGCGTGATACAATTGCATCAAGTTCAACGGGTAGCGTTGAGCCATAGCCTAACACCGTCTCACCCATGCTGTCTCCAACAAGGATCATATCAATATCGCATGACTCAACAATTGATGCAGTCACCGCATCATACGCAGTGAGCATAGTAAGTGGTGCAGAACTGTCATTTTTAGAGGAGCGAATCGTACGAACGCTTGGCATAGTAACAATGCTGTCAGGCTACAATTAAATTATTCGTAGCGAACCCACTATTTGAACTCAAGACTCCGTGTCAACTACCCCTGAACAATCCACGAGGTTTTGTTGTCGACCGCATATACCGACAGGCGAATCATGTTCCTTCCGGCCGCCAATGAAGATTTGCTCCGAACCCACACTCAAACACGCGGTGTGTCGATGAAGATTGCTCAACAAACACCACACTCCGACGACTCTCCCACCCCCCACCGTCAGCGGGGGATTGTGAGAGGAGTTTCAGTTTAAATCCCGTAGTCATCGTCAGAGTTCTTGGCCGTGTTTGTGAGTCTCTGACCCTCGCCAATCATGCGATTTCGTCACGTGAATGAATAGTTCCCTGTCAGTTTGACCCTCCGAAATAGTTTGAAAGAGCCAGCTCCTCTCGTCATCACAGAGATCAAACATCAGAGATCACTGTTCAACCTCCGAGATACTCATTTTGCTCATGTGTAGTGATTGCGGTGGACGCACCCTATACATCGTTAAGAACATATGTAGAGGACATATGACAATCAAAGATTATACTCATGGATATGCGCGCAGATCTAAATAGAACACTGCCGACTTTCGCCACCAGACCCGACAATTGAACTGGGCAAGCCGCTGTCGTGTTAAGAAAGTGTCTACGGGCAACTGGCAGTTGGCTCAGTGTATGCCGCGGGGTTCGAGTGATAGTTAAATTGAGGTCGACCATGCCGACAGTCGTGAAATGAGTCACTCGAACTCCTTCATGAGGACGTGTAACGGCTTCTTGCCAGAGCCACTGACTGGCCAGCAAACCTGAGATACTCACCCATCAGGACTGATCTGCTCGATTCACACTGGTGAGATTCCCGTCTCTTGAGACATGAGAGGATATGATCTCCTTTTCAGAAACCGTCATAGATTTATTCTCCTTCGATTTGAGTAAAGTGTGCAGCCTATTGAGGAGTATAACCCGGATGGTGTTGACTACGCGTGGGTAATGCAGATGACGTTCATATTAACCATCGTGATTGGGGCACCACTCGTAACCCTCCTATCATTAGGACACACTCTCCCGACGTGGGAAGAACGAGTCGAATTTGTGGTCAGAGTAGGGGCATGTATTTGGTTGCTAACGACAGTGATTATTTTTTTGTTTGCTCGGTCACGATCACATGACGCCTGAAAAGAGCAATTCCCGGAAGCATTTTGAAGAGCCTCAGCGATTTTTGTATATGATTGATGAGACGATTGAAGAGATTCAGGAGATGCAGACACACAGTTCCTCTGTCGTTGCTGTCAAAGCGACGCAATCATTGACAGAGCTCTTAGATCGAGAGTATGCGACACTCGATGAATTTGAGCGTGACTTGGAGCGGAATTTAGGTGCACTTAGACGTGCAAATACATCGCATGCCTCGCTGTTTAATGCGATGCGCGCGATTCGGGTTAACGTGGTTGATCGGTCAACGACAGTCGCAGATGCGAAGGAATTATTATCTGAGGTTATCACACGTATCGTCGAAGATGTACAGCACGGGAAGTCCCGAGCTGCAGAAAAAGCTGTCTCAACGTTCACAGATGGCGAGTGTATTCTGACTCACGACTTTTCTTCGACGGTTTTAGCGACGATTCGACAGGCTGTCAATCGTGATATTTCTATCACGGCGTATGTGACCGAGGCGCGTCCGCGGTATCTGGGGCGAAAGACCGCACGGAGGCTAGCAAAAATTGAAGATGTAGAGCCAAGTCTACTGGTGGATGGGGCAGTCGGAGAGGTGTTACCGCGGTGTGACCGGGTTGTTCTCGGGATGGATTGTATTGTCGATAATAAACTGTACAACCGCATTGGAACCCTACCTATTGTCGCAACAGCCAACGCACTTGATGTTCCAGTAACGGTTATCGGTGCCGCCTCGAAAATCGTTGAGTCTGAATTTATGTTTGAGAATGAATATCGGTCGTCAGCAGAGGTTTCATTAGAACCGCTGGAGGACATTCGAATTGAAAATCCTGCGTATGATTCGACAGCTATCCACCTCGTGGATCAGATTATCACTGACAATGGCATCGAGAAAGTAGATTGACATCCTCCCGCAGTTCAAGACGCAGGAATCCGCGAAGTGGATGTGCAGGGTGCGCGTTTCCTCGGTTCTCAGGGACGCTTTTGCGTGGAGCGTCGTTGCCACCGAATTGTGACCAACAGTGTACGTTCCAGCGCGTGTAACCTTGTCAGTGGATCCTTCTTCTCCGCAGACAGCAAGCATCAACAGCGTGCAACATTGTTCCCGTTCCACGAGCAATCGGCGTAGATCGACGACGACGGCGGGTTTTTGAGCACATAAGCCAGTACGGTTTGACTCGTCCGAAACGTTGGCCCGTGCATGATTCACCCTCCCGCCGTGGGCCGCTGTGCGGATTCTCTGAAGCGTTCAGATTGGTGTGGCGTCCACAGGTGCACTCCGAACACCGCTGGCTGGTTGTGGTATGCATCAACCCTTTCGGCGCGGATGTCAGCGCGTTCGGCTTTGTGCGTGATGAACTGGTGGAGTTGGTAGAAATGCAACGAATGAGCGTTTGACCACGGACCGTTCCGCAGATATCTTCAAGCTTCTCCATCTGAACTATGGGATCCTCAAACTGTTCCGCGAGCGCGATGAGGCGACGGGAGAGTGTGAGCGAGTGTGGTTCAACTCCTGTCGTTGTCCTCGATTCGACGTTATTCTTTGCCACCCACACGGTTGCGTGCGCGAGGCGCACCCACTTGTGAAAGCGACTCGCATAA
>ERZ1034569.23-NODE-23-length-48988-cov-15.233728_pt1 | contig 48988 bp, 50 predicted proteins | sample MGYA00520706_ERZ1034569 | MGnify/ENA primary metagenome ERZ1034569 (study PRJEB33760, sample SAMEA4777722) | hypersaline lake metagenome | biome: hypersaline environment; feature: brines | place: Spain | collected 2014-08 | depth 0 m ...
TGTAGCCGATGGATTACCCGAGGCAGTATTCACACCTGCGGAGGTACCAGAAACACCACACTCGGTGTGCCAGTATGTAGCCGATGGATTACCCGAGGCAGTATTCACACCTGCGGAGGTACCAGAAACATCTGAAACAAACCCGTCTTCACGGAGGCCTAATCTAGTGGTGAAACTCAGTGCGTCTGTTTGCGTCTCCAATGGTTTAGTGCGAGAAGTCTGTTGTTTGGTGACTGGGATACACAGCTGCTGGAAGTAAATTCGGTGTATTAGTTGGCTCTTGTGAGGTTCACGTACTCTTTGTGGACATTGGTATCGACGTTGGGATAGGTTTATATTCAGACCCCTCTATATGCATAACTGTCAACTACACACATCCCCAAACGGATTGCGAGCTTCCACGTGGAGTCAAGCAGTCCGCTGTCGGACGGAGAAAAAGCGAGCCACTCGTCTCCGGACCAGCTGTAGGTACGGTTGGGACGGTGTCGTGGAGCGACACCTGGCACAGCGGCAGGGTAGGGTCGAGTGGTGCACCAAGGACGTTTGAATTCGACACCAAAATGTCACAAAAAACCGAAGACGAACACAAAGAGAAGAAAGAGGAATCGACTAGCGGCGAGTGTACCCAGTCGACCAGTACCAGTCGTGGGAGTCCTGGGGAGTCGCTCGCGGGCAGGGTCTCCACGGAGTGTCGTAAAGAGGCCGTTAGTCAGGTCATCGATTGGGCAGTTGATGAAGCCACCAGTTGGATACTCGATGGTACCAGCTGGGCGGTTGGTGCAGCTAAGGGTTTGACAACCGAGTTGCCCACTGTGGTGTTGGGTGCGTGTGACCCACTCGCTATAGTGGTGGTGGTGTTGATGCTGATGGTGTGCTGGTGGTGGCTGAGTCACAGTGCTGACAGATGAACTCAAAAAGCCCTCTGCGGATAGATACATCTGAGTCAAACGGGTCCAGAGCCACAAGATGAGAAGCAACGGCGGACAGTGGCGACACTCGCGAGCGCCTGGTGTCGCCGCGTCTGCGGACCGATCAGGTGCTGTCGGGGGCGTCGTCGTCATCAACACAGCGTCCGATGGTAGGTGGCAGCGAGTCGACAACCACGGCACTCAACCCTGATTGAGTGTGGGTGGTTTTGACGAGCGACGGCGGCCCAACGTCGCACAGAGACGGGGGGAGCCGTTAGATCGGCGGCGACGCGGGGGATGGAGTTTCAGCTAAGCGCTTCGACAGCTTCGAGCGGGGACGATGATCGAGTCCACGGCGGAACCCACAAGCCCACGCCCGCCGTACCCGGCGGTATGACAGAGAGTCTCCTGACAGCCGGCGTCAAGCGGTGTCGGCGTCGTGGCTACGATGTGCGTCGCCCAGACGACGGCGGCGAGCCGCCGGGGGTCGCGGTGCCCGGCGGCGACGCGGACCCGCCGTTCGGGCCGGCACGGGCGCTCGGGTTGGAGCCGTTGGCGGAGGCAGACCCGACGACCGTGCTCTCGCGGCTGTGGACCAACCAGGAACACGACCGCGGCACCGTCTTCCTCGTCCCCGACAGCATCGTCGCGGAGGGGGTCGAAACGATCCTCGCGCCGCCCGTCGGGGCCGACACAGGCGGCGACGGCCGGGTGTTCTACGCCGGGCCGGACCGTGTCCCACTACGCGAGGGCGGCTACGCGGCGGTGCCGACCGGCACGGAGTTAGAGTGGCGCGAGACGAGCGAGTCGTTCCCGACCGAGATCGACGCCGACGACGCGGGCGCAGCGGCGAGTACGGACACGAACGCAACGGCTGGCGACGCGCCGACAGAGACGGCGTCGGACGGGCGGTTAGAACTCTGCGCGGACGGCGAGCCGCTGGCGGTGTTGTCGGGTGTCGACGAACTGAACTGTCCGCCACGCGGGCGGTTCCCGTACGCGTACGAACGCGACGGCGACAAACGGATCAGAGTGCGCGACTACGCCGGGCGACCCGTGGAGACGTTCGGCGGTGTGTCGGCGATGCGCGAGGGTGGGTTCCGGCCGGTGCCGGCGCCGTTGGTGCCCGAACACATGCTCGACGGCGACGCGACCGGCTGGTGGGAGGTCGTCGTCGCGGAGTGACCGGCGACGGTCGTCGCGGGCGGCTACCGCCGACAGCGCTTCTCGACGAGCGCGCGCTTCGACCGGAAGCGCGCACCGCAGTCGTGACACTCGACGAAACTGTCGCCGCCGGCGGTGCTGACCTGGTGGTCACCCATCTCGAACGGGCGGGCGACGACCCGCGGGCGGATGGCGCCAGGACACTGTCGGTCGTCGGCGTCCGCGAGCGACGACCGGAGCGTGATCGTCTCCACGTCCAACCGTGACCACCGGTCACTCGCCACCGCCGTCTCCCGGTCTGCGACCTCCGTCCACCCGGTGACGAGCACCGGCGAGTCCGTGTCGGCGTCGCCGACGACCGTCACAAGTCGGACGCCGTCGACGACGGTCGCGAACCGCCAGCCGTCGGCCGGATTGAACCGAAGCTGTCCGGCACGGATCGCGTGGGCGACGAGCGGGAGTGAGAGATACCGACCGGTCTGACGGAGCCGGCGACGGAAGTGGTCCGTCTGGGCGTACGCCGTCGGGTCCCGTGAGGGAACACTCGCGGCGTCACGCCGGTCGATTGCCGGCGTGGTGGGGGCGTTCGTGAGCGACACGCCGCGGGAGTCGGTCGACACGCCGTCGGTGTCGGGGCCGCCCTGTCGGGATGCCACTACCTGTTCTAACGGCGCTCCGGTACAAGTGGTTTGTGCCCGTGGCAGACGTTCACAACCACTGGAGAAACGTCGGTCGGGTGAACCGAACACGACCCGCGTGGGGCGGGCGGCTCAGTTGAGCGGTCCGAGCGATTCGACTCAGTTGAGCAGTCCGAGCGACTTGATCCGGTCGACGATCTCGTCGACCGCCTCTTCGGCGTCGTCGGTGCGCTTGCCGCCCGTGATGACGATCTTCCCGGAGCCGAACAGGAGGATCACCACGTCCGGCTCGTCCATCCGGTAGACGAGACCGGGGAACTGCTCGGGTTCGTACTCCACGTCCTCCAGGCCGAGCCCGATCGCCAACGCGTTCAGGTTGAGCTGGTGGCCCAGATCCGCCGACGAGACGATGTTCTGGACGGTGATGTCCGGGTCGTCGTCGACCGGGATGGAGAGCCCGCGGAGCTTCTCAAAGATGATGCCGAGCGCGTCGTGCACGTCGTCGATGCTCTTGGCACCGGTACAGACGATCTTGCCGGACCGGAAGATCAGCGCCGCCGCCTTAGGGTCCTGTGTGCGGTAGACAAGCCCTGGGAAGTTGTCCGGGTTGAAGTCCGCGCCCGGGAGGTCCTCCGCCAACGCTTCGAGATCGAGCTCCTGCCCGATACCCGTCGATGCGACTACGTTCTGAATCTCGATGGAGTCTGCCGGGTCTGTCATGTCGTCGCTCCTACCTACACTTATAAACCGACGGTTTATAAAGCCGGGGGCTCCGGACGGAGCCCCGACGGAGGTGTCGCCCGCGTGCCACGACCTTCCGGTGGTCGGAGTGTCGTGTCGACAGAGTCGGTCGTGTCGGAACAACGAGATGTTGCGGCGAGCGTCGAGCCAGAGAGACGGATTCGTCACTCCGTCTCGGTGGCGTCGAGTCGGCGGGCAGCGCGCGCGACGGTTTCGGGCGGCGTGTCGGCGACGCGCGCGGCGTGTGCCAACGAGGCGTCGAACCGGCGACAGGCGACAGCTGCCCCGAGAGTGGTCGGGTCGATCTCGACGGGCGGGGCGTCCGGCGTCGCCGGCGACATGTCGGGCGGGCGCGGCGCGACCGCCCCAACCGCTAGCAACGCGACCGTCAACTCGTCCGGGTCAGTAGACAACGCCAACCGTTCCAACAGGCCGGCGAACCGGAGCCCCGCGGGGTCGTCGTCGACCGCGAGCGCACGGTCGACTGCCGCCGCCTGGACCGCCGTGATCCCGTCTCGTGTCACGGAACCACGCTGGGGCTGGACCCAGAAAATCGGCTCGGTACCGTTTCACACGCCGACTGTCGACGGATTTGGCAGTGATGACGGCGGGTTGAGATGATCCGGCAATTTTATAATGATGGGCTTCAAGGTAAAACCACATGGCATCGGAGGGGAACGGACGGGGGGAAACCGTTCTTCACGCAGACGTCGACTCGCTGGCCCGTGCGACGGGAACAGCAGAGGGGCGTCACGTGGGGATACTCTCCAATCACTCCGTCCAAGAGTGGCAGCGTCGAATCGACAACACACCGTCGCCGACCGCAGATCGGCACTTCGTGAAACTCGGCGGGAAACTGCGGAGTGCGACCGCGAGTGCCGGTGGGGTCCAGACCCGGCCGATGGGTCCAAACCTGGACGTGACCGTCGTCAACAACGCGACGGCGGCGGATCTCGAACACGCGTTAGACGAGGCGGTTCCAGACGCCGAGGAGTGTGTCCTCGCGGTCGAGGACCCCTCGTTCCTGTTCGCGGAGGACACCGACGCGGGCGACCGGGTGGAGCAGTTCCTCGATCTGGCAGACGAGCGGTGTGAGACACTCCACGCCCGCGTTCCGAACGAACCGCGCGCGGTCACGACACTCGCACGCCGGTTCGAGTTTGCCGACGACCGGTGTCGGCAGTGGATTGCTGAGATGGGTGTCACCCAACTGCGGGACGACGACCCGACCAACTTCGGTTATCTCCGGAGCAACTGGCGCGAAGCGCGCCGTGGGTTGGAGGCGGTCGACATGGTGTACCCGCAGTCGAAGCAGATTCACGAGGCGATTCCCGAGCCGGACACGACACCGCGGACGCTCGGCGCCGCGCTCCAGGCGTTCGTCGAGCTGGGCGCGCTCGGCGTCTGGGGCGACACTGTCGCCGCGAACCGGTACGACACCCGCGGGTACGACCCCGAGATGGTCGACGAGATCGGCCGCGCGGTCGAACAGTTCCACGACGAGTGAGACGGCTCCGCGGCGGGTGACCCCGCCGCGGCCGTGACGTACGGTTCTCTTAGCGGATGTCACCGGTAACGAGTCGTCGACTCGGGTCGTAAACTGTCGGCTCAGGTAGTTAGTCGTCGGTCGGCACTGACAACGAGTCGGCAGTCACCTCGCCGTCCGGTTGCATCGTCACCGTCCCGAGCGTGACCGTCTCGCCCGACTCGGCCGTCTCGGCGACCGCCGACAGCGTTGTCTCGCGGTTGAGTCGTTCCCAGGTGTACGACTCGATCCGGCGTTGGAACGTCTCCGGGTCGCTCCACCCGGAGTCGATCTCGGAGGGAACGTGGACAACGAGTCGGAACGCCGCGTCCGTCAGCCGGACGCCGACGCCGAACGTGTCACCGGGAGCCGTGTCGTCTGTCACGCCTCGCGGTTGTGGGTCAGAAGAAAAAGGTACGTCGCTGTCGCGAGCCCGTGCGCCACGCCGGCTCGTCACTCCTCGCGGTTGACGAACGTCCGGTACTTCAAGTCGTCCTCGCGAATCTCCTCGATAATCCGGTCGACGAGCACCTCCTCGGGGTTGTGGAGGCCGGCGACCCGGTCTTCCACGTCGGTGAAGGAGTCGAACGGCTCGCGTTTCCGTTCGTCCAACACGTTGTTGCGGAGCTTCTTCCCGATTCCCGGCAGGAGGTTGAGCTGGTGGAGCCGGAGCGTGATCGGCTGGGCGTCGTTGTAGAAGTCGACGAACCGGCGTTCTTCCCGTTCGACCACCTCCGCGACCGCGTACTCCAGTTCCTGGCGCGCGCCGCGGGTGAGGTCGTCGAACTCGATGGAGCGGGACCGGGCGACAGCCGTCCGCGCCTCCTCGGGAGTGACGGTGAGTCGGTCGCCGATGCCGACGCGGTCGTCCGTGTCCAGCGTCAACTCGTACAGCCGGAAGTCCGTCTCCGCGAGCGCGTGCGCCAGCGGCGACTTCTGGTACTGGGGGCGGTCGTCGTCCGGGTGGCCGTGTGCGAGGTAGTCGAGTACCACCGCGTGTGTCGCCGCGGTGTCGTTGTCCGACTGCCCGTCGTCGGCGGTCGACTCGTCGGTCATAGGTGGTTGTTGTGTCGCCGGCGTCTTAAACGACGACCCCGAGCGACGGTTCGGGTGACAGCACAAAACGGGAGTCGACAGTTCCGGAGGCGGAGCGTGGCGGCGTGGGCGAGGATCAGAAGCATTTACCGGTGGGCCGGGGAACCCGGCGGCAGATGCACAGTGTCGCCGCCTTCACCGACACGTACCTCCCGACGGTGAACGGCGTCACCTACACCGTGCGGACGTGGCGCGAACGGTGGCGCGAGCGGGGCGGACGGATGGACGTGGTGTTCCCGGGCGCGCCGGGGTACGAGCCGGACCCCGAGGCGGGCGAACACCCGACACGGAGCGTCGGCTTCCCGTTCTACGAGGGGTTCCGGTTCGGACTGCCGAGGGTGCCGACCGCCGTCCGGCAGGCCGATCCGGGGGTGGTCCACGCCCACACTCCGTTCGGGCTGGGGCTGTCGGCGTTGTACTTCGCGCGACGGATCGACGCGCCGTTGGTCGCCTCCTACCACACCCCGACCGCAGAGTACGCCGACTACCTCGCCGACGGGCCCGCCGCGACGGCGGTGGAAGCGACAGCCGAACGCTACGAACGGTGGTTCATGAACCGCGCGAGCGTGGTCGTCGCGCCCAGCGAGCCGGCCCGTGACCACCTCCGAGCGGTCGGTGTCACCACCCCCGTTCGGGTCGTCCCCAACGGTGTCGACGCGGAGTTCTTCGCCCCCGCGGATCGGAAGGCGGTCGCCGCGTTCCAGGACCGACACGGGCTCCCGGACGGGCCACTCGTCGGCTACACCGGTCGTCACGGCCACGAGAAGGAGTTGACGGAGATTCCGCCGGCCGTCGCCGCCGCGGAGACAGACGCCACGCTCGTGTTCGGCGGCGAGGGCCCGGCCCGCGAGGCGGTCGCCGACGCCGCCCGCGAACACGGCGTCGACACCCACTTCCTCGGCTTTCTCGACCGCGAGGAACTGCCGACGTTCTACTCCGCGCTCGACGCGTTTCTCTTCCCCTCACCCGTCGAGACGCAGGGGTTGGTCGCGTTGGAGGCGACCGCCTGCGGCACACCCGTCGTCGGTGTCGACGCCGGCGCGCTCGCCGACACTGTCGAGGACGGCCGGAACGGTGTCCACTTCCCACAGGGGGACACCGCGGCGTTCGCCGACGCGGTCGACCGCGCGCTCGCGAACCGGGACCGGCTTCGGGAGCACTGCCTCCGAGACCGGTCGACCGCGAGCGCGGAACGCGCCGTCGACGTGCTCGCGGACGTGTACGACGACGTGCGGTGAGGGCCGGTCGCCGACGTGCTCGCGGACGTGTACGACGACGTGCGGTGAGGGCCGGTTGACGGCGTGTGGTGAGAGCCGGTCGGCGACTCCACGGAGACGGAGCCGAACGGTTCAACTCCGGCGGTGGCCAACGCCGCGCATGGCGACGGCGGACGACACCTGGCGGTACCGCGATCGGTTCGGCGACAGCTTCGGTCGGACCTACTTCAGACGGTTCGGGCCCGGGGTCGTCTCCAGCGTCGGCGTCGGCACCTACCTCGGGGAGCCGACGGACGCGGACGACGACCGCTACCGGGCGGCGGTGACGACCGCACTCGACTCGGGGGTGAACCTGATCGACACCGCCAGCAACTACCGCGCCGGCCGGAGCGAGCCGGTCGTCGGCTGTGCCGTCGACAGCGCCGACACGCCTCGCGAGGCGGTGGTCGTGACGACGAAAGGCGGGTTCATCCCGTTCGACGGCGACCGGCCGACGGACCCCGCCGCGTTCGTCCGCCGGGAGTACGTCGACGACGGGCCGTTGACCCCTGCGGATCTCGCCCGCGGGAGCCACGCGCTCGACCCGGCGTTTCTCGCGGGGCAGTTGGACCGTTCACTCGACCGACTCGGACTCGACCGTGTCGACTGTTACTACCTCCACAACCCCGAGACACAGTTGGCCGTTCGGGACCGCGAGGCGGTGTACGACCAGTTGGCGGCGGCCTTCGAGCTGTTGGAGCGCCGGCGTGCCGCCGGCGACATCGGGCGGTACGGGATCGCCACCTGGGACGCGTTGCGGGTGCCGGCGTCGGCAGACGCCCACCTGGATCTGGGTGAGATCCTCCGGCGCGCGCGAACCGCCGCCGACCGCGTCAGCACCGCAGACAGCGACGCGCCGGCAGACGACGACCACGGGTTCGCGGCGATCCAACTCCCGTTCAACGTCCAGATGGCCGACGCGTTCACCGTCGCGGCCCACGACCACGGCGGCGAGCGGGTGAGCGCACTGGAGTTTGCCCACCGCGAGGGGCTGTCCGTGTTCACGAGCGCGACGCTGGAACAGGGTGAACTGGCCAGCGAGGGGGCGATCCCGCCCGCGGTGGCCGCGGAGTTGGAAGGCGACACCCCCGCACAGCGCGCGATCAACTTCGCACGCTCCGCGCCCGCCGTCACCGGCGCGCTCGTCGGGAGTCGACAGACGACACACCTCGACGAGAACGTCGCCGCGGGCACGTTCGACCCGATGGGTGCGAGTCAGTTCGACGACGTGTTCGAGTGACGCGCGGCCAGCGGGCGTCACTCGACCGCTTCCAGCGTCGTCAGCCGATCTCCTTCCACTCCGCGTCACACTCCGGACACACCCGACGGGTGTACACCTCCTCGGGCTCTGTCTCCGTCTTCAGACTCTTCTCACACTCCGCACACTGGAGCCGCTCGTAGTTGTCCTTCGCCAGCGCGCCCCGTCTGAGTCCCTTGCGAACGCTCTCCATGCCGTTCGGTACGTCGTCACGAGCGATAAACGTCCGGGGGTCGCCCGCGGACACACTGGGTTTCGTATCGTGCTATATCGTTCACTCTCGCACGTCACGTCGAGGAGACGCGCCGCTGGGCAGTCGTCTGTCGGTGATCGTAGCCTCGGACGACGAAGCGACCGCAGGGCCGAACTACCGGACCTTCGTTCCGGGAACGGCATCCGCGTGGGTGGTGAGCAGATCCGCCTCCTCCCCGGCGGCCAGTAACATCCCGTTCGACTCTAGTCCGAACAGCTCCGCCGACTCCAGGTTGGCGACGATCACGACCCGCGTGCCCGGCAGATCGTCGGCGTCGTGAAGCTGTTTGATCCCGGCGACGATCTGGCGTTCCTCGACGCCGATGTCTACCTCCAGCCGCACGAGATCGTCGGCGTCCTCGACGGGGTCGGCGACGAGAATCTCGCCGACACGCAAGTCGAGATCCTGGAACTCGTCGAATCCGATACGGTCCTCAGCGATGGGTTCGAGATCGGTCACGTCCGACCCGTCGGCCGCGACAGTGTCGTCAGTTTCGGTTTCGCCCGCGTTGGCCGCTGACTCCGCCGCGTCGTCGTCTGCGTCCACTTCGTCGCCGTCCGCGTCCGTCTCGTCGGTGGCGGCGGCGACCCGTTCCTCCAGCTTCGCGTTGAGTTCCTCAACACGCTCCGGCTCGATCTTCTCGAACAGCTCCGTCGGCTCCTGGAGTTCGCCCGCGGGCGGTTCGAGCGCGTCCGCGACAGTCGTCTCGTGGACGGAGCCGTCCTCGCCGAGCTGTGTCCAGAGCGTCTCACTCTTACCGGGTGCGACCGGCTCGAACAACACCGCAATCGCGCGGGCAATCTGGACACAGTCGAAGATCACCTGTCTGGCGCGGTCGGGGTCGTCGTCAGTCAGGTTCCACGGCTCCTCCCGTTGGATGTACTCGTTGCCGAACCGCGCAAGCTCCGTCACCGCCTCGCCGACCGTCCGGATGGAGTAGTCGTTGACCCCCGCACGCACCGTCTCGACGGCCGGCTCGATCTCCGCGCGGACGGGCTCGGAGACGGTCGCGTCCGGAATCCCCTCGAAGTTCCGGTGGGCGAACAACAACGACCGGTAGAGGAAGTTGCCGACCGTCCCGACCAACTCCGTGTTCACCCGTTCACGGAACTTCTCCCAGGAGAAGTCCACGTCGCGTTGGAACGCGCCGTTGGTCGCGAGGTAGTACCGCAACAGGTCCGGGTGGAACCCCTCGTCGAGATACTCCGTCGCCCACACCGCGCGGTTCCGGGAGGTGGAAAACCCCTTCCCGCCCAGCGTCATGAACCCGCTGGCCATCACTGCCCGCGGCTCGCCGTAGCCGACGCCACGCAACATCGCGGGCCAGAACACGGTGTGGTGTTGGATGATGTCGCGCCCGATGACGTGAACGATCTCGCCGGCGTCGTTCGCAGTCTCGACATCCGACAACGGTGCCAACCCGCCGTCCCCGCCGGCGATCCCCTCCTCGGGCGCCCCCCACGCCGTTCGCCAGTCGAACGTCTCGGCACTGACCCGGTCGGTGTACTGTCTCGTCGAGGAGACGTACTCGATGGGAGCGTCCACCCAAACGTACAAGACGAGATCTTCTGTGTCGGTCGCCCCGTCTGCGGCCCCGCCTGCACCGTCGTCTGCAGTTTCCTCACCAGCGCCGTCTGCAGTTTCCTCCCCGACGGCGTCTGCGGGGTAGTCGACACCCCAGTCCATGTCGCGGGTGATACACCAGTCCCGCAGTTCCCCTTCGACCCACTCGCGGGGTTGGTTCTGGGCGTTGTCCGTCCCCTCCAGTCGGTCGAGAAACGCCGACAGATACGCCTGAAACTCGGAGACGCGGAAGAACCGGTGGCTCTCCTCGCGGTACTCCGCGGGGTTGCCCGTGATCGTCGACTCCGGCGACTCGATCTCGCCGGGTTCGAGATGGCGACCACACCCCTCGTCACACTCGTCGCCGCGGGCCCGCTCACCGCAGTACGGACAGGTGCCCTCGACGAACCGATCCGGCAGTGACTGCTCGGCGACTGGGTCGTATGCGACCTTGATCTCGCGTTCGGAGACGTGACCGCCAGCCTCCAACGCCCGGACAAACTCCCGGGTCGTCTCCTGGTTGACCGGCTCGTGTGTGTGGCCGTAGTTGTCGAACGCGACGCCGAACTCCGGGAACACCGACTCGTACTGTTCGTGGTAGCCCGTCGACAGTTCCTCGGGGTCGACACCTTCCTGTTGGGCCTGGACCGCGATTGCGGTGCCGTGCATGTCCGACCCGCAGACGAACGCGGTCTCCTGCCCCACCGTCTCCAACGCCCGGGCGTACACGTCCCCGCCGACGTACGTCCGGAGGTGGCCGACGTGTAAGTCGCCGTTCGCGTACGGCAACCCACACGTCACCACCGCCGGCTGTTCCGTCGGGAACTCCTCGTGGCTCATACAGGACACGAGGAACGCCGAACCCAATAAACCGACCCTTCCGTGGCGGCCGCCGCCGACCGGAGGGTGTTCCCCGTCGACCAGTCACCCACGGGGTGTGTCGCCGAACGGTTCATTGTGGTTCGTTCACACGGATCGGTGTACACGAGAGCGCAGCACGGTTCCAGACGGCGGCCCGGGCGCGGTAGGACTTCGACCCCCAGCTAACGGAGTTTCCCGAGGGGACCGAGACGGCCCACCGACGACCGTGATCGCCGTGTTGACCGCCGGCGCTCCGACGACTGTCCTCCCAATCGACGCCGAGTGACTCGCCGCCCTCGTCGACCCCGAACCGTTGTCGACGTTCCAACCCGACGGCTCGTAACCTGTCGTTACGTCTGTATATCTAGAGCACTCTGAGACTGGTCTATCCCCGTGTAGAAATCATTTCCACTACGAAACGGAGGATATATATCCGACGGGGCTAGCGCCTAGGTCGATGCGCGCAGACGCAGCGTCCCGTCGGACACGCCACCGCGTGTACGCCGGCGACGCCAGACGGCTCCCCCTCCCAGACGACAGCGTCGAACTCGTCGTCACCTCTCCACCGTACCCGATGATCGAACAGTGGGACGACCAGTTCGCGTCGATGGACCCAGCGGTCGCGACCGCACTCGACGACGGGGACGGGCAGGCGGCGTTCGACCGGATGCACGCGGTGTTGCGCGACGCGTGGGCGGAACTCGCCCGGGTCGTCGTCGACGGCGGTGTCGTCTGTGTCAACGTGGGCGACGCGACCCGCACGGTCGCCGGCGAGTTCCGGCTCTACCCTAACCACGCCCGAGTGACGCGCGCGCTCACCGACCTGGGGTTCCGACAGCTCCCGGGGGTGTTGTGGCGCAAACCGACGAACGCCCCGACGAAGTTCATGGGGTCGGGGACGCTCCCGCCGAACGCGTACGTCACACTCGAACACGAACACGTGTTGGTGTTCCGAAACGGCGACCGGCGCGAGTTCGAGCCCGGCGCCGACCACCGGTACGAGGCGTCGTACTTCTTCGAGGAACGCAACCGGTGGTTCTCGGATCTCTGGGACGACCTGCGGGCGGCCCCGCAGGTGACAGACGAGGAGACGCCCCGCGACCGCCGCGCTGCGTTCCCGGTCGAACTCCCGTACCGGCTCGTCTCGATGTACTCCGTCTACGGTGACACCGTGCTCGACCCGTTCTGGGGCACCGGGTCGACGACACTGGCCGCGATGGCGACCGCGCGCGACTCGGTCGGCGTCGAGTCCGTGCCGGAACTGCCGGCACAGTTCGACGACCGGGTCGACGCCGTCCGGTCGTGGTCAAGAGAGCGTGCCCGCCGACGGCTCTCGGCCCACCGCGAGACGGTCGCCGACCGCGAGGACACCTACGAGGCGACCCACTACGACTTCGATGTCGTCTCGCGGCAGGAACGCGACCTCCGGCTGTACGCCGTCAGCGAGACGGAGCGCGTGCTCGGGGGGTATCGCGTCGCCCACGAGCCCGCGACGGACGCGGAGACGTGACCGGTGAGCGAAGACGACCGAGAATCGACTGGCCGCTCAACCGCCGAACGTCGCGAGCCCGACGCCGGCGAGCCCGAGCGTGACGACGAGCCGGCCAACACTGCCGGCGAACGTCGCGAGCGCGAACTTCCAGTAGTCCTCTTCCAACACGGCGAAGGCGTAAATCGAGATCGTGTCCGGGAAGAAGGGGACGGACAACGCGGCCGCGAGCCCGGCGTAGCCGTACCGCCGGGCGACCTCGACCGACCGGCGTTCCGACCAGCCGATCACGTCGAACCGGGAGTTGCGCAGGAATCGGACGATCGGGCCGGCCTCCTTGGCCTCCTGCCCGAGGTGGAACGCGAGCACGGAGCCGGCGGCCTTCCCCACCGCGGAGACGACGACGATGATCGTGAGCCGGGCCCAGTCACTCAGCCCCAGATCCAACGGCGCGAGCAACACCACCTCGCTCACGCCGGGTAACGCGAACGCGATCAGAAACGAGTAGACGAAGATGATCACCAGCCCGGCGGGGCCGGTCGCGGTCTCGACCAACTGTTCGAGCCACGCGAACTCCGTCAGGCTCACCGCGAGTCCGGTCTCGGCCAGTCGGATCGCGGTCTGTGTCGTCTCTAAGGTCGCGCCGACAGCCGGGAGGCCGCCGTCGAGAGCGGTGATCACGGCTTGAGGGGGGTTCTGCGTGAAGTAAACTCCAGTGATTCTCGCCGACGGCTACCGCAACCGGTCCAGATCCGCGAGCAACGCTGTCAGCGACTCGCGGTCGACGTGTGGCATCAGCACGACCCGGGCCTCGCCGGCCGCGGTCGGCGACAGCCGCCACCCCGCCTCGCGCAACTGGGCGACGAGCGACTCCGGTAGATCGACCGCGACGACCGGCAGGTCTCGGGGCCGGACGGTGTACCCACGCTGTGTGAGTTCTGCGTCGAGCCACGCTGCCAACTCGGTGGCCCGTTCCTGCGCCGCGCGGTAGCCGTCCGGGTACAACGCGTCGAACGCCGCCCGGGCGGACGCGACCCCCGCACCCGAACGCGTCCCGGTCAGTGTCGCTTGCGCGTGTGTCTCCAGATACGGTGTCGCGACAGCGAGGCTGTCGAGTGTCGCCGGCTCGCGTGCTATCAACCCGCCCGCGGGGACAGCCGCCTGCCCCAGCTTGTGCGGGTCGATGGTGATCGTGTCGACGGGCGCGTCGGCGAACGACCAGTCGTGGTCCGTGAACGGGAGGTAGAACCCACCCCACGCGGCATCGACGTGAACCGCGGCGTCGACCGACTCGGCGACCGCGGCGACCTCGGTCACGGGGTCGACCCGGCCGTACGCCGTCGAGCCGGCGACAGCGACGACCAACGCCGGCTCCTCGTCGACGGCCGCAGCGAGTGCATCGAGATCGACACACCCGGCCTGCTCGGGATCGCCGTCAATCGGGTGTGTCGGCACCTCCCGCAGCTCGATGTCCAACACCGACGCCGCCTTCTGGAAACTGAAGTGGGCCGACGCCGGGACGACGACGTTCGGCTCGCCACCTCGGTGGTTGCCGGCTCCGTCTCGGTCGTGTGTGTCTCCGTCGCGTCTGTGCCGTTCGCGTGCCGCCCGGACGGCCTGAATGTTCGCCTCCGTTCCGCCGCTGGTGACGTAGCCGTAGCGGTCGGCTGTGGCGTGGTCGCCGTCGCTGCCGGCCGCGAACGCCGGGTGCTCAGCGAGGCGCGCGAGGTCGGCGACCACCGTCCGTTCGAGTTCCGCGACCGTCTCGTAGGTCGCCGGATCGCCCGGGTTCGTGGCGAGGAATCGCTCTGCGGCCTCGCGGGCCGCCGGGTGCGGCTCCGTACACATCGAGGAGACCACCGTGTCGAACGACTGTGGCTCGCGCTCGACGGCTGGCGACTGCATCGGTGGGGGTAGTCGGTGGGAACTGTTAGCCGGTTCGGTTCTGTTCGGTCACTCGACTCTCGTTCCGTCGGGTCGTTTCGCCCCCTCGGAGTCGTGGACCACCACGCCGTCCGCGTCGGTCGGTTCGTACTCGTCACGAACCGCAATCGCCTCCTCGATCTCCCGGACCGTCCGGCGTTTGAGCGCCGCCGCCAACCCCCGGGCCTCGGACTCGGAGATGTCGCGGCCCAGTCCCTCACACTCGTGGGCGCGGACGACACCATCATCGTCAACGGCCTCCCCCATCGGCTGGCTGGTGCCGCCGAGCGCGACGCTGAACGGGTAGGTCTGACACACCAGCGGCCGGTCGTCGTGGACGGTACACGCGCCGGTTCCGTCCTCGGCCTCCTCGTAGAACGTGCAGTCGCCACAGTGGTCAGTCGCCAACGCCCACTCGAACGTCTCGCCGGTCGGGCCCTCGGGCCCCTCGCTGATCCCGTACGGCATCGGTCGCGCCACGTCCCGCCAGTCGTAGGATTCGGCCGTCTCCACGTCGGGTTCCGTCTCGTCACCCGTTGTGGCCGTATCCCCGTCCCCTGCCGTCTCAGGAGCCTCCATCCCGGCCGCGGCGCGCTGAATCTCTCGTACCTCGTCGGGGAACACCGTCGCCGTGTGCGGGTCGTCGGCTTCCGCCTTACAACAGGCGCCACACCGCGTACACTCGAAGCCGATCTCGCGGATCGAGGCGGCGATGTCGTCTATGTCGAGTGCGCGCGCCCGTTCCAGTTCCGACTCCAGTGACTCCACACTCGTTGTTGCGGCGCGTCCGGCAAGAGTGCGTCGTCGCGTGCGGGGTTGGGGTGTTCCTCGGTCGGTCGATTCAAGTCTCCCCCCCTCCGCCTGTCGGTCGTGCAACAGTATCTGGACACGGTCGAACGGGTGTTGTCCGGCGGGACACACAAGCCAAACCGGACGGGCGTGGACACGATCTCGGGGTTCTCGGAGACGTACACGGCCGATCTCGCCGAAGGGTTCCCGCTGGTGACGACCAAAGATCTCTCCGGGTTCCGGTGGCACTCGTTGGTCCACGAGTTTCTCTGGTATCTCTCCGGGGCCGAACACGTCCGAGAACTCCGCGAGGAGACGAGCATCTGGGACGCGTGGGCCGACGACAAGGGGCGACTCGACACCGCCTACGGCCGGTTCTGGCGGCGCTACCCCGTGCCCGAGGAGACTGACACGCTGCCGGGCGAGACGTGGCCCGAGGCGGGCCACCGCTGGGTGACCGAAGAGACGACCGCCGACGGGGAGACCCGCCGGACGTTCGACCAACTCCAGTACGTCCTCGACACGCTCCGAGAGTCGCCCGAGTCGCGGCGGATCGTCGTCAACGCGTGGCACCCGGCCAACGCCGCCGTGTCGACGCTCCCGCCGTGTCACTACACGTTCGTCTTCAACGTCCAGGGCGACCGGCTCAATCTCCAGCTCACCCAACGCTCGGGTGATCTGGCGCTGGGCGTGCCGTTCAACGTCGCCGCCTACTCGTTGTTGCTCACCGCAGTCGCACAGCGCACCGGGTTCGAACCCGGGGAGTTCGCACACACCGTCGTCGACGCACACGTCTACTGTGGGACCGACGAGCGGGGAGCGTGGTACGCCGACGCGCTTCCTGAACTCCAGTCGCGGCTCGCGGACGTGACCGACCGCGAGGGGTTCCGTAGGGTCGCGGAGTGGGTGGAGACGGCCGCGCCCGACGAGCAGGCGGGTGACGAACGCGCCGACCACGTGCCGGGACTGCTCCGACAGCTGAGTCGGGAGCCACGCGGGCGGCCGACGGTCGACATCGCAGACGTGCCACTCGACGAACTGACCGCCGCCGGTATCGAACTGTCCGGCTACGACCCCGCGCCGGGGATCGAGTTCGCGGTCGCGGAGTGATCCCGCGTGGACGACCACTCACAGTCCAACGTGGCAGACGAGAGCGGAGGCGAGCCGTTCGGGCGGATCGATCCGAGCGACCGAGTCGACCCCGACGGGGAAGTGGTGGTGATCGTCGCCGTCGATCCCGCGGGTGTGATCGGTGCCGACGGCGGGATTCCGTGGGACCTCCCGGAGGATATGGCCCACTTCGAGCGAACGACCACCGGGAACCCGGTTGTCCTCGGTCGCCGGACGTACGAGTCCATCGCGGCGCAGGTGGGCGGCCCGTTGCCGAACCGGACGAACGTGGTGCTCTCCCGGGGGGAGCCGGATCTGGCGGCGGACGCTCTGGTCGTCGACTCCGTTCCGGCGGCGTTGCGCGCCGCGGACGACGCACCCAGCGCCGACGGCCGGATCTTCGTCGCCGGCGGCGCAACTGTCTACGAGCAGTGTCTCCCGGTCACGGACACGATGCTCCGCTCGGAGGTTCACGACCGCCACGAGGGAGACACCCGCTTCCCGCCGTGGGACCGCGACCGGTGGGCAGAGACTGATCGCACGGAACACGAGGGGTTCGACGTGGTCACGTACCGTTCGGAGTAGCGCGTCGGGCACGGCGACGCGTCACCCTCAAGAGCCGAGCGACCGACGTGTCACTCATGTACGACCAGGAGGATCTCGAGTCGATCCGAGAGGGGAAAGCCGACTGGGAGTCGGAGACGCTCGGTCCCACGCTGGACCGGTTCGGCGAGCGCGAGGAGACGTTCACCACCGACACCGGCGGACAGGAGGTCGACCGACTGTACACGCCCGCGGACGTCGACGACATCGACTACGACGAGGACATCGGCTTCCCGGGTGAGGAGCCGTACACGCGCGGGGTGTATTCGACGATGCACCGCGGACGGCTGTGGACGATGCGCCAGTACGCTGGGATGGGGACCGCCGCGGAGACGAACGAGCGGTTCAACTACCTGATCGACAACGGCTCCTCGGGGCTGTCGATGGCGTTCGACCTGCCGACCCAGATGGGGTACGACTCCGACGCCGCGATGGCCGCCGGCGAGGTCGGGAAGAGTGGGGTCGCCATCGACTCGTTAGCGGATTTCGAACGCGTGTTCGACGGCATCCCGTTGGACGAGGTGTCCACCTCGATGACGATCAACGCGCCGGCGGCGGTGTTGCTCGCGATGTACGTCGCGGTCGGTGACCGCCAGGGTGTCGACCGCGAACAGCTCCGCGGAACGATCCAGAACGACATCATGAAAGAGTACATCGCCCGGAATCTCTACATCTACCCGCCGGAGCCGTCGATGCGGCTCATCACCGACATCTTCGAGTTCTGTGCCGCCGAGACGCCCAACTTCAACACGATCTCCATCTCGGGGTACCACATCCGGGAGGCGGGCGCGACCGCCGCTCAGGAGATCGCGTTCACGCTGGGCAACGGGATCGAGTACGTCCAGGCGGCCGTCGACGCCGGGTTGGACGTGGACAGCTTCGCCCCGCAGCTGTCCTTCTTCTTCGCCGCTCACAACAACATCTTCGAGGAGGTGGCGAAGTTCCGGGCCGCACGCCGGCTGTGGGGGACGATCATGGACGAGCGGTTCGATCCGGACGACCCCGCCTCCGAGCAGCTGAAGTTCCACACCCAGACCGCCGGCTCGACGCTGACGGCCCAACAGATCGAGAACAACGTCGTCCGCGTCGGCTACCAGGCGTTGGCGGCCGTGCTCGGCGGGACACAGAGCCTCCACACCAACGGGAAAGACGAGGCGTTGTCGCTCCCGACCGAGGAGTCCGTCCGGACGGCGCTGCGGACTCAACAGATCCTCGCCCACGAGTCCGGCGCCGCAGACACGATCGACCCGTTGGCGGGGAGCTACTACGTGGAGTCGCTCACCGACGAAATCGAACAGGAGGCCCGCGAGATCATCGCAGATGTGGACCAACGCGGCGGGATGCTCCCGGCCGTCCAGAACCAGTACGTCCAACGCGAGATCCAGGATGTGGCGTTCGAACGCCAGGAGGAGATCGAGCGCGGCGACCGGATCATCGTCGGCGTCAACGAGTTCGAGGTCAAAGAAGAGGAGACGGAAATGGATCTTGAAGAGGTAAGCGAGGACGAAGAACAGAACCAGATCGACCGCGTGCAGGAACTCCGGGAGACGCGCGATCAGGAAGCGACCGACGAGGCGCTGGCCGCGCTGCGTGATGCCGCCGCCGGCGACGCGAACGTGATGCCGTACATCGTCAGCGCGGTGAAAGCGTACGCCACTGTCGGGGAGATCTGTAACGTCTTCCGCGACGAGTTCGGGGAGTACCAACCCGGACGGGCGTGAGCTACCGGCTCACGACAGGCCTGGCGGAGAGCTTCGCCGTCGAATCACACCTCCAAGCTCGGATTTTCGCTTTTGTATATGGAATTCTCCACAGCTAAGAAAAAGTCAGAATTTATATACGTATCTAACTCATAGCCTCATACGTGGAAAACAAGAATAACAGTGCATCTCGGAGAAACGTTCTGAAGGCAGCAGGGGCCATCGGCGGAACGGCGCTCGGTGGTGCCGGAATCGTCGCTGGTGACTCCGGGTTCGACGTGGACCAGGAACTCGAAACGACAGACAACGGAGACAGTCGCACGGTGACGGTTCGTGCACGCAGCGAGACGAGCTACGAGTTCTCCGTGACGGGTGTGTTGACGCCGACAGACGCTCCGGCGACGGCAGTCGGAATGGGGACGGCCTCGGCCACGCTGAGTCGCGGCGCCCACAAGTTCAGTTTCTCCGGCGAGTTCACCGCCTTCGAACTAGACGGTGACGCGGAGGTGGTGGTCGACGGTGAGTCGTTCGACGTGGCGGCGTTCCCGCGCAACAGACTGGAGATCGTTCCGTCGAGTGGGACGGAAATCGACGTGTCGGCGTCCGGTCGGGTCGAGTCCGACAGTCGGCGACTCGACAGTCCGAACGCGCGGACCGTTACCGGGACCGTCGCCGACCGGACCGTCCTCGAGTACGCTGGCGAACTCACCTATCTGGATGTCGGAGAGGACACACGGCTGGTGAAGAACGGGCGGGCGGTCTCCGTCGAGGAGGCGTTGCCGAACGCACTCCCCGGTGAGGCGACGGTCGACGGCGCCGGCAGTCAGGTCGAACTGTCGGTGAGTGGGCCAGTGCGGACCGACGGGGCAGCGCTGCGAGCCGACGGTGAGAGCGTCTCCGGCCGTCCGTCGGGTCGGGAGACGTTCGCGTACGACGGAGCAGTCGACGCGGTGACACACGAGAACGGGGCGACTGTCACAATTCGTCCGGACATGAGCAAGTTCGTCTGTGAGGCACCGGCCGACCGGGCCGTGACCGTCGTTCCCGAAGGAACTGACGGGATCGTCAAGAACGGTGAACTCGAAACCCGACCAACGGTGACTGTCGCGGCTGGCGAGACAGAGTACGTGAAGTACTTCGGTGAGCCGACCGGGGTCAAAATCGAAGACACGACGGTCACGTTCGACGACACAGCCGACGAGGGTGCCGTCAAGTCGGCGTTGCTCCAGAAGGCAGCCGAACTCGAGCGACGGGCCGGTTACGCCGTGCTCGCAGACGACGCCGACGGTCGCGTGCGTCACGACGCGCACGGCGTCGAGATCACTCGGATGACGCCAAACGGCGACGATCAGCCGAAGCAGTTCGCAATGTTCGAGCTGGCGGACGCACCCGCAACCAGAGGCTACCTGGCAGTGGGGATCAATCTGGCGACTGGCGAACTCCTCGACGCACGAGTGAGCTACGAGACAAAAACGGATGTCAACACGCTGGAGAAGGTCCAAGTCGACAAGATCGACACGACGGCTCGGTCAATCGACGCGAGCGCGATCTCCACAGAGAGTCACACGTTTGACGCCGAAGACGAGGCGGTCCAACGATCCGATGTCCAGAAGGACATCTTTGGGTGGGATCCGCTTGACTTCCTCACTGACCTGTTCGACGGTGCCAAGGAGTTCGTCAGTGACATCCCGGGAGTAACTGCGAGCATACTCTCGAACGCAGTCGACAACCTACTCGACACCAGCGGTATCGACGAGACAGACTACGCAATCATGAGTGGAAAGTTTGTCGCACAGAACGCGTTCGCTGCTGCGAAAATGTTCGAGGAATTCGCAAGTAAGTCGAAGAATCTGGCTTGGAAAGGGGCGACGGTGAGTGGGATCGGTATCGTCGGCCTCATGGGCAGTGGGGCGTTCTCCAACCTCTTGAGCGGAAACTACGGCTGTGGGGCGTGTATCGCCTTCATCAAAGGCTTCCTTGAGGTTGGGGTGTGTGAGTACGGTGTCGGCGCCTTCTGCGGACTCTCGATCATCGCGTCTCTCGGCTTAGCCGGAATCGGCTGTCTGGTGATAGCCGGTGGAATCTGCTCGTACGCTATCGGACAGATATTCGAGGCCGAGTACATCTGCAGTTCCGACGGAATCCCGTCTGAACTGCAGCCCTGCTAAACTCCGAAACTCGTTTTCGGAGTGGTTCCTACAGACGAATACGTGATTCAATCCGACGACACTACACGTATCACACGGGTCGTTCTAGCTAACCTCGTCGCCGTCATCGGAATCGCAGTGCTCAACTGGTCGGTAGCTGCGTTGCTCTTCGTCTACTGGATCGAGTCTGGCGTCGCCATCGCTCGCGGGCTGTTCCAAGGGTTGTTCGCACACCGGGAGCCGAGAGACACCGCCGTCCCGTCGTTACCCGGCGGGTCGTGGAGTGAGAAACGCGGCGGCGTCTCTCTCGGTCCGCTCCCGCCGATCTACCCGCGGAACGTCCACGTCGTGTTCAGTGGTATCGTGGTGTTGGTGTTGTTCTGGCCGGTCGTCGGTGGTGTCATCGCCCTGGCCGCCGACTCGACTGCCGGGGGCGTTCCCGTCTGGAGCGTCGGGGTGGCGATCATCGGTGTGTTCATCAGCAACGGCGTCGCTGTCGTCGACTACGTCCGGAGCGAACGGTACACGAACTGTACTGCTCGGTCGGCGATCCCACAGCGGTACGTGCTCGGTGTGTTTCTGTTCGGGATCGGCGGGTTGTACGCGCTCGAACAGGCGGCCGCGCCACCGGTCGTGTTCGCCGCGGCGGCGGCAGCGAAGCTGCTCGTCGATCTGTTCGTCACCGGGTTCGAGCCGGACGACGGGCTCGGCGACTGGGCCGACGAGCCGTTGGACGAACACGTGCCGGCGGGTGAGCCGGCCGCCGTCTTCCGGACAGATCGGCGGGCTCTCTCCGTTCGTGCTCTGGGGCTCGTTCCGTTGTACCTGATCGCACCGCCGTACACCGTGTTCCCGCTGGCGGCTGGCATCGTCGGGCTGGCGTTCGGGTTGGGGGCCGGAGTCGCAACACTCGGTGTCGCGGCTGCCGTCGTGACTGTCGGTCGGCTTGTCGGCGCCAGCGTGGAGTACGGCCACCTGGAGTACCGGGTGTACTCCAATCGGATCGTCGCCTACGACACGTTACTCGATACGACACAGTGGACGGTCAGGCCAAAGACGGTCGAAGACATCACGCTCACGTCGAGTGTGTTCGACTCGGTGCTGCCGGGCGGGACAACCGTTGTCGTGTCGATGTACGACGAGGAGCGACGGCTCTACGCGCTCGACCACCCGGAGGCGTTCGTCGAGACCGTCGGCGGGTGATCGACCGTCGTGAGTGAGCTACAGTCGTCGAACGTTGTGTTCGCGCTGCCGACCACACGACACTTGTCCGGGTCGCTCGAACTTGGACGCGATGCATCTCGATCACGTCGGCGTCGCCACTGACGACGCCGCAGAACTCGCCGCACTGTTTGTGGAGCTGTTCGATACGGAGATCGCCCACGAGGAGACGTTCGACGGGATGCACGTCGTCTTCTTGGACGGTGGTGGCGACGAAGACGACGGACCGTATCTCGAACTGCTCGAACCGCTGACCGACGACGGCGCGGTCGCGCAGTTCCTCGACCGCGAGGGCGCGGGACTCCACCACGTCGCCGTCGCCACGGGCGACATCACGGCCGCGTTGGAGACGGCCGAGAAGATGGGCATAGAGACGGTCGACGACGAGCCGCGGCCGGGTGCGTGGGGTCACGAGGTGGCGTTTCTCCACCCTGGCCCGACCGGCGGGGTGCTCGTGGAGTTCGTGGAACACTAACGAGTGAGTGGGTCGGCTGCGTTGTTCAGGCGGGTGACCCCGTCGTGTCAGTCGCGCTTGAGTCGATCCACCGCCTCGACAGAGTCGAACGGCTCGCCACCGGTAGAGAGCGCCTCAAGTTCGGAGAACACACCGGTCGTCTCGTCGACACCGTCGAGGGCAGACGCAGGGCCGTCCTCGCCAACTCGGCGCTCGTCTTCCTCAGTCGTACACATTCGTTCGCCGTTCTCGTTCAAGAACGTTCGGTCGGGTGATTGGAGTCGCCACCCGGAACCACTACGGTCGTCCGGGGCGACCGAGCGGTATGCGCGACTGGCTGGCCCAACGGGCGGGCGCGACGCCGGACGCGGAGGCGCTCGTCGCGGCAGCGTCGGGGACAGAGTGGACGTACGGCGAGTTGGACACGGCCGCAGAGAAGATGGCCGGGAGCCTCGGGGCGCTCGGGCTCGCGGCCGGCGACCGGCTCGGCGTCTTCCTCGACACGCGGATCGAGTACGTCACGCTCGTCCACGCCGCGATGCGGCTGGGCGTGCGACTCGTCCCCGTCTCCGACCGGCTGACGGACGCGGAACTCGGCCCGCGGCTGGCCCACGCGGACGTGACAGCGGTGGTGTGTGGCGACGGGACGGAACAACGCGCCGTCGAGGCGACCACCGAGGACGGGGAGGGACTCGCCGCCCCGGTCGTCTCCTTAGACGAGCCGCAGTGGGAACGGGTGACACGGCTCCGATCGGTCGAGCCGGCACCCGTCGACCCGTACGACTGGGACCGCGGGGAGCCGTTGGTGTCGTTGTTCACCTCCGGCTCGACGGGTGAGCCGAAACTCGTCGTGTTGCGCGTCGGCAACGTGTTGTCCTCGGCCGTCACCCTCGGGTTCCGGCTGGGTGTCGACCCGAACGACCGGTATCTGTTGACGTTGTCGCCACACCACACGGGCGGGCTGATGCCGTTGTACCGCGCAGTCGTCGCGGGAACGAGTGTCGTCTTGCGGACGAGGTTCGAGCCGGGGCCGGCCGCAGACGACATTCGCGGATACGACGTGACCGGCGTGTCACTCGTACCGACGATGTTGAAACGGATGCTCGACGCCCGCGGGACGCTCTCGGACTCGTTGCGGGTGGTGTTGGTGGGCGGTGCGCCCGCGCCAGAACGGCTGATCCGGCGGTGTCGGGAATACTCCGTCCCGATCCACCCCACCTACGGGATGACGGAGGCGGCCTCCGGAATCACCGTCGCCACGCCACAGGAGGCGTTCGACCGCCCCGGCACCGTCGGGCGACCGCTCGTCTGGACGGACGTGACCGTCCGCGACGACGACGGGACGGAACTCCCGCCGGGGGAGGTCGGGGAGTTCGTCGTCGACGGCCCGACGGTGACGACCGGCTACTACGACGCGCCAGACCAGACCGCCGCCGCGTTCGGACCGCACGGGCTCCAGACCGGCGACGTGGGCTACCGCGACGAGGACGGGTACGTCTACGTGCTCAACCGGAAGGACGACCGCATCCTCACCGGCGGCGAGAACGTCGACCCCGGGGAGGTCGTCGGCGTGCTCCGGGACCACCCGCACGTGGAGGACGCCGCCGTCGTCGGCGTCCCCGACGAGGAGTGGGGTGAGCGGGTCGCCGCCCTGATCGTCCGGTCGGAGTCGACGACAACCCCGGCAGATCTGGAGACGTTCGCGCGTGAACGACTCGCCGGCTTCAAGATTCCGCGGACGATTCGGTTCACCGACGAACTCCCCCGGACGGACTCCGGGTCGGTCGAACGACCGGAGGTGCGTGAACGGCTCGCCGCCGCCGCAGAGGCTGCCATCGGTGACGCTGAGACGACCGACGACACCGAGGCGACTGATGACACCGAGGCGGCCGACAACACCGAGGCGACTGGTGACACGCAACCGGCAGTGGGCGGAGACGAGAACGAGCGGAGAGACGGCGACCACGGCACGGAGGAGACGGACGACGATGCGGGCGACAGCGGAGACGGGGTCGATGGTGGCGACGCGAGTGAGGACAACGACCCAGTCGACAATGGAGACGAACCAAGCGACACCGACGAGTCGCCAGACGACAACACGAGTGCCACACATCCCGCGGAGTTGTTGCCGGACGTGGAACGCGACGACCCCGCCGACCTCGGCTTCGAAACCGACTTAGAGAGCGGCACGAACGACAGCGAGGCCGAACAGACGACAGCCGACGGGAGCCAGCAGACGGACGGAGACTGACATCCTCCCACGGCTAAAGCCGTGGGGTTCCCCCACTGGGGGTTGAACCCACGGATACGGAGAGGTTCGCAGGTTCGTCGTCACGTTGGACGATGACCTGCGTTTCGGGCTGTGCCAGTACAGCCCCCGCCTCGGACAGCGGTTTCGAGAACTTGCCCAAGGCTCGTTTGCCAATATTCAGCGCACCATTCTTGTCGGCGTTGTCGTCAAGGCCACATTCGGGACACTCAAACCGTCCTTGCGTCTCACGGACGCCCTCGCAAGCACAGCGGTTGCACGTCTGCGACGTGTCGTATTCTTCGGCCAACTGCACGTCGATACCCGCGTCGTGGGCCTTGTACTCGATGTAGTTCAGCAGGCGAGCGAACGGCATCTTGTGGGTCTTGTCGTTGGCGTACCGTCCTTTGTCGTTGTCCTTGCGAATCCCGCCGAGGTCACCCACGATGATAACCGCGTTCCGTTCTTCGGCGTCCTCCACGATTTGGCGAGCAATCTTGTGGAGGCGGTCGTCCACCTTCCGCGCTTCCGCGTCACCGATACGCTCGACCACCTGCTGTCCCTGTCGGGGTTTGGCTTTCCCGATGGACTTGCGGAGTTGCTTGTAGTGTTCGCGGATGCGACGGACTTCCTCGCCATAAAAAGTGGTTGTGCGGTCGGAGAGGAACGCGCAGGTAGCGACCCAGCGTGCGCCCATGTCGATAGCCAGTACGTCGTCGTACTCGTCTTGGACGGTCACAGACCGCTTCACGACGAGGTGGACGTACCAGTCACCGTCACGGCGCACCAGTTCGCTGTCCCGAATATCGCTCTCACGGACGAGTTGTTCATCCTTTTGCGGGACGTGGGCGGGACACCAAATGGAGTCCCCCCGTCCCCGTTCTGGGTCGTAGACAGGGACTTTGACCCACCACGACGAGAGAACAGTATCCTCGTCATGAGCCACGTCGAACACGTCGTTGCGGAGAACGACGGGCTGTTCGGTGTCGGGGTTCGGGTCCTTCTGTCGCTGGACTTTCGACGCCTGCTGGTCGGTCGCAGAGTAGAGGTTGGCATCTCCGCCGTGAACCTCGGTCTGGAACGCCTCGTACTCACGGGCGAGCAGGTCAGCCTTCCTGTTGGTCAGCGAGTGGAGTTTGACCCGCACCGTGGTTGAGACGTTCCGTTGCATGACTACTCACCTGCTTGGGCGTCGATGTACTCCTCGATGACTTCGCTGGATACGTCGCCCGCACTTGAGACGAAGTACGAGCGCGTCCACAGCGAGGGGAGGCCGAAGTCGAACTCGTCTCGAAGTCGGCGCGAGGAGTAGCCTTTGACCTGTTGCATTATTTTGTTCGGGGCGAGCGTCGGGTCGCCCGCGATAAACAGGTGTACGTGGTCGGGGCGAATCGCCAACTCCAAGATTTCGAGGTCGAATTCGTCGGCTTTCTCCTCGATGAGTCCTTCGAGACGGTCACGTACCTCACCCTCAAGCACCGATTTGCGGTATTTCGGGCACCAGATGAAGTGATACTGGAGTTTGTGAACGCTGGTACGTTCCCTGTCGAACCCACGAGGCATCGTCAGTATATAGATACCACTCATCTAAAGATGTTACGCAAACATCCAACCCCAGCCGTGGCTACGAGCGTGGAGAGATTCCCAGTTGTCGGCTTCATCCCACCCATAAACGGGTGGGCTTTCGCCTCGCTACCGCTGTAATATGGACAGATCGGTCGGGAGTGCCGCGACCAGGGCGTCGGGAGTGCCGCGAGTCGGTGTCTGAGAGTAACGCGACCAAAGCGCCGAAACGTTCACGTCAGAACGGTGCCACGAGACGCGCCGACACCGGCCCCACGCGGTGGCAGTGGCCGGCGTCTCAGCCGTCGATCAGTTCGGCGAGGCGGTCGAACACCTCGTCGGGAGAGCCCTCGCCGGAGACGGCGGTGAGGGCGCCCGTTTCGCGGTAGTGTTCGACAACCGGCTCCGTCTCGTCGGCGTACACCTGGAGTCGGTCGCGGACGGTCTCCTCGGTGTCGTCCTCGCGTTGGACGATCTCGCCGCCACAGTCGTCACAGACGCCGTCCTCGGCGGGCGGGTCGAAGTCGACGTGGTAGGTGGCGCCACAGTCGTCACACACTCGCCGGCCGGTGAGCCGTTCGACGAGGACGGACTCGGGCACGTCCAGCAACACGACGTGATCGAGTGCGGTCTGGTCGGAGAGATACTCCGCCTGGTCGAGATTCCGCGGGTAGCCGTCGAGAACGAACCCGTCGGCGTCGGCCAACGCCGCGACGACGATCTCGTTGACGACCGCGTCCGGGACGAGCGCGCCGGCATCCATGTACTCGCCGGGGGTGTCGTACTCCAACCCCAGATCGGAGATGTCCATCTGTTTGTTGTTTCGGAGCGCGTCGCCGGTCGTGATCACGTCCAGATCGTACCGGTCTGCGAGTCGGTCCCCCTGTGTGCCCTTGCCTGCACCCGGCGGCCCGAGCAACAGGACACGGTGGTCTGTCACGCGTCTTTAGACGCCGGCCAGGCTAAAGTGTCTGGGGAAACGTCACCGGGCGGTCACACTCCGAGCGACAGCCGGCAGTCAGTCGTTGACCTGTTCGATCCGGTTGCCGGCGACGACCTTCCCTTTCATCGTCAGCGTGGTCTCCTCGTCCGTGTCGGCGATCAGCCCCTTCTCGCGGAGCCCGCGCAACACCATCGTCAGCCGCTGGGGGTTGAACTCGACGACCTGCGACAACGACACCTCCGGCGCGGTGTAGAGGGCGACGAGAATCTCCTCTTCTTCGTCTGTGATCGTCGTCTCCGCCAGCTCGTCTGCCACGTCGGAGTACCGCATCCGGACGTACCGTCCCAACAGACTCGTCTTGCGGGACGACTCGATACTCGCCTCCGTCATCACCGACTCGTTGTCCGCGAGGTGTCGGAAGTTGACCACCGGGTGGCGACCGTACCCCAGATCGCGTTCCGACCGGTCGACGCCGATCACGTCGTCGAGGTGGATACTGATCCCGCCGTCGGCGGTCCTGAACCCGATCTCCTCCCACTTGACCGACAGCTTCGACTTGACCGGGTCGGTGTCGGTCACCCGGCCACCTTTCCGGGCCGGGTGACGAACCAACGTCGGCGTCCCGTTCAACAACACCTTGAACAACACCGTCGAGAACCGCTCGATGTGTTTGTCCTCACCCTCGATTGCGACCACCCGTCTGGCGTCCCCGTCGCGGTAAGCGACGGTGACGGTGTCGTTGAAGTACGTGCGGAGTTCGTTCGGCACGTCACCGATCTTCACGTCGAAGATCTCGGCGGTAGGGATGTTCTCTCGAACGTCGTCTGAGGCGACGACCAACTGCGACTTACCCAAGACGATCCGTCCCTTGGGCGGCTCCCCGGCGACCTGGTGGCTGTAGAACCAGCCGGGGAAGTCAGCGACGACCGACTCGCTCATACCCTTCGTTTGCGTGCCACCAGTTTACCGGTTTCGGGTGTCACGCTACCTGGGCCAACAGCCACATTCCTGCGGCCGCAGTCGGTGGGATCGACAGGTTGTCGTCGATCACGTACCCCGCGACGACTGGTTTGATCCCGTCTGCGAACGCCGCGCCGGCCGCGCCGGCGGCCGCGACCGCGACACCCGGGAGCCGTCCGACCGCCCCGACGGCAAACGGAAGCGCCACCGCGAAACAGACGAGAAACATCACCACGAGCACGGCTGTCTCCTTGGCGGTGGTCGCCTCTGCCGACCCCAACACCCCGGAGATGGGGTCACCGACCGACAGCATCAACACCGCCGGCACGCCGATCCACGCCGGGAACAGGGTGACTGCGGCCGTCGCGCCGACGAAGAACAACGCGTACCCCGCGACGTTGTCCGCCTCGTACTCCCGGGTGAGTTCGTCGTAGATCGGGTGTTGGTAGCCGACGACCAACCGGACGAACTCCAACAGTGTGACTCCACCGAGCAACCCCGCGAGCAACAGCTGTAGCTGGGCGTACGTCACCAGGTCGGCGACGTACGCGGCGGGAAACGCCGTCCCGGAGACGTGAATCCCGCGGCGGCGCAGTTCGCTCACGGCTCGGTGTCGGAGGCGACGACCGCGTAGTCGTCTCGGAGGGCGGCGAACGTCCGCTCGGCGTCCGGGTCGGTCAGCGCGGCGATCTCGGCGGCCACCTCGCCCGCGGGCACCCGCACCTGTGCGGCCGTGTCCCGTTCCCGGACGGTAACGCTCTCGCCGTCACCCTCGATCCCGTCGCGGTCGACTGTCACGCAGAACGGCGTCCCGATCTCGTCCTGCCGGCGGTAGCGCCGCCCAATCGAGCCGGAGTCGTCCTCGGCGACCGCCAGCCCGTGGCTCCGGAGGTCCGCCGCGACCGACCCAGCCAACTCGACGAGCCGGTCGTCGTTGGAGACGAGCGGGAACACCGCCGCCGTGGTCGGCGCGATCTCTGGGTCGAGCGCGAGGTAGCTGCGGGTCTCCCCACCCACTTCGTCTTCCCGGTAGGCGTGATCGACAACCGCCAACACCGTCCGACCGATCCCGAAGGAGGGTTCGATCACATGTGGGGTGACGTGTTCCCCTTGTTCGGTCACGGTTTCGACCGCGAAATTCGCCGTCTCCGTGTCGACGGTGTGTTCGGTGCCGTCGACCGTCACTGTCACCGTCTCGCCGTCGAACGCGTCCGGATCACGCTCCGCGAGCGTCTCTAGTGCTGCCTTCACGTCGCCGGCATCACCGCCGAACGCCGGGCCGAGCACGGACATGTCCGGGTCGACACCCGCCCGTTCGACCGTCTTCGGCTCGTCGTACTCCCGGAACACTGTGTACCGCTCGTCCGAGTGGGCGGCGTGTTTCGAGAGATCGTAGTCGCCGCGGTCGGCGAAACCGGCGATCTCGACCCAGTCGCCGCCCGTTTTCTCACTGCCAACGGTCGTGTCCGCCCCGATCAGTGCCTCCGCGTCCCAACAGTCCGAGGCGTAGTGTGCGAGTTCGCCCGCGTTGTGTTGCCGGAAGCGGAGCCGGTCGGTGTCGACACCGACACGGTCGTACCACCAGTAGGCGACACCGAGGTAGTAGGCGATCCAGTCTGACGCGACGACACCCTCCTTGACCGCCTCCGGCGGAGTGAGTTCTCGCACGCCCGCGTCGGACTCCTGGGCGGCCGCCGAGTACAACGGCAGCGTCACGTCCGCGACCGGCGACAACGAGGGGCCGTCGTCGTCCGGGTGGACAAACTGTTCTAGCTCCGCCATCGTGAACTCCCGGAGTCGTTCCAGCCCACCGCGGGGGCTGATCTCGTTGCGGTAGCCGCGCCCGATCTGTGTGACCCCGAACGGCAGCTGGTTGCGGGCGTACTCCTTGAGCCGGGGGAACTCCACGAAGATCCCCTGTGCCGTCTCCGGCCGGAGGTAGCCCGCCTGCCCCGTCCCCGGACCGATCTCCGTGTCGAACATGAGATTGAACTGTTCGACCGGCTGGCCGGCCAACGCGGTGCCACAGTCGGGGCAAGCGATCTCGTTGGCCGCCAGCAGTGTCTCGACCTCGTCGGTCGGCAACGACTCCGCCTCGTCGATGTCGGTCGCGTCCTCGATCAGGTGGTCCGCGCGGTGTGGGGTCGCACACTCCCCACACCGAACGAGCATGTCGTCGAACCCGTCCGTGTGGCCAGAGGCGTCGAACACCGCCTCTGGCATCACCGTCGGCGCCTCGATCTCGTGGTTCCCCTCGCGGAGGGTGAACCGGTCGCGCCACGCGGTCTCGACGTTGTCCTTCAGACTCGCCCCCCGCGGCCCGTACGTCTGGAACCCCGCGACGCCGCCGTAGGCGCCGACGGAGCCGAAGAAGAACCCCCGGCGTTTCGCCAACTCCGAGAGTGTCGCTCTGTCGGCCATCTCACACCGCCTCCAACACGTGAACGTCTCGCAGGACGCCGACCAACTCCCCGCCGTCGACGAGCGGGAACTGTTCGACATCGTTGCGAACCATCATCTGTGTCGCCTCCGTCAGCGTCTGTGCGCCGTACACGGTAATCACGTCGTCGGTCATCACGCGTGCGGTCGGCTCGGAGGGGAGTTCCACGTCGCGGGTCGGGAGGTACCGGCTCCCGATCGCCTTCACGCTCTCCCATTTCCAGTCGTCGTCTTGATCGGCGATGGAGTCGCCGGTCTCTGTTTCTCCCTCGACGATCCGGGCCACGTCGAGCAGGTCCACCTCGGTGAGCATCCCCGCGATCTCACAGTCGTCGTCGAGACAGACCCCGTACGGCACGTCCGCGAACGCGAGTTGCCGTTCTGCCACCGTCACCGGCGTCCCCGTGTACACCGTGACGACGGTGTCACTCGCGACCGACTCACACTCACCCTCGACCGCGAGGTTCTCGTGGGCAATCGCGTGGATCACGTCCGTCACGGTGACGATCCCGACGAGCTCCGTCTCGTCGTCGTCCGCGACGACCGGGAGCCGCCGGACACCCTGTTCGGTGACGATGTCGGCGACCGTCGCGAGATTGTCACTCGCGGTCACGGTCGGCACCTCCCGCAACAACAACGCGAGTTGGTCCTCGGCGGGGTTCGCGATCAGATCCTCCCGAGAGACGAGGCCGCGGAACGTCTCACCCTCCTCGGTCGGCTTCACCACCGGCACCGACGAGAACCGGTGTTCCTGGAGGTACGACAGCGCGTCCTTCCGGCCGCCGGGGAGTGTCACCGTCACCAACTCCGCCCGCGGTGTCATCGCCGCTGCTACGTCCATACCCCTCCGTACCGACCCGGTCCTCTTGTATACTGCGAAGCCACGGGTCGGCGTGACAGGCGTCGGCGAAGCCGACGACGGAGCTGATAGCGGAGCCGACGCCGGCCGCCGGCTCGTCTCAGTCGACGAGCGCGTAGAAGATCGTCGCCAGCCCGACGAGATCGAGCAGTTCCGCGGCGCCGGCAAACAGGAACCCCAACGGAATCCCCAGTCCGAGATCCAACCCCGCGAGCAACGGCGACACCAGCCCGAAGACGGACTGGATCGTCAGGACGACCAGCGTGACGACCGCCTGAACCGTCGTCAACAGGAACAACCCGCCCCCGAACAACAGAACCGACCGGTCGCCGTTCCGACCGTACGCCCGGAGCGCGTGGTAGGCAACCAGCAAGCCGACGACCGCTAAGATCACGTTCGTGGCCGCGACCGGCACCCGTGCCTGTGGCCCGAGTTCGTGAACCGCCTGCAGGACTACTGGCGCGCCCGCAGCGACCCCGCGTGTCGAGTGGGTCGTCTCTGTCTCGGTTGCCCGCGGTGTCTCCGTTCCGGTCGCTCGCGGCCCCCTGTCTGTCGTCCGTGTCGTGTCGTGTGCTCGCTCGTCTCGGTCCATGTTCATTCCCGTCGTGTGCTCGCTCGTCTCGGTCTCACTCCGGTCACGTTCCGCCGCGGTCGTAGATCGCGTTCAACACCAACACCGCGCCGACGATCCGCCACCCCGTCGCGGCGACGCTCGCGACGCCGATTCCCAGCCCCAACCCCACTGCCGGGGACAACACTACGCTCGTCACCTTCGACAGGAAGACGATACACAACACCCCGATCCCGAACAACAGTAGTCTGCGCTGGCCGCTCCGGCGGTAGCCACGCAACACCCGCAGTGAGACGAACAACGACAGTGCCAACGACGCGAGAAACGCCACAAGCAGGGCGACGACGAACGCGCGTTCGGCCGTCGAGCCGCCGAACTGGAGCGTCACCGAGCCGGGCGACTGCGCAGCGAGCGCGTCTCCGAGCGTGAGTCGTGTGTCCGTGATCATCTATCGGCTCCCGTCGTCTCCCGGTTCCTTGAGCTGCCCCAACAGATCCCGGAACCGGTCTGCCGGGTCGGTCGTCCGTTCCACCGTCACCTCGAAGCTGCCGTCCTCCAGCCGGACGGTCAGCTCCTCCAACGAGGCGACGAACGTCTCGTAGTGGTGGCCGTCCGGATCGAGCTCCTGGTACGCCTCCAGGAGGTCCTGCTCTCGCAGCCGTTCGATCCGGCGGTAGGCCGTCGCCTTCGACGCGCCGCACCGCTCTGCGAGCGCGGCCGCCGAGAGGCGTTCGAGACTGGTCTCCCGGAGAATCTGCCTGGCGTACTCGTCTTCGAGCAGCCCGGCGACCGTCTCCAGGTCTTCGTCGCCGTCCTCCGCCATCGTCACCTCGTTGGCCCCACGGGTTGTAAAAGGGGGGAGACTTGCTGTCGCTGAGACTGTCGGACGAGTAACGCCACCACACCACACGACAGCCGCAGGTTCATACCGTCGCCTCGCCGAGCCATACACGTGCCAATCGAGATCGAGGGAGCCGAGACCACGGCGAAGGTGATGGTCGACGACGAGTCGTTGATCGAACAGAACGCCCTCGAACAGATCCGGACGCTGGCGGACCATCCGGCGTTCACGGAGCCGATCCGGGTGATGCCGGACGCCCACTGGGGGGCCGGCGCGCCCGTCGGCTTCAGCATGCCGTTGCCGGACGCAGTCGTCCCCAACGTCGTTGGCGTCGACGTGGGCTGTGGGATGGCCGCGACCAACCTCGGGGCCGAGTTGCCGTTGGCGGACGACGAGCGCGAACGGCGCGTCCGCGCGGCGGTGCCGATGGGCCGAGACACACACGACTACGACGACTCAGTCCACCTGATCGACCGGTTCCCGTTCGAACGGGCCACCGAGGCGTTCGACCAATTCGCGGCGGCCTACCGCGAGCGGTTCGACCGCGAGATCGACCCGTTGGGGTTCGACTTCGACGGCTACGACGGCGCGTACTTCAAGTCGCTGTGTGAGCGCGTGTTGCGCGGCCGTTCACAGGGGATGGGTCACGTCATCCGGTCGGCCGGCACCCTCGGAGGCGGCAACCACTTCGTGGAGTTCGCCCGCGCCCGCGAGTCGGGCGACTACTGGCTGGTGATCCACAGCGGCTCGCGGTATCTCGGGCTCGCCGTCGCGGAGTACTGGCAGGACCGCGCCCGGGAGTACCGCCGCGCCGACGAGATCCGGGCGGCGATCCAGCCGAGCGACGAACGCTTCCTGAAGTTCGACCCCGAGACGGTCGGCGACGGCGACCTCTTCGAGTGGGTCACCGGCGGCCGCGGGGAGTCACACGTCCGGAAGGAACGCGTCCGTGAGGAGCTCGACGGCGAAGAGATCGAACGCGCCTTCGAACGACTCGGCCGACTCGGGCAGGTCGCCACCGGTGACGCCGGCAGTGAGAGGGACGCGGAGACCGGCACAGACGACTTCGAGGATGATCTCGCGGCGTTGTACGGCCAGGAGGCGCACGGCTACTACGTCGACATGTTGTTTGCCCAGCAGTACGCGCGTTGGAACCGCCGGCTGATGAGCGACACAATCTGTGAGGCGGTGGGCGTCAAGCCGGTCGACCGGTTCCAGAGCGTCCACAACTACGTCGACTTCGGCGACCTGACCGTCCGGAAGGGCGCGACACCCGCCCGCGAGGGCCAACGGTTGGTCGTCCCGTTCAACATGGCCGAGGGGGCGGTGATCGCCCGCGGAAAGGGGAACGAGGCGTGGAACGACACTGCACCACACGGCGCCGGCCGTCGGATGGGTCGCCGGGACGCACACGAACGGCTGTCGCTCGACGAGTTCGAGACGGCGATGGACGGTGTCTACTCCGAGTCGGTCGTCGACGACACGCTCGACGAGGCCCCGATGGCGTACAAACCCGCCGGGGCGATCCGCGAGGCGTTGGCGCCGACCGCCGCGGTGGTCGAACGACTCGACCCCGTCCACAACCTGAAGGCGACGGAGTAGTCGCCGCGGGTGGAGACCGACCGGCACCACAGCGAGCCACGACAGCCAGTGTCGCCGCTCACGACCGCCAGTAGGCGGTCGTCAGTAAGACGAGCACTGGGATGATCTCCAGTCGGCCGATCCACATCAGAAACACCATCAGCAGTTTCGTCGTGGCTGGGAACGGGAGGTAGTTGCCGAACGGACCGAACTGCCCCAGTGCCGGCCCGACGTTGCCGAGCGTGGCGGCGACACCGGAGGCGCCCTCAGCGACGCTCACGGCCAGCCCGACCCGGTGGGCGTCAAGCACGACGAGCACCGTCGCGAGAAAGAAAATCACCAGATACGCGAGCGTGAACCCCGTGATCCCGCGGAGCGCCCGTTCGTCGATAACGGTGCCGCCGAGCCGGACCGGGCGGACCGCGTCCGGGTGGATCGTCGTGAACAGCTCCCGGCGGACCAGCTTCGCGACCACCAGCCACCGGACGATCTTCACCGCACCGCCGGTGGAGCCGCCGGAGCCGCCGATAAACATCGTGGCCAACAACAGGAACTTGCCGGCCGTGTTCCACTGGGCGAAGTCACTCGTCGCGTAGCCGGTGGTCGTGACCAACGAGACCACCTGGAACACCGCCTGCCGCAACGAGTTACCAGCGACACCCGCTGTCGTCCCGCCCAGTTCCGCCAACGGCGGCGCGACGCCGGTGAACAACAACCCGGCCAGGATCGCCGTCGGGACGGCCATCAGGCCGAGGTAGCCGCGAAACTCCGCGTCCGACAGCAGTGTCCGGGGTTCACCCTCCAGAACGTGCCAGAACAACGCGAAGTTGGTGCCCGCGACCACCATGAACGGGACGACCACCCACTGGACGACCGCCGAGAACGCGGCGACGCTGTCGGCTTCCGGCGAGAACCCGCCGGTCGGGAGCGTCGTCAGCGCGTGTGCGACGGCGTTGTACGCGTCCATCCGTGGCGCGAGTCCACCCAGGTGGAGCCCGTACAGCAGGACCATCTCCAACAACGTGAACCCCAGATACACCAGCCACAGCGCCCGGGCCGTCTCGGCGATCCGCGGGGTGAGCTTCTCGATCCCGACGCCGGGCGCCTCTGCGTCGACAAGTTGTGCGCCGCCGACGGACAGCTCCGGGAGGATCGCAACCGCCAACACGACGATCCCCATCCCGCCGAGCCACTGTGTGAGTTGGCGCCACAACATAATCGCGTGCGAGTGGCGTTCCAACGAGATCTTCTCCAACACGGTCGCCCCGGTGGTCGTGAACCCGCTCATCGACTCGAACAACGCGTTCACCGGGTTCGCGAGCGCGGAGGCGGGGCTGGTCGGCGCGAACACCCCCGGTACGCCGTAGGCAGCAAGCAGATACGGGAGTGTTCCGACGGCAGAGACGGCGATCCACGTCGTCGCCACGACGAGAAACCCCTCACGAGAGCCGATCTCCGGGTCGGGATCGAGCCGGGACAACACGGTGCCGACGGCGACCGTGAGCAACGCCGCGGCGACGAACGTCGGAACGTCTTCTCCGTAGACGACAGCGACAGCCAACGGGATCAGCAGCGTCCCCGAGAGATACTGGAGGACGGTGCCGACGACCGACAACGACGCCCGCCAGTCGACGCGCGGGTCGTCCCTGTTGTCGGAGACCAACCGGTTCACGCCGTCTCACCGATCATCCGTTTCGGAGGAACCGGCAGCCCCCGTCTAAATCCGTCGTTTTCGACGGCAGTGTGTCGGGGGCGGCTCACCGGCGGCTGGTGTCGGCTCACAGTTTCGCCGCCACTGCCTCAGCGTCGTCGGCCTCAACGAACACGACCAGTCGGTCGCTGATCTCGATCTGACTGTCGCCGCGGGGGATAATCAGCTCGCCGTCGCGGGTGATCGAGCCGATGACGACACTCGCCGGCAGTTCCGGGACCACCTCGCCGACGGTCCGACCGACCACGTCGCTGTCGTCGCCGACCTCCAACTCCAGAATCTCTGCGCGGTCGTCTTCGATGATCGAGACGGTCTCGGCGTAGTTCGTCCGTGTGAACCGGGTGATCTCCTCGGCGGTGACCCGCCGGGGGCTGATTGCCACGTCGACGCCGACCGCCTCGAACAGATCCGTGAACTGGCCGTTGTCGACGACGGCCGCGGCACGGTTGACGCCGAGCCGTTTCGCCAACAACGTCGCCAACAGGTTCCCTTGATCCGTCTCCAAGGCGGCGATCACTACGTCCGCGCGGCCGACGTTCTCGCGTTCGAGAAACTCCTGGTCGGTGGCGTCGTGTTGCATCACTGTCGCGTCCGGCAGTCGTTCCGCCAGCCGTCGCGCCCGGTCGGGGTCCTGTTCGACGACACGCGGGGTGATCCCCTGTTCACACAGCAGTTTCGCGGCCTGATAGCCGATCTCGCTGCCGCCGAACACCACCACGTCCTCGGGGTTGCGTTGGTCTGGGGCGAGTTCGCCGCCGAACGCCTCCACCTCCTCCGGCCGGCCGATAACGACGAGATCGTCCTCCGGGCGGAGCCGGGTCTCCCCACGCGGGACAATCACGTCTTCGCCGCGGATGATCGCCGCAAACGTCAACCCAGGGAAGCGGTCGGCCTCGCTGACCGTCTCGCCGGCGACGACCGACTGGGCGGGCACTTTGAACTCCGCCATCAGGCAGGCGCCGTCGGCGAACGACTTCACGTCCTCGGCAGTGGGGACGGCCATCACCTCGACGATTGTCTGGGCCGCCAGCAGATCCGAACACACCATGAAGTCGACGCCGAACGCCTCGTTGCCGGCGTCGACCGCGTGGTTCCAGGTGGTCAGATACTGTGGGCGCTTGACGCGCGCGATTGTGAACGCCTCCGACTCCACCTTCGCCGTCCCGCAGACGACGACGTTCGTCTCGTCGTCGTCCGTGCTGGCGATCAGGAGGTCCGCCTCGCCGACGCCCGCCTCCCGGAGCGTCTCTAAGTCGGCGCCGTCACCCTCGATCGCGAGCACGTCGATGTCGTAGGTCAACGCGTCGACACGCTCGCCGTCTCTGTCGATGACGACCACGTCGTGTGTGTCTGCTACCCCCGCCGCGATGTTCGAGCCGACCTGGCCGGCGCCCACCACGATGACGTGCATACGCCGTACGTCGGACGGCGACAGGCAACGGTTTTTGGGTTCCGTCCGGTACTGATCAGAGACTGTCGCCGGGCGCGCCGACGACGAACGTGTCCCTGCTGAACGTCTTGATCTCACGGCCGTTCGCGTCGTACAGCGTGATGAACCCGCCCTCGATCTTCTTCTCGACGGCGTCCGAGAACGTCTCGTTGGTCACTCGGCGGCCGTTGTCGTAGCGAACCGTGTATGCCATGCCTCCCGGTACCGCGGCGGCGGTCCTAAACAATCCGGCTTCTCGCAGTGGGACGGGCTGCACTCGACGGGGTGTGGAGAGGCACGTGCGTTCCGTCGCAGCGACAGACACCGTCGAGACACACCGGTTCGTGTGCGGGAACCAGCCACCGGCGGGGAGGTCGACTGTCGGGAGCGTCGGCCAATGTCCTGTCGGGGTCGCCGGGAGCGATGCGGGTCGTCTTCCGGGACTACCGCACCGGCATCCGTTCGCCGTGTCCTGACCCGCTGTGTGCGGTGTCGCCGTACGGCACCGTGCTGACCCGGCGGAACACCGCCTCCGGATCTTTCGTCCGGAACCACGCCCACCGGGTGCGAGCGAGCAACGACACCTTCCGTGGGGTGCCCAACTCCGGTGTCACGGTGAGCGTGTCGTAGCCACGGTCGCGGACGAGCCGGTGGTGGTCGGCGTACAACACCGCCGCGAGCAACACGGCGAACTGGCAGTCGTCCGGCAGGAACTTGATCCCGGCGACCCCCTCCTTGTACAGCCGCTCCGTCCGGCGGGTCTCGTGGCGGATCGCCGCCGCCACGTCGTCGTCGAACTCGAAGTTCAACAGCTGTTCCTCGGAGACACCGTAGCGTTCGAACGTCTCCCGCGGGAGATACACCCGGTCGCGGTCGACGATGTCCTCGTGGACATCCCGGACGAAGTTCGTCATCTGGAACGCCTCGCCCAGCTTCGTCGCGTGTGGGAGCGCCGCCTCCGGGTCGCCCGGGTCCATCACGGCGGTCATCATCCGTCCGACCGCGGCCGCGGAGCCGTCCATGTACGCCTCCAACTCCTCGTAGCGGTCGTAACGGTTCGTGTCGATGTCGGCCGCCATCGCGTCGATGAACACCTCGATGTCTTCGTCCGCGATGCCGTGTCGGTCTCGCATCTCCGCGAAGGCGGCCAACACGTCGTCGTCCGTCTCGCGTTCACCCAACGCCGCCGCCCGTAGCCGTTCCAGTTCGGTGCGTTGCTCCGGCGGCGGTGCCGTCTCCTGTGCGTCGACGACTTCGTCTGCGACACGGAAGAAGGCGTAGAGGACGTAGGTCGGGTGTCGGACCCGTTCGGGCAACAATCGCGTGGCGAAGTGGAACGTCTTGCCTGTCTGTTGTTGGATCCGCTTGCTCCGCTCGATCTGGTCGTCTGCTACCATGGGTCGCCGCTCACACCCCGCTCGGTCGTCAGGTCACTCTCTCCACGCTTCTGGGTCCCACACATATCTATCGCAGCTACTACCGCCTCCCTCATAACAGTTGGCCACTTCGACTCGGGGACTGCACCGGGGTGTCGCCTGCGTCACGGTCCCGGGAGCTACGTGCGTTCGCGGCGCCCGTCGAGTCGCTCGGCGACGTGTCCGGTCAGGTCGGTAAGGTGTGCGGTGCCGAACAGGCCGACCAACAACCCACCGAGCAGGTCGAACGCCATGTCGAGCATCGTGTCTTCGAGGCCGTACTGTGTGAGCACGGCGCCGCTCCCGAGCGTCGCCGAGAGGCCGCCGAGTGCGAACTCGATCACCTCCCAGAGCACGCCGAAGGCGGCGACGAACACCAACACGAACACGAACGTGAACCGCGGCGGGAGGTGGACGTTCTCGGTGTGTTCGTCGAGCCCGCGGACGGCGGTGTAGCCGACCGCCGCGACGACCGACGACGACAGCGCGTGGGTGAGGTGGTCCCACCACCAGAGCCCACGGTAGAGGTTCCCCGTCAGTCCGGGGACGCCCGCCACACCGAACGCGTGGAGGAACACCGCGCTGGTGATCCACACGGTCAGTCCGGCGTCCATCGGCACCTCGTAGTCCCGTTCGAGGATCGCCGGGACGTACGTCACCGCCAACGCGGCGGCGGCGTTGACGATCACCCCGACGTTTTGGCGTTCGAGGCCGACGAACACCATTCCGACAAGCGCCAACTGCATCCCGCGAGACAGCTGTCGTTGGTGTCGTTCGGAGACGCCGACGGCGTCGCGAACCCTCACCGTGTCACCTCCGGCGGGAGCCGTTTTTCGGGTGGGTAACGGCGTCTGAAGTAGAGGTCGAACACCACGCCGGCGAGCAACCCGACGAGGGTGGCGGCGACGAAGTCCCACATCAGCGCCGTCTCGACCGCCTTGACGGACCGTCCGTCGAGCAACAACCCTGTCCCGAACAACGTGTCCACGAGGTACCGCGCCAACGCCCACACCCCTACGGCCGCGGTCGTCGTCAGCCCGACGAAGACGACGGCGAACGACTCCGTCATCCGTACCGGGGTGAACGCGTCGAGTTCGACCGTGACGACGAGCGCGACGGCCGCGACGGCCAGAAACGTCGCGACACGTCCGGAGAGTGTGATCCCGGCGATCTGTTCGTCGACGACGACCGTCCGGCCGACCGCCGGCAACGCCGCCAACCCGAGCACCTCCCACGGCAACATCGCGGTCGGGTACCGGGTCGCGACCGGCGGCACGACCGCGAGGATTGCGACTGCGAAGACGAACACACCCCACACCGGATCGCCGGCGAACACTGCCCCGACGGCCGCGACGAGCAGGACGGCGACGATCACCCACCCAATCGCCGCGTTCACCCGCCGTCGCTCGACTACGTCACGCAACGTCGCCCGGCTCATACACCACCTACCCGGTCAGGAGTGAAAAACAGCCACACACTGTCGGCGACCGCGTGGCACGTTCTTACAAATATTCAACTGATTGAAAATATTGACTCTGATTTTCACACGAGAGTATCGTACGACAGACGAGAAGCACGCGACACGGCGAGGACTGCTGTGGTTGACCACTGTGACGGCAGCGACGACAGCGCCGCCGGGGGTCGTCGGCGCCGCCGACGGCCCGAACGTCCGCCTTCGGGGACGCGAGAGCAGGAACTGACAACTGCGGGTTGAAAAGGAGGCAGTGTAGACCCGAAAGACGAGTCCGGCTCTGAAGCGACGGTCCAGTTTCGAGGAGGGGGCATCTCGAAGGCGGAGACGTTCGGGCGGCCGGAGCCGGAGACAGACGATCTACCGAGGGTGACGACGGGACTCTGGGCACGTTCTGAGACGCGCCCCCAACACACCCCGAGGCCGGCTCACGACGCGTCTGTCCTGACTCACACTCTCGGCGTGGTTCGATTTACCGTGCCGACGGAGCGTTCGGGGGAAGCGACCCGACGCAGTCGGGGGACCTCTGCAGTCCCCGGACGGAGAGTCACGTTTCGGTGTCGTCGGGAGGTCAAAAGGCTTATTGGCGTTTTCGGGGTTCGTGGTGACAATGAGTCACGGTAGTGAGAGCGACGAGAGCGCCACGGAGGCGGGCGCCGAAGCCAGCGAGTCCGTCCCCATCCTCGGCGCAGTCCGGGAGCGGTTCGAGGTGCCGGCGCTCCTGGCGATTGTCGCCGTTATGTTGTGGATTCGTCTCCGGTCGTACTCCAACTTCGTCCGGGACGGTGAGGTGTTTTTCCGCGGGAACGACGCCTGGTACCACCTCCGGTCGACCCAGTACGTCGTCCGCAACTGGCCGTCCAATATGCCGTTCGACCCGTGGACGAACTTCTCACAGGGGACGTTTGTCGGGCAGTTCGGCACGCTCTACGACCAGATCGTCGCGACAGCCGCACTGATCGTCGGGCTCGGCGACCCCTCCAGCACGCTTGTCGCGAAGGCGTTGGTCGTCACGCCCGCGGTCGCCGGCGCGCTCGCCGCGCTCCCGACGTACCTGCTCGGTAAACGGCTGGCCGGACGGGCCGCAGGGTTGTTCGGCGCGGTCGTGTTGCTCCTGTTGCCGGGTGAGTTCCTCCGCCGGACGCTCGTCGGCTTCGCGGACCACAACGCCGCCGAGCCGTTGTTCCAAGCGACCGCCGTCGCCGCGTTCGCCGTCGCGTTGGCCGTCGCACAGAAGGATCGCCCGATCTGGGAGCTCGTCACCGCCGGCGACTGGAACGCGCTCCGTCGCCCGGCGTTGTGGAGCGCGCTCGCCGGTGTCGCGACCGGGCTGTATATCTGGGTGTGGCCGCCCGGCATCCTCCTCATCGGGATCTTCGCCGTCTACCTCGTGTTGCAGACGGTGTCGGACTTCGGCGTCCGGTCGCCGGACCACGTCGCCTTCGTTGCCGTCGTCTCGATGGTGACGACGGCGGCGGTGACGCTCCTAAAGTTTCAGGAGGCGACGTTCTCGCCGACGAAGATCGGCTTCCTCCACCCGGCGTTCGCGTTGGTGGTCGCCGCGAGTGCGGTCGGGCTGGCGGCGTTGGCGCGGGTCTTCGACGGGCGGACGTTCGACAACGACTGGGTCGACCAGAGCGGGTTTGGCGCCGTAGTGTCGACGGCCGCCGCTGCCGCCGTCGCCGTCGTCGCGTTCCTCGATGTCGGAGTCGTCGGACTGATCCGGACGAACCTCCTGCGGTTCGTCGCGTTCAGCGCGAACGCCGAGACGCGGACGATCGGTGAGGCCGGGCCGTTGCTCGCCTCGCGGACGGCACAGGCGTACGGGGAGATCGGGGTCGTCCTCTCACAGTACGGGTTCACCTTCCTCACCGCCCTGATCGGGGCAGTCGCGGTGCTCGCAGTCCCACTCTACCGCCGGAAAGCCGAGGGAGACTGGACGTTCCTCGGCCTCGCCGCGGGTGTCGTCGTGTTCGTGTTCGCCGGCAACCTCGCCGCGTTCCCGGACCTCTTCGGCGGGCTGGTCGGGGTGTTTGGTTTCGACCCACAGGTCACCGGACTGATCGTCGTCGGCGCGCTCGTGTTTGCCGCGGCCGCGCGGATCAGGTACGACGCCGAACGACTGTTCCTGTTCGTGTGGGCCGCGTTCCTCACCGCGGCGGCGTTCACACAGCTCCGGTTCAACTACTACCTCGCTGTCGCCGTCGCGGTGTTCAACGCCTACTTCCTCCGGCTGGCGCTGGGGGTCGTCGGCGTCGAGGTCGCGGACAGCATCTCCGCGCCGGACGTGGAGAACTACCAGGTGATCGTCGCGGTGGCCGTGGTCGCGCTCGTGTTGATGCCGGTGCTCACCGTCCCGCTCTCGTTGGGACCACAGGACGTACAGACACGGACCGCCGTCCAAGCCAGCGACACCGCACCCGGGAACGGGTTCTTTGTCTGGGACGAGAGTCTCGACTGGGTCACAGAGAACACGCCGCGTGAGGGGACGTTCGGCGGCGCCGACAACGAGCTAGAGACGTACGGCCAGTACCAACGACCCGCGGACGGCGACTTCGAGTATCCCGACGGGGCCTACGGGGTCCAGTCGTGGTGGGACTACGGCCACTGGATCACGACTCGGGGCGAGCGCATCCCGAACGCCAACCCGTTCCAGGAGGGTGCCACCGCGGCCGCGAACTTCCTGCTCGCGCCCAACGAGACCGCGGCCAACGACGTGTTGGCCGACGACGACGAGGGCGCCGGCACGCGGTACGTGATGGTCGACTACAAGATGGCGTCGATCACTCGTGCGAGCAACTCGAAGTTCAACGCCCCGATCCGGTTTTACGACCGCGGGAACATCTCGCGGGGAGACTTCCTCGGCGCACAGACGAACGAGAGTGGCGTGACACAGACGTTCCCGACGTACGTTCGCGGAGAGAGAGGTGTTCGCGGAGAGGGAGGTGTCCAACGGGCGTTCTTCGACAAGGAGCAACGCTACTACGAGAGCACGATGATCCGGCTGTACGCGTTCCACGGGAGCCGAGCAGAGCCGGCCGTCCGCACACCGTTCGGCGAGCGCGTGTTGGTGATGGACTACGAGGAACGGACGTTCAGCGGATTCGACCTGAAGATCCTCCCGCAAGGCGAGAACAGCTCCGCGGTTCGGACGTTCCCGAACATGACCGCCGCGGAGGCGTTCGTCGAAGAGGACGGCTCCGCGCAGATCGGCGGGTTCGGTGACTACCCACGCGAGCCGGTGCCCGCGCTCGAACAGTATCGGCTCGTTGACACGACGGAGACGACCGCCTTCTCCGACAGTCGGTACCAGCGGTCGGTGCTCCGGGAGTCACAGGCGCTCGGGCTCTCCGCGAGTCGGCTGTACAAGACCACGCCCTCGTGGGTGAAGACGTTTGAACGGGTGCCGGGCGCGACGGTGTCCGGACAGGGCGCCGCGCCCAACGAGACACTGACCGCCAGCGTCCAGATGCGGGTCCCACAGAGCGGCAACGACACCCAGTTCGTCTACCGCCAACAGACGACCGCAGACGAGAACGGGGCGTTCTCGTTTACACTGCCGTACTCGACGACCGGCTACGACAAGTTCGGCCCGGAGAACGGCTACACGAACGTCACCGTCCAGTCGACCGGCCCCTACCGGATCAGCGGGGAGACGCGGACCAACGAGTCGGCGTACGTTCTCCGGAACGGCGCGAGTTTGAACGTCTCGGAGGCGGACGTGAACGGCGCCGGTGACGGCGAGGTGAGTGTCGAACTGAGCGAGCGTGTGCTCCAGGCGCCAGAGGGCGCACAGAACACGACCAACGGGAGCGAGAACACGACGAGCAGCAACGAGACGGACGAGAACGAGACGAGTGGGAACCAGCGTCTCGTGACACCGCCGACCGCGCCGGCGGCGACAGTCGACAACACCGCCGTGACGGGCAGAACGACCGGGTCGACCGGCGTTCAGCGCCGTCAACAGGCGGTCGCGTCGCGGGTCGCTCGGGCCGGCGTGGTCCGGTAAGATCGTAACGTCGCCGACGCCACAGCCGTCGGCTGAACCCGACGGTCATTTGACGCTGGGGGTTCGTCTCACAGTCGATGTCTACCGACGGCGGGGGGTACGCCGGCGACGACCGGGAGTCGCAGGCCGACGACCGAGAGCCACGGGCGGACGACAGCCGGGAGTCCCGAGTCGCCGACCGCTCGGAGTCGTTGTCGGGGACGTACCTCCGCGGGTTCGCGATGGGTGCCGCAGACGGCGTGCCGGGTGTCTCCGGCGGCACGATCGCGCTCATCACGGGGATCTACGACCGGCTCGTCGCCGCCGTCTCCGCGGTCGATCTCGGACTAGCGCGCCAACTGGTGGGTCAGCTCCGCGAGCCACGCGCCGCGGCCGAGACACTGCAGCGTGCGGACGTACCGTTTCTCCTGACCGTCGGACTCGGTGTTGTCACCGCCGTGTCGATCGTCGTCCCGTTGCTCAACACGGCGCTGACGGCCGCACCAGCGCTCACGTTCGGCGGGTTCTTCGGGCTGATCGCCGCCTCGGTCGTCGTCTTACGTGACGCGGTCTCCGTGAGCGAGCGTCGTCACGTCGCGGCGCTCGTCACCGGGGTCGGTCTCGCCGCGGCCGTCTCCGGGAGCGCCCGCGCGGCGCTGGGTACGTCGACACTCGCGACGGCACTGTCGGGGATGCTCGCGGTGAGTGCGATGTTGCTGCCCGGGCTCTCCGGGAGCTTGATCCTCGTCATCATCGGCCAGTACGAGCGGATGTCGGGGGCACTGAAAACGCTCCAGGCGACCGTGTTGGACGTGCTCCAGGGTGGCGACCCGGCGGCGCTGGTCGCGCCAGGGACGACCGTCGTCGCGTTCGTCGCCGGCGGCGTCGTCGGGTTGTTCACCGTCGCGAACGTCGTCCGCCGGGCGTTGGCTCGCGACGAGACGACAACGATGACGTTTCTAATCGGGTTGGTGATCGGCGCGCTGCGCGCCCCAGTCGCCGGGACGGCCGAGGCGTTGGCCGAGACCGGTCGGGTGTGGACGCCAACAGTCGTCGCACCGTTCGTGGCCGCGGCGGTCGTCGGTGCCGCGGTCGTCGTCGTGTTGGAGCGTGCCGCCGGCGGGCTCGATCTGGCGTAACCCGCCACAGGGTGAGGGGATATCGAGTCGTCATGAGACCGCCGGAGACTTGGCCGCTACGCTCCGAGTCGACGTGTGAACGCACACGAGGAGATCGTCCGAGCGCGCGGCCACGAGAACGTCTCTGCTGCCCACCAGAGCACCTTTGAGGTGACGACGGACGACTGGCTCACGCCGGCGGGTGACTGTATCCTCGCCGTGGAGGCCGACCGGGCGCCGGCGTCGTTCGACCCCGCGTTCGTCGCCGCCTGCCAGACGACGGACGCAGAAATCGAGGCGACCGTCACGGTCGACGATCGGGAGTGGACCGCAATCGGCCGTGGCGACCCAAAGTTGACGTTCGACAGTGACCGTAGTCTGGTGTGTCGGACGAGTGACTACGTCGACGACCGAACCGTGATGGTGGCGGCGTCAGGTGCCGCCGTGGACCTCGACCGAGCGGTGGTGACGGCGCTGACGGCGGGCGCCGAGCTGACGCTGACACTCCGTGTCGAGTGACCGCAGAGTCCTACCCGGTGATGGCGAAAGGCGAGTCCACCGGTCGGGTGTCGTGTTGCACTGTGGTCGGACGGCGGAGCCGTCAGCCCGTGAGGCCGACGAACTCCACGACGAAGACGACACCAGCGAGAAAGAAGCCGATCGACAACAACACCAACAGGACGACCAACACTGCTAACGCGGGTTTGTTCGCGGCGCCGGCGGCGAGCCGTTGCGGGACGGACGGCCCGGTCGGTACGTCGTGGTCGTCACCGGCGTTGTCCGTGTCGCTCACTGCCGGGGTTGGGCGGGCCGCAGAGAAAACTGCCACGCTCTCCGGCGACGGCTGCGGGAGTGTCGCCGTGTCGGGGGGCAGTGGTCCGGAAGATTTATTACTCCGAGTCGTGTCTGTGCAGGTGCAATGGCAACCGGAGAGGTTGACTTCTTCAACGACACTGGCGGCTACGGATTCATTTCGACTGAGGACTCGGACGAGGACGTGTTCTTCCACATGGAGGACGTCGGCGGTCCGGACCTCGAAGAAGGCCAGGAAGTCGAGTTCGAGATCGAGCAGGCGGAGAAGGGTCCACGCGCGAAGGAACTGACCCGCCTGTAAGGTCGCTCGATTCGCGGTATCGGAACACAACGACGTTCTCCGTCTCACGACGGAACCGGTTTTTCTGACACACCCGACAGCAAGCGCCACGTTCGTGGCGACCGCGTCGGCGACGGGGTGTCACCCCCAGTCTTCGGTCACGTCTTCCAGATCCGTCTGGCAGAACGGACACCGGTACCGCGTCGAGAACCCACCGGACTGTGCCGTCGTCTTGGCCTCCAGTTCGTGCATTCCGATCTGGCGGTTACACTCGGAACAAGTTAGCTTCGGCACACGTTCGACTTCGATCACACGTTCATAAACCCTGCGAGATTTGTGTCGGGTGTTGACAGGGGGCAGTTGTGCTATCAGTGTGTTACCGGCCAGTCGAGATGATACCGTACTTGTCGCGTAGCCTCGGTGGGGTCAGGTGGTGGAGCATCGATCCGACGTTATTGAGGGCGATCTCGGACTCCTCAGTGATGTAGACGAGAAGCGGTTCAGTCTGGTCGTACCAGACGTACTCTCCCCGAGTGTGGACAAATTGAAACTCGTCGTCCATCTCTTCGAGTAGTTGGCCAGCCTGGTCGAAGTCAAGCCCGTCAGTGAGGCGCTTCTGGATCGTCGCTTTCTGTTCTTTCGACTCCCCGTGAGCGTGGTTGTATATCAGCTTCTTGACCGCGTCGTCGTAGTACGCCGTCCACTGTGTCAATTTGAACTAGCTGTAACTGAGACACAGTAAAAGCGATTCGGAAGCGACCGGCTCTTCTAGAAACTGTTTTCACAGAGAAACACAGAACATAGCACGAATGACCGGAGAGACGCCGACACCCCAGGAAATACGCGAGATGGACAAGAAAGAGGTTAGAAAACAGTTTCCATCCGGATGGATGGAGGTAGCACGCTACGAGACGTTGGTGCTCACACTCGACGCCTTGCTGGAGGCGCCTGCCGTCAGGGAGTTCACACTCGAAGAGCTAGCAGACCAAGCAGGAACGACACCGAAGAGTCTCGACAACAGAATCGACTCACTGGTCGAACTGTCGGTGATAGAGGCTGCCGACCGAGACGGGGAACGACAGTATACGCTGAACGCGGACAGTCCGGTCGTCGATCAGCTGTACGAGTTGAACGCCGCCGTACAACGCGTCCGTGACGGGAGTCGAGAGTCGCCGGTGGATCATGAGACTACTGACGAAGGGGTGTCGGCCGTAGCGGACGATGTTGAGCAGAAACAGAAGGCCGACACTGGAGGCAGTCGGTACAGCCTTCCTGGGGAGAGCTAATAGATGCCACAGTACAGACTCGACGATGCGTTAGATCAGATCAGCACGTACGTGATTGACACGGGTGACGCCGTCAAGCAGTCACACGTCGGAGGTTTGGTCAACTTTGTTACTGACTTCGACGAGTCGTACGCGCTGCGTGGACACAGGTGTACGGCAGATGAGGCAGTTTACCTCGTGGCTGGTCACCCAGAACTCCGGTTCGTCGTGCTCGCTTACCCGTACTACCTCCGTGCTGGTCTCGCAGACGGACTCAACGACGAAGTGATCAAGGAGCTGACAGACGAGAAGGACGATACTCGGGAGACTGACCGAGCAGTTGCGGCCGTTAAGCAGCTGTTTGCGGACGCCGAGCCAGAGCTGTCTGCACTCCGGTACCAACTCAAGCGGTTGTCGACTGGGTCAGACGCGACAGTGGAGTTTATCAACGAAGAGCCGAGCGAGACACAGGGTATTTTGATCGTCCAACAGTTGTTCCCGTACGAACAACGCTTCTCGATCGAGCAGTTCGCCGCGTGCCGATCTAGAGTCGTCTCGCTGGGGGAGACAGTACAGGCGGCGATCGAACGAGCAGTCTCTTTCCAGCGGGAAGAGACTGGAACGGCTCGTCTCGTGGTCGACACAGGACGGATCTGACAGATCGGCAGTTACCGTCCAACCATTCGCAAAGAGAGTGACCCTCAAGTACCAGCAGTTCGTAGCCGGCGTAGAGCCAATTCCATGTACGAACACGACGTGATCGTGGTCGGTGCGGGTGGCGCGGGACTCCGCGCG
>ERZ1034569.24-NODE-24-length-48861-cov-13.699893_pt1 | contig 48861 bp, 50 predicted proteins | sample MGYA00520706_ERZ1034569 | MGnify/ENA primary metagenome ERZ1034569 (study PRJEB33760, sample SAMEA4777722) | hypersaline lake metagenome | biome: hypersaline environment; feature: brines | place: Spain | collected 2014-08 | depth 0 m ...
GGGCGTCGACGATACCGGCACCTTCCTCGGTGTCCGACAGCGACGTGTCTTGGGCAGTCGCCTTCAGGTGTTCACGCGTGGTGACGTTGTCTGTCCCCCACTGGTCGATGATCAGCGCGGCGACACCAGAGGCACACGGACACGCCATCGAGGTGCCCGACAGGCGCTCGTACTCGCCGCGGCCGGTCGTCGTCGTCGACAAGTAGTCGACACCGGGTGCGGCGACCTCCACGCCGCTGCCCGTGTTTGTGAAGGAGGCGAGGTTGCCGTTCGCGTCGACCGCGGAGACGGCGATACACTCGCTGTAGGCGGACGGGTAGCCGACGGAACTCTGAGAGGCGTTTCCGGCGGCACAGATGATCGTACAGCCAGCGTTGTTCGCGTAGCTGACGGCGTTTTTCATCGTGCTGGTGTAGCCCCCACCGCCCAGCGACATGTTGATGATGTCCGCGCCCTGGTCTGCGGCCCACTGGACCGCGTCTGCGATGTCAGTCAGCGATCCGCCGCCGCTCTCGTCGAGCGCACGGCCGCTGAGCAGCTGCGATTGGCTGACGCCCGCGACGCCGGTGCCGTTGTCCGTCTCTGCGCCGACGATACCGGAGACGTGGGTGCCGTGGTACTCGTTGCTGGTGTCCGGTGCCGGGTCGCCGTCGTTGTCGGCGAAGTCCTTACCGGGGTCGCTTGCGAAGTTGCCGTCCAGATCCGGGTGGCTGTACTGCGTCCCGGTGTCGATCACGGCGACGGTGACGTTCGAGGAACCGAACGTCGTGTCCCACGCCGCCCGCGCGTTGATCAGATCCAACGACGGCTGACTCGGCTCCTGCGGGTCGTTGACCGCCGCCTGCGCTCTGAACGTCGCGTTCTTCTCGGCGTACTTCACCGCGTCCCGCTTCGTCACCGTCTCGATGAAGTTCTCCTTCGCGTTCGTCGAGGCGCGTTCGGGGAACTTCACGGAGACGTACCGGAGCTGGTCGTTCTTGTGGACGACCTCCGCGTTACCCGGCACCGCCTTGGACACCTCCCGCTCCATCGAGGAGACATCCGGAGACTTGGAAACACCGACCACAATCTCGTCCTTCTTCGGTCCCGGCGGCCGTCCGCTGGGTGTTGCTGTCACGACTCCGCTGGCTGCCGCCGCCCCCGCAGCAGCACCGGTCGTCTTCAGGAATCCACGCCGTTGCATCCCCCTGTCGTTGTCTGACATGGCTCACTCGTTCGATTGCACGGGTAGTACTTCATACTTACGAACAAGGAAAGCATATAACACTGATATGTGTGGAAGCCACTGCGTGAAGCGTGTAATCCGAGCAGAAAACGGCGGTTCTCCGTTCCGTGTTAGAGAGTCTCAGGCGCCGGATTTCGGTACCAGAGATTCAATTTCTGTTTTCAGCCGCAATCCCGACCGGTAGTTATCTATAGTAGAAGATTGCGAGCGGCGCCGCCAGAAACTGTCGCTCGTTTTACACTGTCAGGTGGCGATCACGAGGTGACAGCAGGGCCGTCCGCCGTTCTCTTTGCTACCCCACGGCGACGAGTGGTATGGAGTGGCTGCGACAGGTGCTCGGGGTGGCGGCAGGGAGTGACACCGCAGACGGAACGGGCGCGAGTGACACTGAGAACGGAGCGGAGACGGCAGGCGGAGCGGAGACGAACAGTGCCGGGAGGGAAAGCGGAGTTGACGAGCCGACGGCGTCGCGCCCTCGCGGACAACCCCACCCGCCGGGGAGTGTCCCACAGGGTGTCGCGTTGTTCGTCGACGGGCCGAACGTGCTCAGAGACGAGTTCGATGTGGACTTAGACGACGTGCGTGCGGCCGCGAGCGACGCGGGCCCGCTCGTGGCGACACGGCTCTATCTGGACGAGCACGCCCCACCGGGGCTGATCCAGGCGGCGGAGGCTCGTGGCTACCGGGTGATCACGACGAGTGGGGACGTGGACGTGCGGCTCGCGGTCGACGTGGCGCGGTTCGCCGCGGAAGGGCGTGCGGCGACGGTCGCCGTCGCCTCCAGAGACACCGACTTCAAGCCGGCCGTCGAGGCCGCAAACGAGTACGGGCTGGCGACGCTCGCTATCGCGCCCGGGAGCTACGGCCGGTCGGACGCGCTCCGGAACGCGGTCGACCGCGGGATCACGCTTGAGGAGGTGACGACCGACGGTGGGTGAGTGCAGACGAGTAGAGCGGTGTGTGACCGGTCAGTCCCCGACGGCGTCGGCCGTCTCGATCCCCGCGAGCGCCGTCGAGACGTGTGCTGCGAGCGTTTCCAGAAGGTCGACATCCTCGTCGTCGTACTCGGCGCCGGTGGCTGTCGACATCGAGACGATCATCGCGCGCCCGCGGGCCGTCTCGACGGCGATGACGAGCGCCGCGTCCGGGCTGTCGGCCGCCAACTCGACGGTCGTCTCGTCGTATCGGACGGCCTCGATGTCGTCGTCTGGGTCGACGGCGGTCGCCAACGACTCCAGTGTCGCGAGTTCGTCGTCACGACGGAGTGTGCTGTCGACAACGGTCACGTCGTCCGTCTCGTCGACGAGAAGGAAGGCCGCGCCGTCGCCGGAGAGGAGGAGCTCGACGGCCTCAACACACAGCCCGCTGATCTCGTCGACCGTCCGGGAGCTGTTGAGCGCCTTCCCGTACTGGTTCAGCGCGGCGACCGACTGAGCGAACGCCTCCACCTGTGATTGTCGTTCCCGACTCCGCACGTCGTAGACGCCGACGAGCAGCCCGAGCAACGTTCCGCCGGTGAACCCGTCGACGAGGTACGCGAGCAGGTCAGTCGGGAGCCCCGCACCCAACACCGCGAGCAGGAACACCGCCGCGACCGTCGCGCCGCCGCCGAGGGTCCACCCCACCACCCGTTCCGTCTCCGGCGTCCCACGCAGTCCGGTCCAGGCGCCGGCGAAGGTGGCTGCCGCCGCGACCGCGACCATCGGGACGTTTCTGATCGCCACCGTTGTCGTCGACCCGGCCGTGAGTGTCCCCGCCGGCGCGTCCGCCACCCCGGCCACGCGCACCCCCAGCGCGACGGCGGCGAGCGTCGCCGGTCCCATACCCCGCCGTTCGGTCGGCCGTCGCCTAAATCCCTGTTCCCGGTCGGTCGCTGTCGTCGGAGTCAGCGGTCGATTCCGTCACCGTCGTCGGCGACGACCGACGCCACCTCGTCGGCGGTGACGACCGCAAGATCGCCGGCGACGGTCCGTTTCAGTGCCGCGGTCGCCGCCGCCCACGACAGTGCCGTCGACACGTCACCGCCCTGGGCGCGTTTCGTGACGTAGCCGCCGACGAACGCGTCACCGGTGCCGATCGGGTCCAGGGTCTCCGCCTCGTAGGCGGGTTGTTCCATCACCCTTCCGTCGTGGACTGCCAACGCTCCCTCGTCACCGCGCGTGACGATCACGGTCTGGAACCCGTGATCGGCCGCCAGCCCACGGGCGAGTCGCTCGGCGGCCGTCTCTCCCTCGCCGGCGGCGGGGTCACGGTCTAACACTCGTATCGCGTCCCGGCGCGGTGCGACGAGCACGTCCACCGACGGGAACAGTTCGCGGTACGTCTCCCGTGCGGTCCCCGGCGCCCACAGCTTCTCACGGTAGTTCAGGTCGAAGACGGTCGTCGTGTCTGCCGTCTGTGCACGCTCCAACAGGTGGGCGGTCGTCTCGTTGGCCGCCTCGGACAACGCCGGCGTGATCCCGCTGGTGTAACAGTAGTCGGCGTCTGTCACCGGCTCGGTCGCCAGTTCCGCGGGGTGGACCGTCGTGATCGACGCGCCCGCGCGGTCGTAGATCACGTCCGTCCCGCGGGGTGTGCCGCCGGGTTCGAGGTAGTAGGTGCCGAGCCGGGCGTCCGGGTCCCCGTCCCACGAGACGTGTGGCGTGACGCCGTGACCGCGGAGTTCGTGGACCACCCGCCGGCCGAGCGGCGAGTCGGGGAGCTTCGACAGCCACGCCGTCTCAATCCCCAGCGACGCGCCGGCGACGGCGACGTTGCTCTCTGCACCACCCGCCCGGGCGTCCAGGCTCCGTGCGGTCGACAGCCGTTCACCCGCCGGTGGGGAGAGTCGCAGCATCGTCTCTCCGAACGTCACAAGCTCCGTCACACCCCGAGTCGGCACAACACCAGTATAAAGCTCTCGGGTCGGACGGCCGGTGGCCTCTGTCAGCGGGACGGCCGGTGGCCTCTGTCAGCGGGACGGCCCGTCGCCCCCACCATCGGGACGGCCGCGCAGAGAAGACAACGCTTAAACTCCGTGCAGGGGGATACAACAGGTATGGCTGGATCTATCGAAGTGCTCGTCCCGGGCGGCCAGGTGAACCCTGGGCCGCCGCTGGGCCCGGAGCTGGGGCCGACCCCGGTCGACGTGCAGGCGGTCGTGCAGGACATCAACGACGAGACGGCGGCGTTCGACGGGATGGAGGTGCCCGTCACCGTCGAGTACGAGGACGACGGCGCCTTCGACATCGAGGTGGGTGTGCCGCCGACGGCCGAACTCGTCAAAGACGAGGCGGGCTTCGACACCGGCTCCGGCGAGCCACAAGAGGAGTTCGTCGCCGACATGACCGTCGACCAGATCAAGACGGTCGCCGAGCAGAAGCAGTCGGACCTGTTGTCCTACGATCTGAAGAACGCCGCCAAGGAGATCGTCGGCACCTGTACGTCGCTTGGCGTCACGATCGAGGGGAACAATCCCCGCGAATTCAAAGACCGCATCGACGAGGGCGAGTACGACGACGAGTTCGTCGAGGCCTGAGTCGGTCCACGGTGGCGGCCGAGCGGTCACACCACGGCGACGCCCGAGAGACTCCCGGCAATCGTGCCGCAGACGAACAGTGTTTATCCCCGGCGTGTGGAACGTGACCCGTGTACGATTACCACGTCCACTCGCTGTACTCCGATGGCGGCCACTTTGAGCCGATGCTGTCGGCCGCCGCGGAGGCGGGCGTGAGTGCCGTCGGCTTCGCCGACCACTGTAATCTCGGTGGACCGACCGGCGAGGAACGGGCGCGGTACGGCCGGAACTTCGATCTCACCTACGAACGGCGACGAGAGACGCTGTCAGCGCTCGACGACGAGACGGAACTCACGATCTTCGACGCCGTCGAGGTGGACTACGACCCAGCGGTCGAATCCGAGATCGCGGCGTTTCTCGACGAGGCGGGGTTCGACTACGCGCTCGGCAGTGTCCACTACATCGGCGACCAGTACGTCTTCCCGTCTGACCCGTTCGACGGCGGCGAGGCCGCCCGGCGCGCGTTCGTCGACGACTACTACGAGACGGTCGTCTCGTTGGTCGACTCCGAGCTGTTCGAGATCGCCGCCCACGTCGACATCGTGGAGTCACACCCCCAGCTGTCGGGGTTCACGACGTGTGAACACGCCGAGATGGTCGCCGACGCGTTCGAACGCTCTCGGACGGTGCCGGAGCTGAACGCCGGTCGGTTCGAGGACGACGACAAACCCGCCTCCTTCCACCCCGAGGGGCGTGTGTTCGAGGTGTTGTTGGAACGCGGGCTCCCGTTCACGCTCGGCTCGGACGCACACGAACCCGAGGAGTTCGCCGAGCGTGTGCCGGCGCTGCGGGACCGGGCGGACCGGTACGAACTGGAGTTGGCGTGTCCGTTGTAACTACACTGATACTGAAAGTAATCTTACAAAGACACTATATTCACCCGGTGTTATGCTCTGGTCCATGCAGCCACCATCTCCTGACGCAGACAGTGACGTGGAGTCGGATCTAGACGAGACCACAGATGTGGGGCAGTGTCGCGGTAAACAAGAGGTAACCGACGGCGAGGAGAGCCGAGAGGAGTTCTACGATCGGATCGGCGAGAAACTAGAAGAATCGCTCAAGCCGGAGTGAGCGCATCTCTAGCCGTGTTGTAAAAACATCTTTATAGATCCATCTCTAGATTGTGTGGTATGAAATACGAACCGTCGGTGGAGGCGGTGTACGAGGCGTGCACCGAGAGCAGTTACGACAACCATCGACTGCGGGGTTGCCGAGAGGAGACAGTTCTCGGTGCAATCTACCAGCTCGGGCAGGAGTACGACGGCATCTGTCGAAACTTCGAACAAGTTTCGAACGATCGGTACAGGTACATTGCCGACATCAACGCGGACAGACCACGGATCAGGGCACGAATTTTCCTCTCCCGGTACCTGTCGGCCGTGTACAGGCTGATCGAGGCGATACGGGTGTGCTTCTCGTCGGCAGCCGACGAGCAATTCGAAGGAATCAAACTCAAACCCGATATGCATGGGCGGTCACGTTGGGACGGTGACGGCGGTAGTCAGGGTGAGAATTGGGATTGGCTCTGCGACAAGGTGATGACACGATTTACCTACCTCCGTGGACTCAGAAACGCCGTCGTCCACGGGACGAACGACGGGTTCGATGCAGAACACGACGAAGAGACTGGTGTCCTCTTGTCTGTGAATCCGTCAGAACTCGACGACGACCCGGCACTGAGAGGTAGTAACCGAAACGGCAACCGGAAATACAGTTTCACTGATATGTACTTTCGCTTCGAAAAGACCAGAGAGGAGGCCGTCTACCCAGTCGACAACATTATGAAATACCACGAGGAGATCATCTTCCCGTTCGTCCAAGCCTTCGGAGACGAACTGTAATTTCTCCATAGCTCCGGGCGGATTCGAACCGCCGTCACGGGCTCCAAAGGCCCGTATGATTGGCCGCTACACCACGGAGCTACGTAGACGACACGTAACTCGGCGGTGTACAAGAGTCTATTGTTCGTCGCCCGTCAGTCCGCCCCGACCTCCTCCAGATCCAACAACGCACACGCGTCCGTGTCGGCGTCGAAACAGTCCGGGCACTGCTCCGACCGGTCGATGAGTCGGTCGAGTCGCTCGGCGACGGTGTCGTCGATCACCGCCTCCAACGACCGCGCCTCGACGCGGAACGCCTCAACTTCGAGGACGTTCGCGAGGAACCGTTCGATGATACAGTAGTTCGACAGCGCGTCACGCGCGCGGACGATCCCCTCGTCGGTGAGGTCGACACCCTTGTACTTCTCGTGGGCCGCCAGCCCGCGGTCTTCGAGTTTGCCGATCATCTCGTTGGCGCTGGCAGGGCTCACCTCCAGTGCGTCGGCCACGTCGCCCGTCGAGGCGGGGCCGTCCTCCACCTCCTGGATCAGGTAGATCGCCTTCAGGTACTGGTCTGCCGTGTTCATGCTCGTCGCTCCATCATATCGGTCACCGTCTCGACGCCGTCGGCCTCCTCGGCGCGAATCTCTCGGAGTGTCGCGACCAGTCGGTCGCGGTCGACGGAGATGGCCGTCTCGTCGGCCAGCACGGTGGCGCTCGCCTCGCCGGTCGACACGGCGTCAGTCGTCTCGTCGTCGGTCGCCCCCAGTGCGCCCAGGAGGTCGTCGTAGAACTTGTACGCCGTCTCCTCGTTGCACAGTTGGTCGTACAACACGTCGTCGAACTCGTCGGCGGCCGCGTACTGTGCCTCGACGAGTGCCTGGATCTCCTCGTAGGCGACGGAGTCGGCGTCCAACTCCGCGATCAACGCCTCCAACTGTTCACGGTGGCGCGCAGACTCCGTGGCCGCCTCCTCCAACAACGCCGCCACCGGCTCGTCGAGCTCCGCGTCCCGCTTTCGGACGTGGTGGTGGGCGCTCGCCTCCACCATCTCCTCCAACACCACGCCGATCTGGAGGAGTCTGGCGAGCTGGCGGTCTGAGGCGACCGTCTGGCCGAGGCTCACCCTCCCACCTCCAACGGTCGGTCGGTCATACCCGTTGTTGGGTGGGTCCAGAACTTAACTCCTCGTACCCGCGGCGCGGCTCGTCGCGTCCGCGACCCGTTCGACCAGTGTCTCGGGCTCCGTTGCCGGGTCGCCGTCGTCACCGCGGACGACCGCCGCTCCCTCGGGCGCGTCTGCGGCGTCGGGGACGACCACCGTCTCGTGGTCCGCGACACGCAGTGCCGCGCGGTGGAGGTCCGACCCCGGCTCCGTCCCGACGGCGACGACGGGTGGCTCGTTCAGCAGGCGGTCGACTGCGCCGCCGTAGGCCGCGACCTGTGCGCCCATCCGGTCGGTGGCGCCCGCAAACGCCGCCAGCGCCCGCCGGGCACGCTCGCGGTAGCGGTCGTCGCCGGTGAGTGCCGCCAGATTGAGCAACCCCTCTGTGAGTGTCACTGTGTCGTCGATCGGACGAAGCGGACGGTCGAGCAACCCCACCCCGGCGGCGGGGCCGTCTCGGAACCCGTCGGCGTCACCCAGTTCCGCGAGCAGTCGGTCGGCGACCGTCCGTGCCGTCTCGACCCCCTCGCCGAACACCTGTGCCGCGGTCGTGAACGCCCGCACGACGTGTGCGCCGTCCGCCAGGAGGTCCGCCGGCGCGTCGTCGTCGGCGAAGTGTCGCACCCGACCGTCGTCGTCGATCAGCTCTGTCCGGAGGTGTGCCAACACCTCTCGGGCGTCCCGCTTGGCGTCCTCGTCGTCGGTGTAGGCGGCGAGTGTCGTCAACGCCTCCGCGAGGAGTGCGTTGCCGTCGGCGTAGACAGTGAGATCGCGCCGTTGGCCGCCCGGCCCGACGCTTCCGCCGAACGCGTCGCCGACCCGGAGCCGCCCGCGGAGGAAGCCGACCGCGTCCGTCGCCGCCGTCCGGTAGCCCGCCTCGCCGGTGTAGAGGTAGCCGTGTGCGAACGCTCGAACGAGCGCCGCGTTGTCGATCAACAACCGTTCCTCGTGGGTGTCAGACCAGTCGCGGCCGGCGGCGTACCGGTCGAACCCGCCGTCGACGCCTTGGAGACTCGTCTGGATCGCGTCCAGTGTCTGTGTCGCCCGCCGGCGGTCCCGTTTGAGCGCGAACGTGACAGTGTCCGGGAGCGGGAACTTCGCGTCCGTCCCCCAGCCAGCGAACTCCTCGTCCCACTGTTCGTCCAGTTGGCCAGCGAAGTGGCGCGGGATCGACTCGTCTAGCTCGCCGTCGGGGGTGGGGTTGCCCGCCAACGCCCGCGGCACCCGCCCGGCGTCTGCGCCGCGGGCGTCCCAGCTCTGCCGGACCTGATCAAGGATGTCGCGGAACCCCGCGGGCGCGAGATACGTCGCGCCGGTCAACAACTCCCCGTCGGGCGTACAGAACACCGTCGACGGGAACCCACCCATGTTGTACCGCTCCCGGACACGCGGGTGGCGGTCGATGTCGACCTTGACCGGCACGAACCCGTCGGAGACGTTCGCGGCGATTCGCGGCTCCGCGAACGTCGTCGCCAACATCTCGTGACAGTCGTCACACCACGTCGCCGTCAGAAACACCAACACCGGGCGCCCGCTCGCGGCCGCGTCCGCGAACGGCTCTGGCCCCCACTCGCGCCACGCCACCCGGGAGTCGTCTGCCGGCCCCGTCTGCGCGCTGTCGTCGGTCACGACCGTTCTCCGTGTCGCTCGCGGATGAATCCCGCGGGTCGCCCCCGGCTGTGGCGTGGTGTCCCGACCGGTCACGGACACAGAGTCAGCAACCGACGAAAAGGCTGATACGCCACAGCTGTGAAAACAGGGGTATGGTCCGCACCAGATACGTCATCGCGGGGCTGCTGGGGATTCCCCTGCTCGACGCGACGTTTCTCGTGTTCGTCGCCGGCGCCATCGGCGGGGTCGAGACCGTCCTGTTGGTCGTCCTCACGGGACTGATCGGGATGTTGCTCGTCCGCGCCGAGGGGCGCCACACCCTCCGGAAGCTCCAGCGGACGGTCGCCGGCGGGGAGCCGCCGACGGACGAGCTGTTGGACGGCGCGTTCCTGATCGCCGCGGGCGCGTTCCTGCTCACGCCGGGGCTCGTCACGGACACGCTCGGGTTCCTGTTCGCCCTCTCCCCGAGTCGGATCGTCTTCCGTGAACTGCTGTCGCGGTACGTCGTCACGCCGTACCTCGACGAACGCACCGACGGGTTCGCCACCGGCAACGTCTACGTCGGTGGGTTCCCCGGTGACGACGACGGCGGCAGTGGCACTGTCTTCGGTGACACCGACGGGTTCAGTGACACCGTCGATGAGGCATTCGCCGACGGCACCAGCGACAACGCGGCCGGCGACACAGCCGACGACGGCGACACGATCGACATCGGGGAAGACGAGTACAGCGTCGAGTAGAGGAGCTGTCGCCGCGACTGCCAGCCTCAGACGACCCGCCGGACCCACTGGTCGGGGTCGTCGAGTTCCGACTCGGTGGGGAGGTTCTCGGCGCGGTCCCAGACGAGTGAGGCGGTCGCCACGTCGGTCTGGTCGGCGACGGTCGCGAAGAACTCCGCGCCGCGCTCGTACTGTTCGCGTTTCATCCCGAGTCCGAGAACGCGCTTCAACAGCCCGGTGACCGGGTCGTCACCACCCTGTCGGCGGGCGTCCAGTTTCCGGCGGAGATCGCCGTACTCCTCGTCGAACGCCCGGTCCATCAGGAGTTCGGCGTACCCCTCGACGGCGGTCATCGCGGTGTTCATCTCCGTCACCTGCGAGCGGTCGAACCGGCCGTCGGCCACCGAGTCGACGACGGTCTGCATCCGGTCTTCCAGATACGTCGACAGCCACGGCGCGGCGCCGAACTCGGCGGCGTGGGCCACCTCGTGGAAGGCGATCCACCGCCGGAACCGGGGGTACGCCACGTCGAGTTCGTCGGCCACCCGGTGGACGTTCGGCCGGACGAAGTACAAGCCGTGGTCGCCGTCCCCGTCGGCCATCAGCAGGGGGTCGTACTGGCCGAGGACGTTCCGGCCGAGGAACGCGAGCGTGACGGCCATCGTCCCGGTGTTGACCGACCGGGCGACACCCGGGAACAGGCCGCCGTCGGCGTCCTCCAACGGCGCCATCAGCCGCGAGAACGTGTCGACGTTGGCGTCGATCCAGTGGTGGCGGTTCTGCACCTCGATCCGGTCCGGCAGGGGAAACGAGACCCCGCTGGTCTCCCGGAGTCCCTCGCGGGCCGCGCGCACGTCGTCGGCGAACCCCGCCCGTTCCGTCTCCGAGAGGTCGAACTCGCCGGGGTCCGTCGCTCCCTTGGCGGCCTCCCGGACGCCGTCCCAGTCGACGACACCCGTCCCGTCCGCGGCGCCCGCGACCGCGCGGACGCTCCGCGTGAGGTCTGTGCTCATACACCTTCTGGGTCGTACAGCGACATACGTCTTGTGCGCGCCTGCGGTGGGAGTGACGCGATGATCGTTGCCCACTGGACAGGAAAATGTTGCCGACGGAGTAGAGTCCGTCATCGACACAACCGGCCGAGTATCACTCGCCAGCGAGATTACCCTCCGTTTCCCGTGGTAGTAGCTGTCGTCGTCCCGTTGTTCGTGGTCGACACCTCGGTCGACTTGGACTTCCGAATCGGCACATCAAACTGCCGACTCTGCACTTGTCCGTCTTTTCCTGGGTAGAAGACAGTGTACTCTGCTACCGATATGTCGTACTGTCCTGGGTTCGGAAACTCCTCAGCTACAGAGCTGGTCTCTCCCGGCGCGAGTTCCATTGTGACCGGACGGGCGCGATACATCCGCCGGTCGTTGATCCCGACGGTAACGTACACGCGCCGGTCCTGATCGTTGCTCGCTGTGACGGTGACCGGAATCGGACCCTCGGGTGTGACAACGTCGGGGACAGACACCGACACTGTCGGCGGTGTTGGGGGCGAACTGCGGAGTCGCTCGACGGTCTCTGACGGCAGTGGCCAGCTGACGGTTCGTTCCGTGTTGTCAAACACGAGCCGTGGTGAGGTGTCGCCAGAAACTCGTGGAACGTTGAAGACGAGCCATGCTGACTTACCAGACTCAAGCGTTTCACTCCGGGGGTCGATCCGCTCACCGTCCCAGAATCCAGAATTTAATTTAAATATATCTGAATTTGCTTTGTAATTGTTACTATCATATCTGACACTGAACGGATTGTACGAGAGTGATTCTGCCCCGACAGTTACTCGGACAAATAGATACCACGTAGACAGTGTTACCGGCCGAATCTCGTCTGACTTGTAGGCAACCAGCCCTGTTGCTGAGGCGTCGGCGACTGTAGGTACGACTGGTTCGCCTGATCCGAACGAGTACGTTGCAGTCGGTGTCGCCCCGTCCGGGGTCGGTGTCGCTGTCTGTGCTCGTGTCGCCGTCGTCTCTACGGGCGTCATCCACCCGTCCGTCGGTCTCGTGGTTGCCGTCTCCGTCTGTCCGCCACTGGACAGACAGCCGGCGAGACCGACTCCAGCCATCGTTGCCAACACCGATCGTCTGTGAGTCACACGGTCGACTCGTAGTCGGGGGTTTGTATAGCTGCGGTGGATGTTGGATCGTCTGGAAGACAGCCGTGTGCAACCGGGAAACGGCCGCCGCGTCGGTCGTCCACTCGTCGCTCGCGCCCGGCTTCGGGACGTTTAATACTGACACGATCCCTCGATACAGTATGAAGCGAGTCGACGTGGCGATTGTCGGCGGCGGGCCCGCCGGGTCGTCTGCGGCCCACGCGGCCGCGAGCCGCGGGGCCGACACGTTGGTGTTGGAGAAGGGGGTCCCGCGCGCGGACCGTGAGGGGTTGGGGCCGGACTCCACGGACGCCGCCGGCATCCTCAACTACTGGGTCGACATCATGGGGATTCACCCCGACGAGTTTCCCGACGGGGTGGTCGAGACCACGCTCGACCGCGCGGAGTTTGTCGGCCCCTCGGAGTCGGTGACGATGCACGGCACCGGCGTGGAGTCGTCGTACGACCAGTTCGGCTACACGATGCACCGCGCCCGGTTCGACGACTTCCTCCGCGACCGGGCGGAGACGGCCGGCGCGACGTACCGTGCGGGTGCGTCCGTCCAGTCGGTCGACACCGACCCCGGCCCCGGCGCGGACCCCCGGCACGTGCTCCACGTCGCCGGTGACGAACAGGTGGCCGCCGACGCCCTGATCCTCGCTGACGGCCCCCAGCGCACCGTCACGAACGGCGTGTTGGACGGGGTCCTCCCAGACGGGGAGGCGGCGAGTGACCGGCTGGCCGCGCCGGACGCGAACCACATCGCCTACCAGGAGTACCGCCGGTTCCCCGAGGACGCCTACGAGGATGTCGCGGGCGCGATCCGGTTCTGGTGGGGGGTGATGCCCGGCCACACCGCCTACCCGTGGGTGTTCCCCAACAGGAATCGGGTGTGTCGGGTCGGGCTGACGATGCCGATCGGGGTGGATCTCGACGCCGTCGAGAACCGTGACCAGTACGCGTTACTGGAGCCGGGTGACGACCGCGTCCCCAGCGGCGGGGAGTACGTCCGCCGCCTACTCGAACGGGAGTACGGCGACGAGTACGACATCGAGAGTGACTTCCCGGTCGTCGAAGACGCCGGCAAACGTGACGGGTCGGAGACGTACCCCATCTCCTCGACCCGCCCGATCGAGTCACCCGCTCGCGCGGGGGTCGCGGTCGTCGGCGGTGCGATGGGTGCGACCTCGGCGTTCCACGAGGGCGGCGACCACACCGCCGTCCGAACCGGCGCAGTCGCCGGCCGTCTCGCGGCACAGGGACGGCTCACCGGCTACAACAACGAGTGGCGCGCGGCCATCGGCGGGGAGGTGGCCCGCAACGTGACGATGGCGGAGATGGTCCGCGACTACGGGCCGGCCGACTGGGACGAGAAGTTCCGCACCGCACAGAAGATGCTCACCGACGGCGGCTCCGGGGGGTATGGCCTGTTCGAACGGAAACTCACCGGTGGGCTCGACGCCGCGAAGCTGTTCGTGGGGTACAAACTGCGGAAGTGGCAGTTCCGGGGCGGTGACTATCTCCAGTTGACCGCCGACGAGTACGTCTACTGACTGTCTCTCGCCTGCTTTCTGACCGTTCGCGTCCCGTCTGACTCCTCGCGTGCACCACCACTCAAAGAGGCCAAGAGACCTTCGTCCGTCGACTTCGGACAGGCTTTTGTAGTGTCTATGTACTACTATAGAGTCCTATGGAGGCGCTCGTCGCACAGGGGACGACAGTCGTGGACGCGCCGTTGTCAGTGCCGGCGGTGCGGTTAGTGCTGGCGGCGGCGTTGGGGTTGTTTCTCGGGTTAGAACGGGAGTGGTCCCGGCGGTCGGCCGGGATCAGGACGTTCTCGTTGGTCGCGCTGGGGGGAGCGGCGTTCGCGTTGATCGCGACAGAGACCGCGGTCGGCGGTGCACTCGTGGGTGTCGGCGCGGTCGCGGTAATCGTCCAAGGGACGTTGCTCGCGGTGCGGGGGTTGATCCCCGCCGTCGACCGGGAGTCGTTGTCGCTGACGACCGGCGCGTCGTTGCTCGTCGCCTACGGCGTGGGTGTGCTCGTCGCCGTCGGCTACGCGCTGGAGGGGGTGACCGTCGCCGTCGCCTCCTCAGTGTTGTTGTTGTTGAAACGGGAACTCCACTCGTTTGCCGACGAGCTCTCGCGGGCGGAACTGCGTTCGACGACGGAGTTTGCCGTGTTGGCGTTTGTGATCTACCCGTTGTTGCCAGCGGGCTCACAGACCGTCTACGGGATTCCCATCGAGCCGCGGGTGGCGTGGCTGATGGTCGTCACCGTCGCCGGGATCGGCGGGCTGAACTACGTGTTGATCCAACGGTACGACGGCCGCGGGGTGGCGGTGACCGGCTTCCTCGGCGGGTTGGTCTCCTCGACGGCGGTCGTCGGGACGATGCTCGACCACGTCCGCGATCAGGAGGGGTTGACCCCGGTCGCGGTCGCCGGGGTGTTGTTGGCCAACGCCGCGATGGCGCTCCGGAACCTCGGGGTGGTGCTCGTGTTCACTGTCGCCGCCGACCGCCCGCCGTTGGTCGGTGCCGTGCTCCCGCTGGGGGCGTTGGCGGTCGGCGCCGTCGCCGTCGCGCTGTGGACCGCCGACTGGAGTGAGCCGTTGTCGGTCGAACTCTCCTCGCCGTTCTCGATCCGGAACGCGATCACGTTCGGGGGCGCGTTCCTGGTCGTTCTGGCGGCGACGGAGTTGGCCCGGACGGCGTTCGGCACCGCCGGACTGTACGCCTCTGCGGCGCTTTCCGGGCTCGTCACCTCCGCGGGCGCGACCACCTCCGTCGTTCTGTTGTATCGGAGCGGCGCCGTCGACGCCGGCACTGCGGTCACCGCCGTCCTGCTCGCGACGGGCGCCAGCGTTGTCGTCAAAGCCGGGCTCGCGAGCGCCGGGCCACAGAGATTCTCCCGCGGGGTGATCGCCTACAGCGTCGCGACGCTGGCGGTCGCGGTCGTTGGCGCGGTCGCCGCGGTGGTCTGAGTGCCGTCCGCGGCCGTTCAGCAACACTTGCGCTATCCAAAAAGAGGCTCACTGGATTTATGTCGGGGCCTCTCCTTCGGGTGGTATGGACCGACACCGTGCCGAACCACAGGTGACGGAGATGCCCGGGGAACGCGCCAACGAGTGGGCCGAGTACCACCGCGACCGGGCGGCGACGAGCACGTACGTCTACGACTTCGTCTGGGACATCACCGACGAGGCGGAGGGACCGTTCGTCACCGACGTTGACGGCAACGTCCTCTTGGACTTCACCTCCCATGTCGCGGCGGCGCCGCTCGGCTACAACAACCCGAAGGTGATGGAGCCGATGAGCGAGTTCGACCTCCCGGACCCCTCGAAGATCGCCGGCCAGGACTTCTACCTCTCGGACGGCGCGACGCCCGGTGAGTCGTCACTGCCCGGCCCGACGGACCTGATGGACGAACTCACCGAGACGACGAGCCACTACGGGCTCGACACCGTGTTCCTGTCGAACTCCGGGGCGGAGGCCGTCGAGAACGCGATCAAGATCTGTTACGACGACACCGGCGGCGGCCGGTACGCCGTCACCTTCCAGGGCGCGTTCCACGGTCGGACGCTGGGCGCGTTGTCGCTCAACCGCTCGAAGTCCGTCTACCGCCGGGAGTTCCCCGAGGTGTCTGGTGTCCACGACGCGCCCTACTGTGACGACCGCACCTGCACCCCCGAGACGTGTTCCTGTGGGTTCTTTACCGACGGCGGCGACACGAGCGTGCTCCGAGAGGCGTTGGACCCGAAGACCGGATGGATCGACCCAAGCGAGGTGGCGTACGTCATCGTCGAGCCGATCCAGGGTGAGGGTGGCTACCGGTTCCCTTCCGACGCCTTCGTCGACGAACTCACGTACCTGACTGAGGAACACGACATCAATCTCGTCGCCGACGAGATCCAGTCGGGGATGGGTCGCACCGGGGAGATGTGGGCCTCTGATCACTACCCTTACGAGCCGGACGTGATCACCTCCGCGAAGGCGTTGCGCGTCGGCGCGACGATCGCCGGCGAGGACACGTTCCCGGACGAACGGCTCCGGCTCTCCTCGACGTGGGGGGCCGGCGACATCGTCTCTGCGATGCAGGGTGTGTTCTCGATCCGGGCGATCCACGAGTACGACCTGCTCGACAACGCCGTCGAACGGGGTCGGCAGTTCCAGGAGTTCGTCCGCGACGCCGACTTGGAGGCGGTGACCGACGTGCGCGGGAAGGGGTTGATGCTCGCCGTCGAGTTCGCGTCGACGGCACTCCGCGACGAAGTGAACGAGGCGGCGATGCGTCGTGGACTCCTCACGCTGTCGTGTGGTGACGACGTGATCCGTATCCTCCCACCACTGGACGTGACGGACCGCGAGATCGAGATGGGCGCGACGATGTTCGTCGACAGTGTCGACGCGGTCGCGAACTGACACCGCTCACCGCGACGGCTCAGATCCGTTTCTCCCGGCCGGGGTCGACGTCGATCGCGTCGACCGGGCAGACATCGACACACAACATACAGTCGATACACTGGTCTTCCCGTGCCGGGTCGGCCTTCTTCTCGCTTTCGGGGTGGTCCGGAGTGTCGACCCAGTCGAACACGTCGACCGGACAGTCCTCCAGACAGGCGCCGTCGCCGATACACAGATCGAAGTCGACGGCGACATGTGCGCCGTGAATCCCCAGCTTCTCCGGCTCGTCGACCGGCCCCCACACCGCGTGGCCGTCGTGGTCGTCGAGTCGCTCGCGGGTCCGTTCGAACTCCGGGTCGATTGCCATGCCCGACAGTGGGGACGCAGTCAGTGTCAACCCTTCGACGGCGACTCGGCGGAAGACGACACGAGAGCGTCACCGCCTTGCCCACGCGGTGTGAGGTGTGGGTATGGAGGTTGCCGAGTCTGCCGTGATCGACGCCCCGCGGGAGGCGGTCGTCGCCGTCGTCGACGACCCACAGACACAGGTCCGTGTCACGCCGGCACTGACTGGGATCGCGGACGTGCGCCAGCAACCCGACGGCGGCCGCCGAATGGTGTACGGCTACGGCGTCTTCGGGCTCGTCTTCACTGGCGCGTTGGAGACGACGACCTACGACCCACCCGAGCGGATCGTCTTCGCGATGACGGGTGATCTGGCCGGCGAGATTCGGTGGACGTTCGAGTCCGTCACAGAAGATCGCACGCGGTTCACCTACGCCGCGAGCTACGATCTCTCACAGTTCCCGCTCGGGCGGTTGTTCCGCCCGGTCGTCCGGCTGGTCAACCGCCGAGAACTCCGTCGTGCCGTCGAGAACACGCGCCGACTCGCAGAAAGCGGGGGACAGACAGAACGCGACGGTGCCGACGACAGGATCGACCCCCAGCTGGCGTGACCCGCTGTGCAGAGACGGGTGTCTCGCCGCCGACTACCGGCCGTCGGGGTCGACCGGCGTGCCGTCTCTCGTCGGCGGGGCGACGTGGTCGACGTACTCCCCGACGGACGGCTCCCGGACGGTTACCTCGACATCGATGTCGCCGAGTTCGTCCGGCTCGCCGACGGCGAAGTTGACGACCCCCTCGTGTGCGGCCTGTTTCTTCAGACTGAACGTGAACCCGCCCTCGTGGGTTCCGTCTTGGAACTCCCGGCGGGCAGTGTCGAGGATCTCCTGGTCGTGGAGACGGTCGGAGAACCGCTCCAAGGAGTGTGTCTCGGCGACGACCCGTCCCGGTTCGGTCTGTACGTCCACCTCGGGAAACAGTGCCGCGACCGCGTCGACGACACGGTCGGTCACCTCCGTGTCGTTGACGGGCGTCTCGACTCGCACGTCGACGCTGTAGATTGTAGTCATGATGTCTCTGGCTTCGGTGTCCGTTCCGGCGTCGCCACCCCGAGCAGGTCGGCGATCTTCTCGTGGAACGCCGCCAACGAGTCGGTGTTGTCGACGGTCACGTCCGCCCGCTCCATCACGTCGACGAGTCCGAACTCCCGTTCGCGTTCCTCCCGCGCCCGGAACGCCGCGCGGTCGCCGTCAGAGTCGTCTCGCCCCCGGTCGGCCGCCCGCCGGGCGCGCACCTCGAAGGGCGCCTCGATGGCGACGAGCTGGAACTGGTCACCGAATGCGGCACGGAACCGGTCCAACTCCGCCGGGCCGCGAAGCCCGTCGACGAGCACCACCTCGGCGTCCAGTTCGCGCAGTCGGTCGACGGTGCGGTCCGCGATGGCCGTCGGGCCGTCCTCCTCGCGGAGCCGCTCGGCGACCGTCCCGTGGTGTTCTGCCGGGTCCAGCCCGCGCTCACGGCAGGCCGCCCGGATCACGTCACCCATCGTCACGACCGGAATCTCCGCCGCCCGTGCGACGGTCGCGGCCTCACCCTTCCCGCTGCCGGGGAGTCCGACGGTCCCGAGAACTCGCATCGACAACTGCTACTCCGCTGGCGCTGTTAAGCCCTGCGGGAACGCCGCCGGGGACCGGGGCGTTTTTTGACCTCGCGGGCGTCGGTCACTCTGAGGGCGCGTAGCTCAGCCAGGATAGAGCGTCGGACTTCTAACTGTGCCGGCCGCCTCGACCGCACCGGCGCGGGGAGTGATCCGATGGCCGTGGGTTCGAATCCCACCGCGCTCGCTCGACGGTGAGCACCGCGAACCGTCGGCGAGCGCCTTGTGGGATTCGAAGCAGGGAGCGAACGGAGTGAGCGACCGTGGTTCGAATCCCACCGCGCTCGGCCACCGACCTTTTTGACTCCTTGGGTGGGCGCGCTGCGCGCGCCCACCCAAAGAAAAAATGTCGATCAAAAAGGCGCTCGCTCGGCCCTACGGGCCTCGCTCGCGTCTGTATCGTAGTGCTACCGCAGGGTCGGGATTCGGATAAGCAAAGTGAGCGACTCGGTTCGAATCCTGCCACGCTCACGTCTGCATCGTAGTGCTACCGCAGGGTCGAGATTCGGATAGTTCGTCCCGGTGTCGAGTGATCAGACCCACGTGAGGGGTTTCGTCTGAGAACAGTCGTCCGAGAACAGCCGTTCGCGGGAGTCGACGAGCGGTGTTCAGTACCGACTCGGCAGGTACGCCAACGCGATCAGGAACACCAGTCCGGCGCCGGAGACGATCGTGACGCCCCACAGCCCGTTTTTGTGCTCGGTGAACGTCGCGGACTCCGCCTGGTGTCGTTGGAACCGCTCGTAGTTCGTCGTCAACACCATCGTCCCGTTGTCGGGGAAGTGCGCGAAGTAGGTCTGGTCGCCGACCGTGACGTTCGCGTGGTTGGAGACGCCGATCTCGACGGTCTCGGTCGTCGGGCGGGAGAGCCGGGCGCCGTCCGCGCCGACCGCCGCGACGGTGAACTCGTTGCCGTCGAACTGGACGGTCGCGCCTTCTTCGACGGTCAGCTGCTCTGGCTCGGGGAAGTACTCCGCCGCGGGGAGCAGCGTCTGGTTACCGTCCGTCCCCTCGCGGACGACGTACTCCGTCCCGTCGATCGTCTGCACTTCGTTCTGGACGGTCGTGTCGTTCTGGAGGATCGCGGTCCGGTTGATCGTCCCGGTCAAGCTGACGCTCGTCGCGTTCGCGCCCTCGACACCGACGGTGTACGTCTCGTTGCGGAACGTCACCTCCGAGCCGTTCTCCCAGGTCGCCGTGGCGAGTGCGGACTCGTTCGTGTAGGTGAGCGTTCCCGAGCGGACCAACTCTGTACCACCGCCGCCACCGTGGCCGCCACCGCCGCCGCTACTCGTCTCGGCGTCGACTGCGTCGACGGTGTACGTCTCCCCGTCGACGACGAGTTCCGCGCCCTCGCCGAGTTCGTGTTCGGGGTTGTCGAAGGCGAGTTCCGGCGGGCTGGCGGCGCTGATGAGCGAGAACGACACCACACCCACCACGAGGAGGAGCACGGCGTACAACGCCGCTGCACGTCGTTGCATACCGCGGAGTGAGACATGCCCCCGCTTGTACGTTACGTTTCCCCCCGCCGTCGTGGGCTGTCACCGGTCGATCGTCGCCACCCATGGGTCAGTTGCCGCCGCCGACTCGGCAGTTTGCGCCACCGCCGACCCGTCAGTCGGCGCCGGCGGCGTCGAGACCCTCTCCGGTTGCCTCCTGTTCCACCTCCGGGTCGAGTTCTCGGACGCGCCGGATTCGCTCGGGTACCGGCGGGTGGTCGTAGTGGAACGTCTCGTACCACGGGTGCGGGAACGGGGTCGAGAGATTGTCAGCCGTGAGCTGTGCCAGCGCGCCGGCCATCTCCTCGCCGCCGACCACCTCGACGGCGTAGGCGTCTGCCTCGCGCTCGTAGGCCAACGAGAAGTAGTTCTGGACCGGACTGGTCAGCCGCGTCACCGGCCCGACGACGAGCAGCCCGACCCCTAAGCCGACGTACGGGAGCTGTGGCGTGCCGACGGCGGCGTACAACGCCGGCGTCTCAACGAGCACACCCAAGGCGGCGAAGATCACGGCGAACTGGACCGCCGACAACACGACGAACTTCCAGATGTGCCCCTCACGCCAGTGGGCGAGTTCGTGTGCCAACACGCCCTGCAGTTCCTCCGGCTCGATCGACTCGACCAGCGTGTCGAAAAGGACGACCCGTTTTGCCGGCCCGAACCCGGTGAAGTAGGCGTTCGAGTGTGACGACCGGCGGCTGGCGTCCATTTCGTACACCTCGTCGGTCTGGTAGCCCGCGCGGTCGAACACCTCGTCGACGGCCGCCCGCAGCTCTCCCTCCTCGATGGGGGAGAAGTCGTTGAACAACGGGTCGATCACGCGCGGCTTGATCACGGTGAACGCGATCGTGAACGCGACGAGCAACGCCCACGCCGCGGCGGGCCAGACGGGGACGTTCCCGACGAACCACAACACCGCGCCCGCCAACGGGACGACGAACACGAGCCCGACGAGCGTCCCGACGAGCGTGTCCCGGACCCACAGCCCGAGCGTCTGGTTGTTGAAGCCGAACACCTCCTCGACCACGAACGTCTCCACCAGATCGAACGGGATCGACCAGAGCTGTATCGCTACCACCGCGCCAGCGACGGAGACGAGCCCCTCCTGAAACGTCGACAGGCCGAGTCCCTCGACGACCGCGACGGCGTCGACGAAGATACCGGTGAACAACACCGCGAGCACGGCCGCCAGTCCGAGCCACGACCGCAGGGCCGACACGCCCGTCTGGACGCGTTCGTACGCCAGTGCCTCCTCCGGGTCGTCGATCCCGAGTTCCTCGACCACCCAGTCCCGTTCCGCCGCGACGGTCGCCTCCTGGTGACGGAGGTTGAGCACCTCTAGAACGGTGAAGAACGCCTCCGTCCCGACCAGTACGACGACGATGCCGGCGGCGACGAGTGTTGGATTCATCTGTTGTTTGGTAGCGGGTGCCTGTGTGAAAACCTGCTGGCGACCTGATGCGGACTGGTCCTCTTGTTCTGATATTTTGACAACAATAGCTATATCACGAAACACTGATTGTGCGACGAGAACAGCACCGAGAGGATGAGTGACGACAGCTCTGACGGAGGCGACTCAGAGTTCGACATCCTCACAATCACCAGAGAGGAAGCACACCGAACAGTCGACCAACAACTGTCGACACTGAACGACATCGACACGAAAGCCGCCAAGATTCTCCGGCTCAATCTGTTGTTGCTGAGTATCGTTCTTACCGGAGTCTCTGTTGTCGGAACGCGTAGCGTGGATCAGCCTGTTTCTATTACTGTATCACAGTACAGCAACTCGTTCGTGGTTGCTGGGCTCGTGTCGATACTCGTTTCAACTGTCTTGGCAGCGCTGACCTACACCTCTTCGAGCATGCGAGGTGGCCCCAGTGGACGTGACCTCCACCGACTCCTCTACGGCGATTTCACCGACCGGCAGAAAGTGTACGGTCTTGTCGAGAGCTACTCGAAGTGGACCCAGAGCAACTTCAGGACAAACACCAGGAACGCCCCGTTGGGGACGATGACGGTATCGTTTCTGGTCTACGGAATCGTCTTTCTCGCCGTCAGCGTCTACGAGACTGTTTCGTCTGGCGTCCCGTGGTGGCTGACACTGATCGTTGTTGTTTCGTTGCTCGTGTTCACCTGGAGGACCGGTATCTACGGCCAATTGAGACGCTACTGGAGGTACAGAAATCTCGACGTTGCCGAAGATTGATTAGTTTCGACTGTCCATCTAGCGCCATGAGCGCCGACGAGCCCGAACAGCCTGAAAGCGGTGTTGAGACACCAGACCCAGAAGACGTTCCCGTGTTCGAGGGACAGGTGATGTTCAAAGGAGACTACAGTACGGAGATCGACGCAGGCTACGATACCGACGATGAGTGACGACACAGATGGGTCCGACGGAGACGAGTCGTCTGCTCCCGAAGATAGCGAGGTCGATCCAGAAGAGACGCCAACGTTCGAAGGGCAGATGATACTGGGAAGCGACGGAAACGCAGAATCCGACGACTCACAGCAGAGCTAGTCTGTCGCTCAGTGGTCGTGATCGTGCCCGCCGTCGCCGGCGACCGCGGCCCCCTCCCCGTCGATCATGTCCATCGTCTTCAGGTTGTCTCGTTCCTCGAAGTCCTCGACGGCGTCCATCACGTCCGCCTGTGTGATCGTCCGGCGATCGTCCGTCAGCGCCTCCAACACCGCCTCCCGGAGCACCATCCGGAGATCACTCCCGGTGAGCCCCTCCGTCTGGTCGGCGACGACCTCGGGGTCGAAGTCGCCGATGTTCATCTCCCGGGTGATCACCCGCAGGATGTCCGCCCGCATCTGCCGGTCTGGCTTCGGGAAGTTGACGATCTCGTCGAACCGGCGCCACGCGGCGGCGTCGAGTTGGTCCGGGTGGTTCGTCGCCGACACCAACAGAACCTCGTCGTTGATCAGCGAGATGTCGTCGATCGACTTCAACAGCGTGTTGACCGCCCGTTTGAGCGCGGCGTGTTCGTCGCTCCGGCGGGTCTTCGCGACGGAGTCGAACTCGTCGATAAAGAGGATACACGGCGCGAGCCGCTTGGCGACCTCGAACGTCTTCTCGACGTTCTTTGCGGTCTCGCCGAGATACTGGCTCGTCACCATCGACAGCTTCACCTCGACAACCGGCAGCCCCAGGTCGTGTGCGATCCCGCGGGCGACGCTGGTCTTCCCGGTGCCCGGTGGGCCGACGAACAACAGCTTCCCGATCTCCCGGAGGCCGATCTCCGCGAGGTAGTCGCGGTGTTCGATCGCGGTGACGAGCTTCTGGATCTCACCCTCCTGGTCGCCCGTCAACACCAGATCCTCAAGTGTGGTCTCGATCTCCTCGGGCGCGCGCACCGTCACGAGATCCAACATCTCGGCGTCCTCCTCCTCGTCGAAATACTCCTCCAACAACGCGTCGATCCACACCCGATCCGCCTGGATCGGTCGGGTGGCGTCGCTGGCGTCCGCGTACGTCACGTCCACGTCTGCGCCGTGTTCCTCCGCGAGTTTCGCGAGCACGGGGTTCGACCGCACCCGCTCGGCCTCGACTCGGTCGAGTAGCCAGGAGACGGCCATGTCCGACTGGGTCAACGAGAGTGTGCCGTCGAACTCGTCGCGGTCGGTGAACAGCTCCTCGGAGACTGCCTCCCACGGGCGTTCAACACCCGTGGCCGTCTTCGCGGTCGATTCGGTCACACGCAGTGGTCGTTGGACGCTCCCTGGTTCCTCGTCGTCGTCGTCGTGTTCCGTCCAGAAGACGTGGCGGTACCGCGGCGGGAGGTCGTCCGCCTCCAGCGAGCGGTCGTCGTTGAACCGGCTCGCTGTTACGAGGAGTTCGACCACGTCAACTGCCGGGTCATTCATCCAGAATCAGTAGTGGTGGACGGCTGTTAAGCCCGTCGGAGGCGGCCAGCAAGTTGGCTCGTCTCTGTCGGTGACGACTACCAGGTGGGCGGCTCACTCCGGTTTGAGATCTCTGTCGACAGCAAACTCCACGAACAACCTCTCACTGACTATGTAAAATAAGAGTGGGAGTCTCTCTACTGGTTCGGGTTCTTCAGAATACGCGGCACCATCCGACTCAATCCCTTCATCATCTACCACACACATCGCCTAATAGAGCAGCAGTAAGAGATGGGTGACGAGCGCTGCCAGCAGTGTCACGCCGACAGACGGAGATTACCAGCAGGTCAGACTGTCACTCGATGTCGGGGTATGGCGTTGGGCGCTTGATTATTTATACACAGTTGTATCCGATCTGAACCCCTGATGACTGTGAGCGATCGTCCAGATGTTGCCGTATGGGGTGAGCCCCACAGTATACATCCCACAGAGCACGTCAAGTTTTACAGTCTGCATAAGATTTATATCAGTGTCAAAAATATTTATTTATGTAGAATTCTTTCGGCCCCATACAAGATCGCGACGGCGAACCCAATGGCGGACAGCGGGACTAATCCGTTGAACAGTCCAAGACTGTCAGTGAGGACGCCGGTGACATACTCGAATGGAAAAGCAGCGATCGAGAACAACATCGAGAGAGAACTCATCGCTGTGGCACGGCCGACAGAGTTGACATCCTCGTTGACCACTCCTTTCACAATAGGCTTTAACCCCGACTTTGTGAATCGTAGGACGAAAAACATCGGGAATGCTGCAATCTTGAATATTGAAGGTAAAAATGTGAAAAAAGATATTACTACAAGTGCCAACAGCAGACTCCGTGGGCCGCCGAGCCGATCCCTAATCTCACCAGCGTAGTAGCTCGTCACGCCAGACGAGAGAATGACGACAGAGTACATAACGCCCAGTGTTACCCCGGTCGGAAGCGCCGAAAGCTGGACACCCGCGACTGCGGTGTCTTCCTTCAGTGTTTGTTCGACAATAGGCTGGACGAACGTCTCTGCGCCGCTCTGTATCCCGAAAAACAGAGCCGCTGCGGCGACAAACCACCGTGCCTCCCTGCGGGTCAACATCTGTCGAATTGACCGGAGTCGGTCACGAACCGAGATCTCTAACCCGTCGTCTGTCTCCCGAGTGTGGTCTGCCGGCATACTCAGAATCACGAATACCCCAACCACGTTGAGTATGATCGTCAGGTAGAGCGGAATTACCGGATTAACTGTGTACAGAGCCCCGCCGGCAAGAACACTGATTGACAGCGCCCCGGCCCGCAGTGTCTTACCGCGTCCCACCACGCGAGTGTACTCATCTTCACGGGCTCGTTGCTTAAGCGCGTCGTACAGCCACGCGTCGTCACTCCCGGACAAGAACGCCTTGGCGACACCCCGGAAGACGTACGCAACCAACAACGGCCAGAACCCACGGGCCCCCAAATATATAAGCATCGTAAAGATATAGATCAGAGTTGCAGCTAGTAACATGTTTTTGCGACCCAGAATGTCAGTAATCACTCCGGTCGGGACCTCTATTGCCAGTGTCACGACGGAAGCCACCGCCACTAAGGCCCCCAGACTAGTAAGGTCAATTCCGCGTGTCAACACGTATAGTGTGATGACAGGGAGAATAAACCCAGGGGACGCGGTCACCTCGTAGAGATAGTACTTCTTGAATATGTCCATACTCACCCAGTGAGGTGGACTCGTAGCGGCTCCAGACTCACCGACGGTAATTGGTTGAGGACAGCCTCAAGTCCGTCTAAAAGATCTGTCCGGTCAATAGCGGGAGTCGTTGCGACGTGATTACTGGCTTCTGACGCGATTTCTGCTGGAACTTGGTTGCTACTGTCGTACACGGCAACAGGTATTTCCTCAGCGAGAGCGGTGATGTAGCCGTTGAAGTACTTGACCAGTGCGGGCTCCTCCCAGAACGGGACATGTGAAGACCGGTCTGCCCATCGGCTCTGAATTGTCTCGGCGTCACATGTTTGATAAACAACGTGGGTCGGTAAGATAATTTCTCCGTTGACGCCTGCTTGACGGTACATGTCAATAAGATCCAACGCGACGCACGACTCGAAGATCTGGTCATATAGTGTAATCAGCCCGACTGTCGACACTACAGAGATATCGAGAACCAGCGGTCGCTCGTTTCCGACCGCCTCCCGACGCAACCGTTCACGCTCGTATTCATCAGTCGAGAACGCACGAAGCTGTGATGCCGTTTCGGGGAACAGCGGTCCCGATGGCTCCTCTAGTTCGAACTCGTCGATAGGTTGACACCGTCGACAATTACTTGCTAACTCCCTCGATAGCGTGGACTTTCCCGAAGCCGGAAGGCCGTCGACAGCAACGACTGGTTCATCGGTGTGGGCCACTGTCTCCTTTCCCATGGTTAACTGTCTGTCATTATCACCCATCATTTCTGCTTGACGACGAACTGGAGGGCACCGCTGTCATGACCGGCTTCGAGTGCGTCTAGGATTGGATCAACGGAGAGTTCCCGCTCTCTCGCCCAGTAGTCCGTGTTTCGTTTGAGGAACCGACGATGGTCGTCGTCGTTGACTCCGTCCAACTTCTCTCGCATTCTTTCGAAAAGTCGATCCAACATGTTCCGGTAAAAATCTACTGGTATATCGTTGTCAACTGTGTTCTTGATCGAATTATAATCGTCGGCATATCGGTCTTCCCGGAGCTTCATTACGTCGTCACGGGCTTGGAGGTACGGCTGGAGTTGCTCATAGTACGCCAGCGACTGTTCTCGGTCTGCCGTAGACAACGTGCTCCCGTACTCGTCAATCACACGCCTGACGAGGTGATGAAAGTCGGCGGCGCTCTTGTGGACCACACGCTCAATCCGCTCTCTACGGTCGTCAACATTATTTACCCGGAGCTGAAGTTCGTCGTGGAACATCTCTGCCCCAACTTCGAAGTCGGGGTACGACTCGGCAAACGAGTTAATAGCTGACTTGATTTTTTCTGGCTGTATTGGAGTTTCCATGTATAATTTTTCATCAATATAATCATCTGTCTCCCTGAGACCGGCTTGCCACGCATACAATTCTCGATAGAAGTTGTGGCCTCCGACTGCCTCAACGTGGAGTTCCCCATCACCCTGAACAGCTCTAGTGTAACATAACTTCTCACTGAAATCGCCTTCGACCAGATAGTAAGCCTTCTTATACGCCCGTCGGAGTGCTTTGACTACACGGGAGTTGTTCGCCTCCGTCTCAAATCCATATGTTCGAATTTCTGTATCAAACGGATAGTCAACGAATCGTGAGTTCATACCTCTCTGAATCCACCATGCCCACTTATATCTTTCTGTGCCATTTTTAACTATTTTGTAAAGCGCAAATATAAGTTTATAGTATATAAATAAAGTAAAGACTATAGCTTTTACTACCCAGAAGGTACGGACAAAACACCCCGCAACCCACCGGGCGTTCTCACGGATTTATACTGGTCCGTCACACACGTGACGGCATGGCAACACCCGTCATCGCGGCCGCGTACCGCACGCCGTTCGGGAAGGCAGGCGGCGTCTTCACCGACACCCGCAGTGAGGACCTCTCGGCGGCGCTGATCGACCACACGCTCGATGAGACCGGGTTGACCAGCGACCACGTCGACGACCTGATGTGGGGGGTCGCACAGCAACGCACCGAGCAGGACAACAACGTCGCCCGCGTGATCGCGTTGCTCTCTGAGTTGGGTGAGGGGACGCCGGCGACGACGATCAACCGCTGGTGTGCCTCCTCGATGCAGTCGATCATCTCCGCGTCGGACGCGGTGGCGGCCGGCAACCGCGACTGTGTGATCGCCGGCGGCGTCGAGAACATGAGCCGGGTGCCGATGGACGACGAGAGCTACCAACACCTCCACCCCGAACTGTCCGAGCAGTACAACATCTTCCAACTACAGGTGGGGATGACCGCCGAGAAGGTCGCCGACGAGTACGGCGTGAGCCGCGAGGCACAGGACGCGTACGCCGCCCAGAGCCACCAGCGCGCCGCGGAAGCGACGGAGTCTGGCCGGTTCGACGACGAGATCGTCCCCGTCGAGACGGACGACGGCGTCGTCACCGAAGACGAGGGGATTCGCCCAAACACCGACCCGGAGACGCTCGCGGGGCTCGACCCGGCGTTCACCGGCGACGGCACCGTGACGGCGGGCAACTCCTCACAGATGACCGACGGCGCGGCGCTCACGCTCGTGACCAGCCGGGCGTTCGCCGACCAGCACGGGTTGGACGTGCTCGCCGAGGTCGGGACGAACGCCGTCGCCGGCGTCGACCCGACCGTCATGGGGATCGGTCCGGTGCCGGCGACCCGCGGGCTGTTGGAACGGGCCGGCACCACCATCGACGACTACGATCTGGTCGAACTGAACGAAGCGTTCGCCTCACAGTGTGTGTACGCTCGCCGCGAACTCGGGATTCCGGAGGCCCAGTACAACGTCAACGGCGGCGCAATCGCGTTGGGCCACCCGTTGGGTGCCTCCGGTGCGCGTCTGCCCGTGACGCTGCTCCACGAGATGGAAAAACGGGGTGACGACCGCGGGCTGGCGACGCTGTGTGTCGGCTTCGGGCAGGGCGCCGCAGTCGAGTTCTCGCGGTAGGGGTCAGTTCTGCAGTCGGTCCACACCGCGGCTCCCGCGGCGGGTCCACATCCCCGCTCCCCCAGCAGACTACCGAATCCAGCGTGGTACCTTCCGGAGGAGTCGTGCGACCGTCGACAGCCCCGCGGCCCAGAGCCTGTCGGGGAGACCGCGCGGCGACAACGGCACCGGCCCGCTCGTCGCGACCGCCTGCGCGTCAGTGAACCGCAGCAGTCCCTCCGGGCCGTGTCGACGGCCGATTCCGGAGTCACCCCGCCCACCCATCGGCGCGTCGACAGAGCCCCAGGAGACGGCGTACCCTTCGTTGATCGAGACGGTGCCGGTGTCGACACGGCGGGCCACCGCGCGGCCGCGTTCCTCGTCGCCGGTCCAGATCGCGCCGTGGAGGCCGTAGTCGGTGTCGTTGGCGCGTGCGACCGCCTCGTCGGTGTCCGAGACCGGATACAACGCGACCACCGGGCCGAACGTCTCCTGCCCGTAGGCGGTCGCGTCGGTCGGTACGTCCGCGAGCACGGTCGGCTCGTAGAAGTACGGCCCCAGGTCGGGTCGAGGCTCACCCCCGGTCAGCACTGTCGCCCCACGCTCGCGGGCGTCGGCGACGTGGTCGCGGGTCTTCTCGAACTGCGCCTCCGAGAGCAACGGCCCCATCTCGGCGTGCCAGTCGTAGTCGAACCCCAACTGGAGGTCCTCGACGGCGTCGACAAAGGCGTCACGGAACGGCTCGTAGACGGCCTCGTCGACAAACAACCGCTCGGTCGTGATACACAGCTGGCCGGCGTTGGCGAAACACGACCGGACGGCACCCGCCGCGGCGGTCTCGGGGTCGGCGTCGTCCAACACGAGCAGTGGGTTCTTCCCGCCCAGCTCCATCGACACCGGGACGAGATTCTCGCCCGCGAGCGCGGCCACCTCGCGGCCGGCCGCGGTGCTGCCGGTGAACGCGACGTAGTCGACACGCTCGATCAACGGCGGCCCCACCTCGGGGCCACGACCCGAAACGAGCTGGAATAGATCGGGCGGGACCCCGGCCTCGACGAGCAGTTTCCGGGCGTAGGCCGCGACGTGGGTCGTCTCCTCGGCGGGTTTGCAGACGACGGCGTTGCCGGCGACCAGCGCCGGGAGCGCGTCGGAGACGACCAGCGTCAGCGGGTAGTTCCACGGCGCGATCAGTCCGACGACCCCGACCGGGTCGTGGTGGACATCCGCCCGGACGGCGCCGGGGATCGCGCCCTGTCGGCGTTCGTCCGCGAGGATCGCCGGGGCGGCGTCAGCGTAGTAGCCGGCCGTGACGGCCACGTCGAACACCTCCTCGACGGCGTCACGGCGGGACTTCCCCGTCTCGCGTTGGACGAGACTCGTCGTCGACTCGCGCTCGGCGAGGACGCGGTCGACGACCCGGTCGAGGACGGCGACCCGGTCTGTGATCGGTCGCTCCCGCCACTCGGCGGCGGCTGTGCGGGCCCGGTCGACCGCGCCGTCGACATCCGTCTCCGTCGCCGCCGGGAGCTGTGCGTACGTCTCGCCCGTGACTGCCGACTCGACGGGGATCGCGTCGGCGTCACTCGCGGCGAGTTGGTCGTGTAGTCCGGCGAGTCGTTCCGCCGACCACTCGGCTCCTGTCACGACAGAAGAGAGACTCCCCTCGAACAAAGGGACGGCGGTCGGGCGGTGAGACGGTGTGTGCTCCGGAGCCGAAGGAACCGTCTCTGTGTGGTCGAGACGGCTCACAGCAGGGTTCTCCCGGGAGCGAGAACAGCCATCGGACGATGGAGGGTCGGACACCGACAACGGACGACGACAGTGTGGCGACGGACGCGGCGGCGCTCCGGTGGCTCCACCGCGCGACACGGGAGATGGTGACCCACGAGCGACCGGCAGCAATCGGCGCGGTCGCGACCGACGCCGCCGCAGACGTGCTCGGGTTCGCGTTGAACTCCGTCAGGCTTCACGACGAGGAGACCGACCGGCTGGTGCCGGTAGCCGTCGCCGACCAGACGGTCGAACACGCCAGCGAGCGTCGGGCCTACGAGCGCGGCGAGACTGTCCAGTGGGCGGCACTCGACGACGGGGAGCCGAAACTGTACCCTGACGCGGCCGCAATCGACGACGACGTGTCCCGACCCGGCGGGGGAAGTGTGTTGGTCGTCCCGTTGTGCGATGCGGGGGTGTTGACCCTCGGGACGACCGAGCGGAACGGGATCGACCAGACGGACGTGGGGTTGGCGCGGGTACTCGCGGCGAGCCACCTCGAACTGACGGCGCCGGCCGAGCTGGGGGACCGCGACCACCTCCGGGCGGCACGCGAGGCGGTCGACCGGATGGAGCGACTGACGGAGAGTATCCTCAATCTGACGAGCCACCGCGGGCTGACGGACGCGACGGAGTCGGTCGCGGTCGGCTACGTCGCACGCTCCGTCTGGGAGGACCACGCGCCGGCGGCCGCGACACTCGACTGTGCGTCGCCGCCGACGGTCGCGGCCGACCGGCAACGGCTGCAGACGTTGTTCGAGAACCTCTTCGACAACGCCGTCGGGGTCGGTGGGCCGTCCGTCTCGGTGACGATCCGGGACCGAGCGGCGGGCCCGGGGTTCGACGCCGACGACGGCCCGGGGTTCGACGCCGACGACGGCCCGGGGTTCGATGTCGACGACCCGACCGAGTTGTTCGCGTACGGCGCGACGGTGGAGGCGGCCGGCACCGGGCTCGGGTTGGCACTCGTTCGGGACATCGCGGAGGCACACGGCTGGGCGGTCGATGTCGACGGTGAGGGCGGCGGGACGTCCGTGTTCCGGACGGCGCCAGACGAGGCCACGGACGACGGCGAGTCGGTCGACACGGGCGTGAAGCCTCGCCGTCATCCCACGGATACTTGACGCCGGCCCACGCCGTGACGTGTATGCAGGCAGTGACGCTCGGTCCCGCCGGGACGTACTCACACCGTGCTGCTCGCGCCGTCGCCGACGACGTGGCGTTTCGCGAGTCGGTGACGGCAATCGTCGAGTCCGTGCGGGCCGGAGAGTTCGACCGTGGGGTCGTGCCGGTAGAGAACAGCATCGAGGGGTCGGTGACGGAGAGTCTCGACGCGCTCGCGGACGGCGTCGCCGTTCTCCAGGAGGTGGTGACGCCGATCAGACACGCCCTGTTGGCACAGTCGGCGGAGTTCTCACTCGTCGCCTCCCACTCACAGGCACTGGCCCAGTGTCGAGAGTTTCTCGAACGGGAGTACCCCGACCGACGGCGGGAGGCAGTCGCCTCCACCGCCCGGGGTGTCGCCCGAGCTCGCGACGACGAGAGCGTCGCCGCCATCGGCCACCCGGCGAACGCGACCGACGGCGACCCGGAGTTGACCGTCCTCGCCGAGGAGATTCAAGATCGGTCCTCGAACGCCACCCGGTTTCTGGTCGTCGGGCCGGAGGCCGAACGTTCTGAGGCCGGCGGGAAGACATCGGTGGTCGTCTACCCGGCCGCCAACTACCCTGGCCTCCTGCTCGAACTGTTGGAGGCGTTCGCAGACCGAGACATCAACCTCTCGCGGGTGGAGTCACGCCCCAGCGGCCGGCGGCTCGGCGACTACCTGTTCCACGTCGACTTCGAGGCCGGACTGTACGAAGACCGGACCAGCGAGGCACTCGACACACTGCGCGGGATGGTCGCCGAGGAAGGGTGGGTGCGCGTCCTCGGCTCGTACGACACGGAACACGTCGTGGAGTGACCACGGCAGGGAAAGCCCAGAAGAGTGCGCCAGAACAGACACGAGTTTACCCCGACGGTAGACGAGCGAGCGTAGCGAGTACGTCGGCTGAGAGGGGTGTAGTTGCGGTGCAGTCCGGAACAGCACTACGACAGCAGACGCGAGCGAGCGGCTCTGCCGCTCGCGAGCGCTTTTTCATCGACGTTTTTTCCTTGGGCGGGCGCCGCAGGCGCCCACCCCAAGGAGTGAAAAAGGTCGGTCGTAAGAGATTTCCCGTCGCCGTGACCCGCTTTTGTCGATGGAGTACGGGTTGGTGGTCGTCTGGCTGTTGGGGCTCGTGGCGGTGGCGGCGGTGGCCGCGCCGGTGACCGCCCGGTTGTTCGGGCGGTGGCCGACGGCCGGCGTCGGGTTCGCGCTGCCGTTCGGGTTGTTGACCCTCGGCGTGACGGCGTTCTGGGTCGGGCGGGTGGCGTACGGCACGCCGACGGTACTCGGCGGGTTCGCCGTCGTGGTCGGAGTCGCGGTCACCGTCGGTCTCGACCGCGCGGCGGTTCGGGCGTCGCTGCCGGCGGGACGCCCGACGCCACGGGCGGTGGCGCGGGCAGTGGCCGCCGGAGTACGGGTCGACCGCGACCGGGTGCGACAGCGTGCGGTCGTCGAGACGGCCGGGGTGTTCCTGTTGGCGTTCGGTTTCCTCGTGGCCGTGCGGGCCGTCGACCCGGCAGTGTTGCCGCGTGGCGGCGAGAAGTTTCTCGACTACGGCTTGCTACAGTCACTCGGACGAGCGGGGACCCTCCCGCCGGAGGACATGTGGTTCGCGGGTGAGCCGGTGAGCTACTACTACGGCGGCCACCTGTTGAGCGATCTGTTGGCACGGCTGACCGGAACCCCACGACGGGTGGCGTACAACCTCGCGCTGGCGACGTTCTTCGCGACGTACGTCACCGCGGCGTTCGACCTCGCGGGCGCCGTCGCGGCCGCTGGCGGCTACAGCCGGCGGCTGGCGGCGTGGGGCGCGGCGTTCGCGGTCGGGCTGGCCGCGAACGTCCAGACCGGCGCGCGGCTGTTGTTGCAGGCGTTGCCCGGCGGGCTGCAGTCGGCCGCCGTCCGGCAGATCCAACCGCGAGTCGACGTAGACGTGACACGGTGGCTCTCGGACGGCTACTGGGGGCCGGGGCGGTCGATGTGGGCCTCCAGCCGCGTGATCGACGGGACGATCAACGAGTTTCCCCTGTTCGCGTTCCTCAACGGCGACCTCCACGCGCACATGATCGGGCCGACGTTTCTGTTGTTGGCGGCGGCGTTTGCGTTCGTCCTCTACCGGTCGCCCGACGTTGGTCGGCGGCGACGGGTGTTGTTCGGGCTGGTGCCGGTCGTCGGCGGGTTCCAGGCCGTCGTCCACACCTGGGGGTTCCCGACCGTGTTCGGGCTGGCGTGGCTGGCGTTGACACTGTCACCGACACCGCCACGCCGGTTGTTGCCGACCGTCGCCCGCGGACCGTTGGACCGACTCGTCGGTCAGACCGCCACGGACGGCGGCATCGCGACGACCCCCGGCTCTGCGGGCGGCAGTCGGCTCGGGAGTGAGTTGGCACGACCGGTGGTCGCGGCCGGGTTGGTCGCCGGCGCCGGTGTCCTCGCCTGTGTGCTCGCCGCGCCGTTCCTGTTGGGGACGGCCACGAGCGGGAGTTCACGCGAACTCGCAGTGTTGGCGGTCACAGACCGGAGCAGGTGGGGTGGGTTGGTCGTCGTCCACGGCGCGTTCCTGCTCGTGTTTGGCGGCTACCTCCTCGATCAGGTCGGCGGGACGCGTCCGTGGGAGCTGCTCGCGGCGCTGGGCGTGCTCGGCGTGACCGCACAGTTGCTGTCGTTGCCGGCCGTCGGGCTCGTCGGGGCGGTGTTGCTCGGCGCGTGGATCGCCGCCCGGACCGACCGCGGCGGGTTCGAGACAGTGTTGCTCGCCGGCGGCGCCGGACTGGTGTTGCTCGTCGAGGTGGTGTATCTGAACGAGCAGGCCGGGCCGGGGCGGATGAACACGGTGTTCAAGACGTACTCCCAGGTGTGGGCGATCTGGGCCGTCGGCGCTGGCGTCGCGGCGGCGGCGCTCGCCCGGCGTGTCGAGACGACGACGGTGTGGCCAAGCGTCGACGCCCGGCGGACGGCGGCCGTCGCGTTACTCGTGGTCGCCGTGACCGGTGCCGGCGGCTACGCCGTCGTGACGGTGCCAAACCAGTTCACCGCCGGGAGCGACGGGGCGCCGAACAACGGCTACGACTTCGCGTACCCGGAGGAGCCGACACTCGACGCGACCGCACACCTCGAACCGTTCCACCCCGGGGTCGCGGCCGGGGTGCGGTATCTGGAGCGCCAACCCGGCCGGCCGACGTTGTTGTCGGCGCCGGGGGCGGGGTGGTACGAGGACCGCGGCTACGGCAACCCACCGGGGTTGTACTCCTGGGAGTCGAACCCTGCGGCGAGTTTCACCGGGCTGCCGACGATCGCAGGCTGGGGCCACGAGATCGGCTACCGCGGACGGGCGGCGTTCTACGACCGTGTTCGGACGGTCGACGCGGCCTACACCGACCGCGCGGCCGCGGTCGCGACGCTCCGGGAGCGTGACGTGCGGTACGTCTGGGTTGGAAACGGGGAACGGAGTCGGTACAGCACCCGGATCGTGAACTTCGATGCGATCCCCGGTGTCGAACCGGTCGTCACCGATGACGGGGTCGTCGTCTACCGGGTCGACCAGTCGGCGTTGCCGTCGGCGGAGACCACGGAGTCGAGACCGAGGTCGTCGACGACACACACGACGAGAACGACACAGAGCGACCGGTTGCTCAGACGTTGAGATCGCCGCCGGACTTCCGGACAGTCAGCGCCTCGGCGTCGACACTCTCGACGTCGAGCCAGTGGGGGACGAACTGACGTTTCTCGAACTGTTCGCGCTCGTCTTCCGTGCCGACCGTACACCACAGCTGTGGCTCGTCGGGGCCGTGGAACGCACCCTGCCGTTGGACGGCGAATACCTGCAGCTCCTCGCCGCCGTACTCGACGACGGCGTCCCGCCTGATCCCGGGGTCGCCACGGACGATCAGTTTGCGCATACGCTCGGGTTGCCAGAGTCGACTGCTAAGCGTTTCGACTCGGGGGCGACCCGCCTCACCGGGTGACCGGCGACGGGTCGTCGCGGTCCAGAATCCTGTCGACGATATCACCGATGTCTGGCACGCGACGCTTCCGCTCGGGCTCGTCGTCCGGGTAGTGTGGAACGGCTGGCACAGTGGATCACTCGCCCGGATGTAGGCCAATCATTCCGAATAAAACTGCCGGAACGTCGCCAGTCGGGCGTGTGAGTGAGCGAGTGAGAGAATGCCGCCTCCAGTCGGGCGAGCGTTTTTCACGGGTGCCGAGCCAGACGGCGCATGGTCGAGGTACTCGCAGTCGCGAGCGGCAAAGGCGGGACAGGAAAGACCACGACCACGCTCGCGCTCGGGATGGCGCTCGCGGAGACACACGATGTGACCGTCGTCGACGCCGACACGGGGATGGCGAACCTCCTGTTTCATACTGGCTTAGACGACGCCGACGCCACGCTCCACGACCTGCTCGTCGGCGACCGGGCGGCGACCGTCGAGGCGGCCACCTACGAGCGGTACGGCATGTCGGTCGTCCCCTGTGGGACGAGTCTGGCCGCGTTCGAGGCGAGCGACCCCGCACGGCTCCGGGGCGTCGTCGCCGACCTCGCCGCAGAGACGGACGTGTTGTTGCTCGACTCGCCGGCGACGCTGGCGGCCAAATCCGCGGTTCTCCCAGTCGTGCTCGCCGACCGGGTGGTGGTGACGCTCCAACCGACCGTCCCGTCGCTGTCGGACGGGCTGAAAGTTCGCGAGTACGCGCGGTCCTACGGGACGGGAGCGGCAGGCGTACTGTTCAATAAGGTTCACGGGCGACTCGGCCGGGTCGCCGACCGGGTCGAGGCGCAGTTCGGTGCCGGCACGCTCGCGGTCGTCCCGGACTGTGATGCCGTTCGCGACGCCCGCGACGCGGGTGAGCCGGTGTTGGCACACGCTCCCGACTCCGCGGCCGCGACCGCGTTCCGCGAAGCGGCGACCACGCTCGAACCGCGTCCCGGACGGGCCGGCGCCGTCGCCGACCGGTTCCGCGAGGCGGTCGTTCCGGAGTCGTGACCCCCGACCTCGGCGGTCGTCTGGTCCGCGCCCGGAGCGTCGACAGACTCGGTGTGTCGTTCGCGCGTGCCCTCACGGAACACCATACGGGCTACCTCCGGATCGTCGCCGACGGCCCACTCCACGCGGCGACGGGTGTCGTCACCGTCGTCGACGGGGTCCCCGTCACCGCCGCGTGTGACGACGGGGAGTGTGGCCCCGCGGCGGTGGACGCGCTCGTCTCCCCGGGACCGTCCCGGGTGGAGACGTACCGTTGTGACCAGACCGCGCTGGCGTCACTCCACGACCGCGCCGACTGTCGGGTCCCCCCCGACGCGCCCGCCGAGCGACTGGGCGAGGACGACCTGGCGGCACGCACCCGGGAGCGTGCGCCGGCGGACCGCGCGACTGTCGACGGCGCCACGCTCCTGTCGTTTCTCGGCGACGACCGGCGGCTGGAGACGATCCGCTCGGAGGCACGGGCGGAGGCACACGCCGACGCCACCGACTGGGGACTCGACGACGCACTGACCGACGAGTGATCCGCGACGCCTCGCGTCGAACCGACAGACACCTGTCGGGTGACGGCGTACAGCGACCGTGACGCTCCGGCCACTGGTCTCGTTGCGTTCGCCGGCCGACTTCGCCGACTGGTTCCGGGCCGGCGTCGAGTACACGATCAGAGTCGCCCGCGCGCTCGATGTCGACCCGGCACCGTTGCCTACCCACCGTGACGAGGGGGTCGCCGCGATGCGGGCGAACCAGACAGACGTGTCCCCGGCGCTCGCCCGGACGATCGGCGCGGTGTTGTCGGGTGATGCCGCCTTCGGGCGGCCGTTTCTCCGGTGGACGCCGCGGTGGTACCGGTTCCTACTCGCCGGTCCGATTGCGCTTGCTGACCGCCGACTCTCCCGGGTCGCCGCGCCGTACGCCGACCGCGGGGGTGTCGACCGACCGTCGTTCTCGACGCCCGACGCGGTCGCCGACGGCGCTCCACTGCACGACGCCGGCGCCGACGGCGCTCCGTCACTCGACCTCTCGGGGCTGGGGTTCGCCGACCGGTTCCTGCTCGCCGACGCCGTTCTCCACGTCGAGTGGTTCCGGGACGTTGCCGCGGTGTGTGACCTGTCCGTTCCGGCGGCGTTGCTCGACCGGACACACCGCGAGTCCGTCGCCGTCTACGCCGGGCAACGAGGGTCGCTGTCACCGGCGGCGCGGCGCGTCCAGTTCGCGTTGTTCGGCGACGACGCGTGGGTCCGGGACGTGAACGCGACCTACCGGCTGAACTCGACGTTGTTGTCGGTCTGGGAGGGGATTCTCCGTCGAGAGCGACGGCGACTCGGCGCCGCGGTGCGGGACGACGACCTGCAGGCGTCACCACGGGACGACGACGCTGGTCGACAGTGACAACCCGCGTCACTCCAACGGCACCGTCTCGCTCGTCCGGTCGGAGTCCGCGTCGCCGGTGTTGACCACGTCGGCCGCCTCGAACAACAGGATCTTTGCCTCCCCGTCGGCGACTGGGCGGTGTTCGACGCCGGCCGAGACGACGAACAACTGTCCCGCCTGGAGCGTCACGTCCTCTCGGTCGCGACGTTGGACGGTGACGGTCCCCTCCCGGACGAGAAACAGTTCGTCGCTGTTCGGGTGGCTGTGCCAGACGAACGCCCCCTCGATCTGGGCGAGCTTCACCGTCTGGTCGTTCGGTTCGGCCGCGAGCCGCGGCGCCCACTGCTGCTCGAAGCTGTCGAACGCGTCCGCGAGATCCACTTTTTCCACGCCGGAGCCTGTGGCGGGACCGACTCGGGGCTTTCGACCGCGTGTCGCCGTCCCACTGTTCGTCGCCGCAGTCGTCACTCCGTCGCTGCAGTCGTCACTCCGTCGCGACGGGGCCGTGACCGATCACGTCACGGACGGCCGCGAGGAACGTCTGGCGGCGGTCGAAGTACGTCTCGTCGACCTCCTCAAGCACGGCCGTCAGTTCACGCGGGCCGTCGGGTGTCCGGACCACCGCGTCCCCCTCCTTCTCGTTGATCCGGGAGCGTTCCTGTGGCCAGGTGAGTCGGGAGGCCACTCGGGCAAGCGGTGCACCGTCGACGTTCGGCCCCTCACCGAGTTCTACCGCCGGCTCCGTCTCGTCGTCGTCGCTCATTGTTCGCGGTTCGCGGTCGGGTCGTGTAATGAGTTCCGGTTGGCTCCGAGGGGGGTGTCGTGCGAGCGTCTGACGCAGTGTTTTGTGGGAGGACACACAAGCAGTGTCCATGACCAGCCTCGCGGATGTGTACGAGGGGACAGTCGGCGAGCCGGTGGACCGGCACCGACTCTACCTCGGGGTGGGGTTGTTCCTCGCGGGGTCGTTGTCCGCCGTCGTCGCCATCTGGGTCTCGGCGACCGGGACGGGGGGCTCGCTGGAGGCGATCCGGCAGGCCCGGTGGCTCGCGGGTGTGTTGGCCGGCGTGGGTGTGCCGGCGGTGTTCCTCGGAATCTTCGCCGTGTTGCCGGCCGGCCGGGTTACCCAGGCGGCCGCCATTGTCGGCGCCGGGGTCGCGTTGTTGGGCGTCTCGTTGTTCGCCCACGCCTACCCCTGTCGGTGGGCCGGCGCCGGCTGTGCGCCCGGTGATCTGACGCTCCAGACGACTACCGTCTACTTCTTCGGCGTCATCACTACCTTCTGGTGTCTGTTCGTCGGTGTCGCGAACTTCACCTCGCGGAACGACCCCGGCGGAACGGTGGAGTTGGAGGTGACCCGCGGCGGCGAGACGAAGACGATCGAGGTCTCACGGTCGAAACTCGACACCGAGACGACGGGCGGCGGCGGGGTCGGCTTCTTCGGCGACACCCCCAACGGAGAGGTCACAACACAGGCGAACCGTGCCGACGCCCAGTTCGCGGACGACGGCGGGGCGACCAGCGACGGCGGGGCGACCAGCGACCGCATCACCGGTCTCCGTGAAGACGAGATCGGCGGGACGAACACCCCGGGCGGCCCGGGTGGTGTCGACACTGTCGGTGGCTCAGGTGACGCCGTCGGTCGTTCGGGTGATGTCGGGACGACAGGTGGACGCGGTGGCCCGACCGACCGCGACCCGTCGGGTGTCGGCGGCGGTGCCGGCGGTGACGACCGACGTGCAAGCGGTGTCGACAGCGTCGGTGACGCCACGTTCGGTGGCGGGACGACTGGCCCGCGCGACACGGCCGGATCGCGTGATACTACACCAACTGGTGACCCGGAGCCGGGCTCTCCGGCAGACACCTACTGTGGGAGCTGTGCCCACTTCCAGTACGTCCGCACAGACGAGGGGATGCAGCCGTACTGTGGCTGCCACGACGAACTGATGGAGGACATGGACGCCTGTGAGGAGTGGACGCCGCGGTAGCGACTCAGTCCGATCCAGTCGACCGGTCTGGCCCGGTCGACCGGTCCGACGCCGGCGGTTCACGCCCCGACTCGCCGTCCGGTCGCGCGGGCTGGCCCGACCGTGCCGTGTCGGCCCGTTTGTCTCGGTCGTGGACGGTCTCGTGGACGGCGAGGACGAACCCCGGGACGACGAGCATGAACAGGTGTTCTTCCAACGGGATGCCGAGCAACTCCACCCCGGTCCGCATCGGGATCGAGAACACACCAACCGTGAGCGTGTACCAGTCCCAGAGGTACGCGACGGGGTAGACGGCGGCGACGGTGGCGAGCGCCCGCCGGAGTGCGCCGGCACGGACCAGCAGTGTGAACGCAACACCCCCGAACAGAATCTCCGTCGCGAGGTACGTGTACCCGCCCAACACCGTGATGTCTGGAAGCGGGACGCCAGCGAGTGGTCGGAAGAACACCGCCAAGAGCAGTCCGGCCAACAGGAGATACGCACCACGCACTAACAACATTGTCGCCGTCTTCGGCTCCCGGCCGGTCGCCAACGCCGCGACGACGGCGAACGCGACCGCACCGGCTGGCGCGAACGGCGGGAACAACCCGTCGACGGTGAACGCCACGACCCCGAACACGCCCACCCCCATCAGCGCGTACGCGAACCGGCGCGCACGGCGGCGACCCAGCGTGACTGCGACGGTCCGTTTGTCGATCGACCGGTCGTAGTCGTAGTCTTTGGCGTCGTCGATCACCTTCACACCCGTCAAGACGAGTAGGAACACGCCGGCGAACGCGACCGGCGTGGCCGCGAGCGTCCCGGTCTGGGCCGCGAATCCACCGAGAATCGCCAACGCAATCCCGGCCGGGTAGCCGCCCGTCGCCGTCACCGGATTGGTGTCGAGCTGTGGCGCGTGGAGATAGCCGATGATCCAGGTGGGGAGCGTCAGCGCCGCCGCCACCGGGCCACCGAGCGTCGCAACGCCCGCAAGCGCCGCGAGGAACCCCGCGGCCGCACCGACAAGGCCGGCACGACAGCCGAACACCGTGAGCGGGTGGTCGTCGTCCTCCTCGCGCCAGTGGAAGTCGACGTAGCCGTCCTTGACGTGGGCCGTGTACACCGCAAAGAAGATTGCGACGACGTGGACGCCCGCGACGGCCGGGGCGAACGACCCGCCCAGAGCCGGGACGGTCCCGGCCGCCAACACTGCGCCGAACACCGACGCCGCCAACGGCGGCAACATGAACACCGGATGCACCTGTGAGGCGAACGCGCGGAGGGCTGCGGCCGGACCGGCCGCGTCGCGGGCGACTGTCACACCTCGGAGGTGGCGAGGTGTGCGGTTAAGTGCCACGGCGAGGGCGCAGTCTCTACTGGAGAGAAATGTAGAATCAATTACTTTTTTGAAATGATATCGAAACTATTGAGATGTAGGACAGAAAGTACACAGTTAACGTGTCTACTTTCGGACGGTACTTTCGAGGGCTGACTGCATACGACCTTCTCGGCTACCTGATCCCTGGACTGATTCTTCTTGGGGGGCTCTACGGATTCTCACACGTTACTGTTCAAGATATTGGAATTGTCGGTGTCGGCGTCTCGCTAGTCAGTGCATTCGTGCTCGGGGGGTTTATTCAGCGTCACGCGTCTATTGCGACCGGAGAGCGTGAGACGTTCAACCTGACAATCAGTTCTACCACGGAACTCTCTTTGGGGGACAAATCTGACGACGATACGGCCGATGGAGACACTGACAGCGGTAGCACCTCGTGTTTCGGTTACCTCGCCAACCGTCCTTACGCTGGACCGTTCCTCGATCCGATTTTTGGATGGGCAGGCTCTCCAGAGGGTCGAGAACTAGACGACGCAGTGCTTACAGGAAGGATTAGACAACATCTCGTCGACGCGCACGACATCCCGCCTGATTTTGAAGACTTCCAGGTACTGTACCACTTGATGATCAGTAGGCTTGATTCGAACGCCGCGCCGAATCGTGCAGTTCGGATTCAAGCGTTACGGAACTTCTACAGGGGAATTTGGATCGCTACATGGTGGTTCTGTGGTTTGATCGCCTTCTCCACTGTACTTGTTTCTGTTTTGAGGGGACAGAATTCTCGAAGTGTGTTACTTTTCTTGGTGGCTCGAATCTCTGTTGGAACTACAACACTCCGAGCGCATACCACTCGTGGGCGGAGGCGTGGCAGCTACTCGTCCCTGCTGTGCTTATCGTATTCCTAGCAAATCGGTCGTACGAGTCACAAGCCGAGGATTTCGTCGAGTACCTGTTTACTGACTACGCAGTTGCCATCGAATCCGAACAACGAGAGTTCCCGACGGAGTTTCGTCACCGTCTCTCTCACGAATGTACGGGGTTCGGCGCCGACAGTAGTGACTCCAAACAGGACAATACCGAGAGAGACAGTTAGTTTGCGGTAGACGGAGCGGTCACATCAGAACTAGGCGAAGTCGTCTGTACCGACTCAACTCGCCAACCGGCATACTCGCCGTCCTCATTAATCAAAGTCGCAGTCACGATGTCTCCTTCTGACAGTCGGTTAAGTGTCGACATTTCGCTGGTGTCGTACTCCGGGTGGCGAACCGGGACGGAGACACGCATTCCCTTGTCTGCCCCGTAGAGAACACGAAACCACAGGTGGTTGTTCTCGCTACCCACCACCTCAAACTCCATCTCGTCGGTCCGCGTCATACGTGTACGACTAGTGTGGTCCCACTTATCTCCACGGTTGGAGTATGGGCTACGCGCTCGTCGCCACCGTAGTGTGAGCGTCTCGTCTGGTCGGTGTTTATACACGAAGCCGACCGAGTATACCCCGAGTAGCTGTGAACCTGACTCGTGTCGAGGTGTCCAACTTCAAAGGAGTCGACTCGCTGACGTTCGAGCCCGGACAGGTGACGCTCCTGACGGGGCGTAACAACTCTGGAAAAACTTCCATGTTGGAGGCGGTAGAGTTAGCGGTCGATCCCTCGCGGATTGAGCAGTACGGCGAGCGGGTCGAGTCGTTGATCGCCGCGGGTGCGGAGTCTGCGGAGATTGTCGTGGAGTACGAGGATGGCGAGGATGTGGAAACACGGGCGTTGGAGTTGTGGGTTCTCGAAAACGTCGAGGTACCAACGTTGGTTGCAGACCGGGTCGGAAAGACGAACCGACAGCAATCTGTGATTGTCGACCGACTAGCCTCGACTCTGGAGATACCAGGCCAGTCGGTGCTTCAGGAGGAAGCACTGTCAGAAGTCGCAGAGATGATCGGTGAGGAGGTTCAGATTGCAGTGCGCAACGAGTGGCTGGAGCGCCCCAAAGAGACCGCAGTAAAAACTGTTCAAATCGACATCGGGGCAGATTCACACACGTACGTGTATGTTGACGAACTGCCTCGTGATTTCGTAGACAACGTTACAGGCACGGCGGCAGCGGCTGCCGTAGAACGACTCGATCAACAGACTGCTGATAGTTTTGAGAAACAGAGCCCGTGGGATGATATTCTCGTGAGCTTTGAGCACTGCGTGGATAATTTTGTCAGATACAGACTCCGAGATGGTCACCTGTTCGCTCACCGCCCCGCCAAACTCGCGTCCGTCGGCTTCCGCGACGAACTCGCACTCACCGCAGACGAGATCGACCTCGGCGAGAACGACGGCGCGATCCGGCTCTCGAACATCGAGGAGTACCTGATCGACAACGGTCTCGCAGAGAACCTCGACACACTCTCGTTGGACCAGATGGTGTACGAGGAGGACGGCGAGAAGTATCAAGTGCCCTACGAGTTCGTCGGCGAGGGGTTCAAGACACTGCTCGGGTTGTTGTGGGAACTCTGGGAGGACACCCCGGAGCTACTGTTGCTCGAAGAGCCGGAGACACACATGCACCCGCGGTACGTCCACGAGTTCGTCCGCTGGTTCGTCGATGTGGTGCGGGACCGCGGCGTGCAGGTGTTTCTGACGACACATGACATCGACACGATCCGGTCGTTCTTCGACTTCGTGGAGCCGTCACAGAAGGCGTTCCTGCGTGAGGAGTTCCGGCTGTTGCAGATGGACCAGACGCTGCCGGAGTCGTACGACTACGACGAGGCGGAGTCGCTGTCGAAGGAACTGCAGACCGATCTCCGCGGGATATGAGCGGGGTCACGACGTGAGGCCGGCAGGTGATCGTCGCAGAAGGGGAACGCGACACGACGTTTCTGGAGGCGGTGTTCATCTCCACGGGTCAGGACGTGCGGGTCGTCGACATCGAGAGCAAACCGATCGACCCACTCCGCCGACACGAGTCGAACGAACTGTCGAAGTTCGAGACGTGGGGGCGGTGTGACCTGTTGGTGAAGTCCGAGGGCGGAAGGCCGAACGTCGAACAGGTGTTTCCGTCGCTCGTCGCCGACCTGCGTCGAATCGGTGTCGAGGGAACGTTCATATTAGATCTCGACGGCGACAGCCTCTCGGCGTTGATCGAGACGCTGAACAGACGACTGGGTGACGCCACGGTCGGACCGGACGCGCGGCTCGTCGCCGACGGGGACGTGATGTGGTCGGAACACCTGCTCGCGCGGGAGTACGGTCTCGTCGCCGACGAGAGGGAGGTGTCACGGCTCACTGTCCTCGCCTTCCGGGAGAGCCTAGAGGACGCGGCTGGAATCGACAAAGATGTTGACGGCCCGGACGAACGGGACCGGAAAGCACGCGCGCTGGCGGACGACGAGCGCGTGCAGACAGCGGTCGTCCGGGCAGTGTTGTGAGTGTGCTGTCTGCCCGACCACTGCGCGTATCCCCCTCCCGTCCAGAGACTCAGACGTGACAGACGACACCGACACCACCGACAAAGATGCCCTCCGCGAGCGGGTGTGGGACCACCTCGAAGCGTCTGGCGCGGCGCGGTTCCCGTTCCCGCCACACGGTCGTATCCCGAACTTCGCGGGCGTAGACGCCGCCGCCGAACGGCTCGCGGAGACGGACGCCTGGCAGACGGCCGAGACGGTGAAGGCGAACCCGGACGCGCCACAGCTGCCGGTGCGACGCGCCGCACTGCGAGCCGGGAAGACCGTCTACGCCGCGGTGCCGCGGCTACGGGAGCCCAAGCCGTTCTTAGAACTCGACCCCGAGGCGATCCCGCCCGCAGAGATCGACGACGCGACCACCGTCTCCGGCATCTCGGCGTACGGCGAGCCGGTCGCGCCCGAGGCGGTGCCACACGTCGACCTGATCGTCTCCGGGAGCGTGCTCGTCACGCCCGACGGGGGGCGAGTCGGGAAAGGCGAGGGGTACAGCGATCTGGAGTTCGCGACGCTGTCGGCGTTCGACGCCGTCAGCGAGGCGACCAGAGTGGCGACGACGATCCACGAGTCACAGCTGCGGCGTGTCGACAGCGCGTTCTTCGACGCACACGACGTGCCGATCGACGTGGCTTGCACCCCCGAACAGACCGTTGACTGTCGGGAGGGGAGAGGCGACACCAGTCGGCGACCCAAGGGGATCGACTGGGACGCGCTCGACGACGAGCGGCTCGCGGAGATTCCTGTGCTCGAACGGCTGGCCGGCGAGCGGTGAGCCGTCCGGCGGTCGGCGAGGCGTCCGACGGTCGGCAGGCCCCGCCGGGCGGCGCGTCACGACTACCGGAGGGATTTTGCTTCGAGCAGTCGGAGTGGCGTGTGTGAACGTCGAGACGGCACAGCCAGCCGATGCAGCAGAGATCGCCAACGTCGCACGGCGCGCGTGGCACGCCGCCTACGGGGAGTTCCTCTCGGCAGACGCTATCGACGCGACCGTCGACGAGTGGTACGCGCCCGCCTCGTTGCGGGGAACCATCGACCGCGAGGAGAGCGTGTTCGTCGTCGCGGTCGACGACGACGCGGCGGGCGACGGCGCGGATGCCGAGCACACGCGCGACGGCCGGATCGTCGGCTTCCTGAACGCGGGGTACAGCGAGTCGGTGGGGAACGTCGTGTTGAGCCGGATCTACGCCCTGCCGGATTACTGGGGGAGTGGGATCGGAACGGCGATGCTCGGGTGTGTCGCGCGCCGGCTCGTCGAGGCGGGGTACGACCGCATCTCGGCGGTCGTGCTCGCGGACAACGAGGTCGGGCGTTCCTTTTATGACGCCCGTGCGTTCAAGGAGATCGGTCGACAGACGACGACGTTCGGCGGCGAAGAACACGAGGAGCTGATCGTCGCCGCCGACCTCGCGGAGTTGACCGACATCGACGACCGAGCGCAGTGATTGGAGAGTGACGCGACACTCTCGGGCGGCTTTTCACCTCGCCGGACAGACTGGTCGGTGTGCACTTCCCCGAGTTCGAGGTGATCCCGGCGGTCGACGTGAAGGACGGCGAGACGGTCCAGCTCGTCGGCGGCGACCCAGACACCGGCACGGCGTACGGCGACCCGACGGCGGTGGCCCGGCAGTGGGTCGACGCCGGCGCGGAGACGCTCCACCTCGTCGATCTCGACGGCGCGTTCGCCGGCGAACGTGTCAACGACACCGCACTCGGTGCCGTCGTTGACGCGGTCGGTGACGACGTCGATCTCCAGGTCGGCGGCGGGATCAGAACCGTCGACGACGCCGTCGGCCTGCTCGACGCCGGCGTCGACCGGGTGATCCTCGGCACCGCGGCGGTCGAGACGCCCGAGATCGTCGGCGAGATCGACGACCGCCGGGCGGGGACGGTGACGGTGAGCCTCGACGCGCGCGACGACGAGGTGGTCGTGTCGGGGTGGACGGAGGGGACCGGGCTCGACCCCGCCGACGCGGCCGCACGCTACGAGGACCGCGGCGCGGGTGCGATCCTGTTCACCGACGTGGATGTGGAAGGGCAATTGGCGGGCGTGAACACCGAGGCGGTGCGGGCGGTCGTCGAAGCCGGCGGGACTCCCGTGATCGCCTCCGGCGGGGTGGCGAGGGTGGACGCCCTGGTCGCGTTGCGGGGCGCCCGTGCGAGCGCGGTCGTCGTCGGCACCGCGCTGTACGAGGAGGAGTTCACCTTGGCGGAGGCGCGGGAAGCCGTATCGAACTGAGAAGTTTCGCCCGTCGCGGTGTGTAGCGGCTCGTCGGGTTGCCTGTCCGTCGGGTTTATTATAACTCTCGATGACCGGACTAGACGGATGGCCGGCCTCGAAGGGAAACTCCTTGCTGCTGGGTTGAAACACGGTGTCCCGGTCGCCGGAGACTGGATAGAATCGGAACTCCGTGACCGCGGTGTGTTGCCCGAGAAGAACGCCGAGACACTCTTCATGGACACGCTGCGGGACGAACTCGAAACCGCTGCCCTGCAGAGCGAGGGCGACACGGCGGACGAACTCTACAGCGTCGCGTTCCACTGGGACGTGATCGAGGCCGAACTCGCAGACCTCGATACAGCTTTCGACACCGAGGAGAGCGCAGTCGCGGAGATCGTCGAGACGCTGAAAGACGCCCCCGAGACGGAGTTCTCGGTGGCCGACGACGAGACACTCCGGCGTGTCGTCACCCGCGCGTACCGCGAGACGATCACAACGTACGCCGAACGACTCGCCGGCACGGAGTTCGCAGAGGAGTTCCAGATTCAGACAGAGATCCGACTGAGCGAGCAGGTCCAGTCGGTCGTGGACAGGCTCGACGAGGTGGTGGGCCGGACGACGCCGACGGCGCGGTACGACTCCTACGACCCGGACGACCCCGAGGCGGTCGAGACGCTCGTGGACCGGGTCGTCGAGACGGAGCGGGAGCGGTTCGTCGACCGCCTGGAGTTCAACGGCGCTCCCGACGCCGAACGACTGCTCGTCGTCGGCCCGGCCGGCTCCGGAAAATCGCGCGTGTTGGGGGAGTTGATCGAGCGGACCGCGGACGAGGGCCGCGTCTCGCGGATCGTCACGCCGACGGACGGGTTGGTGAGCCAGCGCGACGAGTGGGCCTTCGAGTACGAGACGTTCGACGGCGACGTGCTGTTGATGTGGGACGACATCCACCGGATCGCAGAAAGCGGGGAAACGGACGCCTTCGAGTCCGTGGTCTCGGCGCTCTCGGGTGTGTTGGACGAGCAGGGCCACGACCTCCACGTCCTGTGTGCGGCACGCTCCGGGAACGTGGACGATCTGCCGCGTGTGGCGTCTGTCGAGTCGATCCAGCGGAAACAGAAGGGGCTCTGGGAGCCGTTCGAGGTGTTGGAACTGGACGACTTGGGCAACGACCCACTCGGGGAGATCGCCGACGTTCGGGCAGTAGTTCACGAAGTCGCGTTCGGGACCGAGGAGGCACGCGCTGACTTGATCGAGAAGGCCAGCGGGCCGTCGGCACCGGAGTACGTCGACGCCGTCCTCCGCACACAGACCGACGGAACGGACGCCGAGCGCGTGCTGACAGAAGGGGATGTCGCGGAGACACCCGACAGTATCGCAGACATCTGGTACGAGCAGTTCTACGACGTGTTGGACGACGACGACGAACTCGCCGTGTTGGAGGCGTGTAAGCTGCTGTACGACGTGAATATCCCGTATCTGGTGCCGCTCGTACGTGCGGTGTGGACGGAGGTCTTCGACAAAAACGGCGGAAAACGCGCTTTCGCGGACGCCGTCGAGTCGCTCGTCGCGCGCGACTGGGTGGTGCTGGTTGGTGACGGCCCGCTCGCGGACGAGGCACTTCTCTGGATGCACGACACGCAGTGTGAGGCGGTCGACCGCGGAATCGCGGCGTACGTCTCGGACGTGTCGTCGGTGTTGATGAGTAGCCCCGGTGGAGTCTCCGACAATCTGCCCGACGACGTTCTGATCGAACTCAATCGGCAGTTTGCCGACGAAGTCAGAAGAATCACCCACGGGTGGCCCGATGTTCGAGACGGGCACTACCGATGGGCACTAACAGAGAGTTCCGACTCGGGTGATATTCTCGACTCGGCGAACACTGTCGCGCACGCCAACTACGGGCTTCTACTGGAAGAGACGAATCGGCCGGAGGAGGCGGAGAAGCACTACAGACAGGCGTTGCTGGAAACCTCCGAGACCG
>ERZ1034569.25-NODE-25-length-48857-cov-11.087148_pt1 | contig 48857 bp, 51 predicted proteins | sample MGYA00520706_ERZ1034569 | MGnify/ENA primary metagenome ERZ1034569 (study PRJEB33760, sample SAMEA4777722) | hypersaline lake metagenome | biome: hypersaline environment; feature: brines | place: Spain | collected 2014-08 | depth 0 m ...
GTCTCCGAGGATGTCGACCGACTCTCGGTGAACGTCGGCGACGCAGACGTGACAGTCGACAGTTGGGACAACCCGGACGTGCGGATCGAGGCCACGAAGTACGCGATCGGCCAGACGGAACTGTCGGAGGTGTCGATCACCCGCGAGGTCGTCGGCAGCGCGCTGACTGTCGGTGTCGAGCGGACCGACTCCATCCAATTCGGCACCGTCGGCGGCGGTGCCGAGACGCTCGACGTGCGTGTCCCGTCCGGCGTACAGGTCGACGAGATCAGCGCAGACGACGGGGAGATCACTGTCGGTGACCTGCCCGGCAATCTTGAGTTGAGTGTCGACGACGCGGATGTGAGCCTCGCTGGCCCCGACACCGTCCATGGTGAACTGGGTGACGGCTCACTCGACGTGGGGACGCCGGCGACGGTCGGTGACGTGACCGGCGACGACGCCGAGATCGACCTGGCGATTGCCGATACGGACGGCGACGCGGAGGTCGACATCGACGACGGGGAGATCACCGCCCGACTCGCGTCGGAACTCGACGCGACGGTGGTCGTCGAGACCGACGCGACCGTCGACGGCCTCGACACGCTCGACAGTGTCGAGACGAGCAGCGAAACGTCGCTCACGGGCCGAGTGGGTGACGGCGGCGACGAACTCAGGATCGTCGGTGACGACGCCGTCGTGGAGTTCGAGTCTGTGTGAGCCGACTCGCATACAGCAGAGCTTTCCCCGTCACCCCCGAACGACGGTCGTGAGCGAGACAATGCGAGCGGTCGTCGTCCCGGCGGGAGGCGAGGGGTTCGAACACGTCGAGCGGCCGGTGCCGGAGCCGGACGCCGACGAGGTGCGGGTCGCGGTCGAGGCGTGTGGGATCTGTCACAGTGACGCGTTCGTCGTCGACGGCGGCCACCCAGCGGTGGCGTATCCGCGCGTGCCGGGCCACGAAGTCGCCGGTACCGTCGACGCGGTCGGCGAGAACGTGACACAGTGGACAGTCGGCGACCGGGTCGGCGCCGGCTGGCACGGCGGTCACTGTTTCACCTGCGAGCCGTGTCGTCGCGGCAACTTCCTCAACTGCGAGAACGGCGACATCACCGGCCTCACCTTCGACGGTGGCTACGCCGAGTACACCACCGTCCCGAGCGAGGCGTTGGCAGCAGTGCCAGACGATCTGAGCGCCGTCGACGCCGCACCGTTGCTGTGTGCGGGCGTGACGACGTACAACGCGCTCCGGAACGCAGACCTCCAGCCAGGTGATCTGGTTGCAGTCCAAGGGATCGGCGGACTGGGCCATCTGGGTGTCCAGTACGCCCACGCGGCGGGGTACGAGACGGTCGCCGTCTCACGCAGCCCGGACAAGGAGCCGTTAGCGACGGATCTGGGCGCTGACCACTTCGTCGACGCGAGCGAGACGGACCCCGCGGCGGCGCTGCAGGCGTTGGGCGGCGCCGACGCCGTGTTGGCGACGGCGCCGTCGAGCAAGGCCATCGCGTCGGTCGTCGGCGGGATCGGTGCCGACGGCTCCGTGATCGTCGTCGGGGTCCCCGGTGAGTCGGTCGCCGTCGACGCACAACACCTGATCGGCACCGCTGGCGCCGTCGAGGGGTGGGGGTCGGGTGACGCCCGCGACTCACAGGACACCCTGGAGTTCAGTTCGCTGCGCGCAGTCACGCCGGAGGTGGAGCGGTTCTCGTTGGACGATGTCGAGGCCGCCTACGACCGGATGATCGAGAACGAGGCGCGGTTCCGGGTCGTACTGGAGCCGTAGGGCCGACCCTCACCGGACTCCCGCTCCGATCCCCGACCACACGTACTTCAGGTCGGCACGCCACCACCGAGGTGTGTCACAGGACGCTCGCCACACGCCGGGGTCGCCGCCGCGTGCGTCCGGGGACTGGCCACTGCTTGGCCACACGGTCCCGTTCCTCCGGTCGCCCCTCGACGCGCTCGAACAGTGGGGACAGGCGGGCGCGTCGGTAGTGGCCGTCTCCATCGCGGGACGGCCCGTCGGGCTCGTCACCGATCCACGGGTCGCGCGCAAGGTGTTGGTCGACGCGGCCGACGACTACCGGAAAGCCGAACTCGTCCGCGACCGCCTCGGCACACTCCAGGGCGGGAGTCTCGTCTTGCTGGAGAGTGACGCGTGGCGCGAGCGCCGCGCGACAGTCGGGTCCGTGTTCACGGGTGACCGAGTCGCCGGCGTCGACGGCGTCACGGCGCGGTACACGGACGCGGCAGTCGACGACTGGCCGGCCGCGGGCGTGGTCGACCTCCAGTCGACGACACGAGACCTCGCGCTGGCCGTTCTCGCGCGGGCGTTGTTCGGGCTGGATCTCGGCGGTGACAGCCCGATCCACGCGGCCGCTGACGACGTGCTCACCCGACTCAGACTCGACTCGCCGTCGACGTACCTCCCAGAGTGGGTGCCGACACCGACCAACCGCCGGTTCCAGCGTGCCGTTGCGACGCTCCACGCGCGTCTCGACGAGATCGTCGACGACCGACGCGACACCAGTGAGGCGACGGGTGTCGATCCCGACACGGAGGCGGGTGGGTTGCTCGGCGCGCTCGCGGCTGCTGGCCTGTCGACGGCGACGATCCGCGACGAACTGATCGCGTTCCTGTTTGCCGGGTTCGACTCCACCGCGACCGCGCTGTCGTGTACGCTCGGGTCGCTCGCGGCCAACCCCGAGGTGCAGTCGTCGCTGGCGGCGGCGGTCGACGACACTGTAGACGGGGCGCTCGCGGACGCGCCGCTCGACGAGTGTGCGTTGCTCGACGCGGTCGTCAAGGAGAGTCTCCGCCTATACCCGCCCCAGTATCTCCTCTTCCGGGAGCCGCTAACCGACGTGTCACTCGACGGGTTCCGGCTTCCCGCTGGGCAGCCGATTGTGCTTGCGCCGTGGCTCTACCACCGTGACGGGCGGTTCTGGGACGACCCCGAGACGTTCCGCCCGCGGCGGTGGCTCGACGACTCTCCTGCCGAGAATCGCCCCGACTCGACGTATCTCCCGTACGGGATCGGTCCGCGCCGATGTGTCGGCCGCCAGATGGCCGACCGACTCCTCCGCACTGCCGTCGCCGCCGTCTGTCGCCGCCGGCGACTCACCGCGGAGGATACGCTCACTGTCTCCGCCGGGCCGACCCTCGCACTCGACGGCGGACTGGCCGTCCGTGTCGACTCCCGCGAGTGACTCGTGGGGAGAGACGAAACTGGAGTGAGTGTGAGATGCGAGCGGGTACGGAACGATCACCGCCGCCCGTACCCGACGCCGCCCGTTACTCCGGGCCGGCGTAGCCCGTCAGTCCGAGGTCGGTGTATTCCTCCGTGTCCGTGTCGTCACCAGAAACCGCACCACTCTCGTCGCCGCGAGCGTCGTCACCCTCGTCGCCGCGAGCGTCGCCTTCGTCGTTCGTCCGCCGCCGATCCTCGTGTGTCGGGGTCTCGACGACGGTGAACAGGAGATTGGTGAGGACGTTCGTCGCCTTCGCCCGCTCCGTCTCCGTCACCTCGTAGGCCGCGCCGGTGTCTGCCGCGCCCGGCACCGCCTGCGAGAGGTCCCGACCGCTGGGTGCGGGAACGACCTGCGCGGCGCGGACGTCCGCCAGCGCCTCCGTCACTGTCCGCAACAACTGCTGGAGCTGGCCCGCGGCGGCGACCCCCTCGACCGCGAGCGTGGCGCGCACCTCCTCGATCCGTGCGCGCATCTCGTCGGTGCGGTACGCCGGGAGCGGTTGTTCTTCGATGTCCAGAAGGAACTCTTCGTACTCTGCTGCGAGCTCTGCCGCCGCTGTCGTGCCGTCAGCTATTTCTGACGGTGAATCGTTCGAACACATGTCGTGTGCGACCTGCCACGACACTGCGGTGGTAGGGCGATGCCACGCCCTGCCGTTTTCCACGGCGCTCACCGCAGCGTCATGTTTCACCTTAACGTGACTACGGGTAGTAAATCTTACGACGGATTGAACTAGCGACGCAATTTGAACAGCGAGATGTTGAATATCCGAAACGAATTGGTGGTGCCGAGATGGGCCACGTCGGTTGTCGGCGCGCGCCGCGCCTCCTTTGTGAGAGGCTGCGGTGCGGTTCCGGGTGACACGTCCTGATCTCGTAGCTGTCGCTCTATCTCCACCGTCTCTGACACTACCTATCAATACGCTCCTAGTAATTTGTACCCGGTAGCCGAGCCAGGTTGTTGTGTCTGAGTACTCCGTCGTCGACCGCCAGCCCGGGGCGGTCGAACTGGACGGCACAGACGGGAACACGTTGCTCGTCGCCGCGCCCGCGCTCGGCCCGGACGCGGCTCCGTCGGAACTCGTCTCTCCCGTCACTGTCGCTGAGCACCTCGACAGTGAGATGTCGGTCGAGGAAGACGCCGACGTGTGCGTGCTCCCCGATCTGTACACCGCCTACTGTGAGGCAGACGACGCAACAACGCCTGAACTGTCCGTCGTTCGGAGACCACGCAGGGAGTAGAGTCAGTTCGCCAGTACTGTCGGTCACTCTCTGCAGTCCCTGCTTCGGTGTTCACCGGACTCTCCGGAAATCTGGTGTGTGTATACGGCCACTCCGGAAACTCCGGAAACGGTGGTGTGGGGTGGTCGTCCCCCCAGTCACGTCGGTGGCGAAACGACGACGCTCGGGAGTAGCGTCGGCGAGGTGTCGCCCCCGACTCCACGCAACCAGACGGATGGTGGGGGAACGACCCACGCGGCTAGTGGAACGTCGCAAGCGTCGGTGTCCACCGGAGTTCATAACTCGGAGCGTTTCACCAGTGCGTAGACGAACAACGCCGAGAGGACAACGCTGAGGTACGCCTCCGCGGCGGCCAACAGCCGCGCGAGCGCGCCCGTCGGGCCGATGTTCCCGTAGCCGATGGTGGTGTAGGAGATGTAGCTGAAGTGGACCAGCTCGAAGAACGTCGCCCGCCCGCCGGCGGTGGCGAGGGCGCTAAGCGAGTCGAGTTGGCCTGCGGAGGTGGCGAACGCCGACCCGCCGAAGGCGTACAACGGGACAAACACCAACGGCGAGACGAGGAACGCGGCGGCGATCCTGAGTGGCCGCATCCCGTAGCCACAGGTGAGCCCGAGCAGTGCGTTCTCGGCGACTCGGCCGGCGTTCTTCACCCGGGTGAGGAGACTCACACTCGCGTCGCGGGCGACCTGGAGACTCTCCCCGCGGATGAACTGCTGGCGTTTCACGCGGAACTCCCCGGCGATCTTCGTCTCCCCGTCGGCCCGAGCCGCCTGCTTCGCCTTCAGGTACGTCGTTGCGGTCGTCTCTGGCGTCATCTCGACGGTGTACTCGATCTCGCCGGTCGGCGGCTCGTCGAACGTGTGGATCGCCCAGTCGTTCCGTTCGAGGTAGCCACGGTGGGCGCCGAAGTCGAAGTCGTGGCCGTCGAACTCAGTGAACTCCGTCCGGCAGAACCGGACGTGGTCGAGCAGGTCGCGTTCGTCACCCGCGCCGTCGGCGACGAACTGCACGTCACCCAGACTCGCTCGCGTGAGATCGTACCGCACCCACTCCTCGTCCGGCTGGTGAATCTCCCCGCTCTTGAGCTTCGCTCTCGTGAAGTCGACGTACACGTCCGTGTCGATCCCGTGTGGCGCGAACTCGACGAACTCCGTGAACTCGCTGTCGGTGAAGTCGATCTCGCCGCCGAAGGCCGTCTCGGTAAAGTCGGCCGTTCTGGTCGAGACGGCCTGGAACCCCGCGTCCGTCTCGAACCGGACACCGGCGAAGCCCGCGTCGGCCTCGACTCGGTTCGCGCCGCCCGCGAAGGTGGTGCCGCGGAACTCACACCGCTCGTGGAAGACGGCGTCGTCGAACGCGGCGTCACCGCGGAACCGCACCTCCTCGAAGGTCGCCTCGCCGTGGAACACCACGCGTTCGAACCGGGCGTCGTCGTCGAACGCCGCCTCACGGAACTCGACCTGCCCCTGGAAGACGGCGTCTTCGAAGGTGGCGAACCGGAACGCCGCCGCCGCGAACGACACGTCGTCGCCGAAGACGGTTCGCGCGAAGGTGGTGTCGTCCTCCAGCGTCCGTTGGCCGCCGGCGAACACCGCACCGCGGAACTGCGCCGGCCCGCCGAACGCCACGTCGTCGAACGCGATGTCCTCGTCGACGGTGATCTCGTCGAAGTCGGCTGTCGCCTCGAACTGTGCGTCGGTGAACTCCACGTCACCGTCGAACGTCCCGTCTTGGAAGTTGGCACGCGCCGTGAAGGTCGCTTCCTCGAAGTGGACGGCGCCGAACGTCGTCTGCTGGAACGTCACCGTGTCGCGGAACGCCGCGCCGGTGAAACTGGTGTTGTCGTCGAAGAGATTCGAGTCGCCGTAGAACTCACTCGCCTGTGCCGAGACGGTCCCCCCGAACGCCGCGTCGTCGAACGTCACGTCCTGGTGGAACACCGCCTCGTCCAGCGTGACCGGCCCGCGGAAGACGGCGCCCTCGGCCTCGAACTCGTCCCGGAACCTCGCGTCGAACGCGGATAGGCTCCCCTCGACGGTTGCCCGATCCGCGTGGAACGGCTCCGTCACCGTCGCGCCGTCCAACGACACCGATCCGATCTCGGCGTCGTCCAACCGGATCGGCACCGCGAGGTGGGCGTCCGTTGCCGAGAGCCCCTCGACGGTCGCGCCACGGAGATCCAACGGGTGTCTGTCGTCGGCGTCGATCTGGAGTCGATCGAACGACAGCTCCGGGAGCGTCACCCCTCTGAGGTCCTTCTCGTCGGCGTCACCGTGTCGGGCGACAGCGAGCAACGCCTCACGAACCCTCGTGCTCCCGACGCCGCGCTCGGCCCGTTCTGCCGGCGACAGGTGGAGGACGGATGTGTCGACACCCGTCTGGGTGCCGCCGCCCGGCTGCTCTGAGTCGGACATACCGCCCGTTCCAGACGAGAGTACAAAAGTTCGGGCGGACTGTCGCCGGTTCGTGGCGTTGTCTGCCCGGGCCTCCTGTTCTCGCCGGTCACTCGTTTGCTCCCCGTCTGTCGCTCGCTACGCGCTCGAACGCCGTCCGGCTGTACACCGCCAGGTCGTGTTCGGGGTACGTGTGGTACGTCTCGAACTGACGGCCGTCGATGTCGACAGTGGTCACCGCGTCCGGTCCGAACCGGTAGGCAAGGTCAAACGACTCGTCTTCGTCGAAGGCGGCGAGTGGGAGTCGGTCGACGGTCGTCACACACCGCAGGCGGTCGGTCTCGTGGATGATCTCTCGTCGTTTCCCGCCCGTGGTCAACGGAATCTCCGTCCCGGTCGCGTTCTCGACGGGGGCACACGACGACATCTCGTAGAAGGAGAGCGCCGGCACCGCGACGCGGTGTGAACTGCCGATCACCTCGAACGTCGCCTGCGCCCCGAGGAACGCGCGAGTGAGTGACGCGTAGACGGTCACGTCGCTCGTCGGCGGCTCGCTCGCGTGCGCGAAGGTGATCTCCGTCGCGGGCGTGTGACTCTCCGTCGTGGGTGTGTGGTCGTCGGCGGTGGGTTCAAGCTCTGTCATCGTCTCACCGGATCAGGATGTCGTAGTTCGGGTGGAACACGCTGTTCGGATCGACACCGCGGTACCGCGGGAGCGGTCGCCACTCGACTGGCCCGACACGGTCCGCGTTCCGGGCGAGATACGGGCTCTTCGCGCGGTCAAGATCGACCGCCGGTGTCGGGCCGGGCGAGAGGAGATAGAACGTCTCGCTCCGCTCGCGGTCGCCGTCCCCGTCGAAATCTTCGTAGACGGCGTACGGCGCGAACTGCTCGAACCCGGCGGTCCGGACGGTGTTGACGTACGCCGCGTGGTGTTGTGCGTAGCTGTACTTCGAGTAGGTCCACGTGCCGACGACCCCGCGGTCGGTGAGATGCTGCCGGAGCAACGTGTAGAACTCCGTCGAATAAAATCCCAACGAGTCGTCGCTCTTGGCACCCGGGAGATCGAGGAGGATCAGATCGTAGCGCGTGTCGCTCTCCCGGAGGAACTGTGTCGCGTCGCCGACGGTGGTGTTCAACCGGTCGTAGCGGTACGCACCGTCGTGGAACTGCCGGAGGTAGCTGTCGTTGCGGGCGTACGCGAGGAACTCCCCGTCGATGTCCACCTGGTCGACGCGGGCGCCGTACTCACGGAGGTGGTCGACCGCGACGTAGTCACCGCCGCCGATCAACAACACGTCCAGCTGCGAGCGGTTCTGGTGTGCCGCCATCGGCACGTCGACCAGCCCGCTGTGGTAGGAGTCGACCCACTCGTCACACAGCTGGATCGCGGTGTCGAGACGGAGACACCGGTCTGTCCCGGGTTCTCCCTCGATCTCCCGGTCGTACACCGTCACGCGCTGGTAGGCGGTGGTCCGGTACTCCCGCACGTCCACGTCGACACGCCCGGGCTGGTAGTCGCTCACGATCTCACTCTCCACGTACGACTCCGTGACGACGCGGTCGACGCTCTGCCCGTTCGCGACGAGCCCGGTGTAGCCGCCGCTCACGACCAGCCCGACGAGCAGGACCGCCCGCCAGTCGCCCGCGGTCGTCCGTGGAGCCGGGCCGGCGAGCGTCCACGCCGCGAAGGTGAGCGCCGCCAACGCGTTCAACAGCCCGAGTGCGAGCACACTCACGACGAGCCCGTAGCCGGGGTACAACACCAGCGCGTAAACGACCGTCCCGGCGAGACTGCCGAGGTAGTCGACGCCGAGCACCTCCGACAACGCGTCGCTGTCCGACGGCTCGACGGTGAACAGGAGCCCGAGGAGCGCCGTCGCGATCCGGCGTGGTGTCTGGCCGATCCGGGCGAGCGTGCCACGGTCGCGGTCGTCCACCAGCCGTTCGAGCAACGGGATCTCGAAGCCGGACAACAACCCGACGACCAGGATGGGAACGTGTGAGACGACGAGTCCGAGCGTCTCGCTTCCGGGGAAGACGATCTGCGGGACGGAGTTGACGCCAACGATCACCCCGGCACCGAGCGGGCCAGCCAGTGCCAGATACACTTCCGTCCGCAGGAAGTTCGACTCCGCGTCACCCAACTGCGGGGAGAGGAAGGCGCCGACGCCCAACGAGAACATGTACAGCCCGATGGTGACGGAGTACCGGAGGACGGTCCCGCCGTAGAAGACGGTGAGCAACTCTGAGTAGACGAGTTCGTACGCGATGGAACAGAAAGCAACAACGAGCGTCAGCCCCAACTTCACCCGCCGGTCGGTCACGTACTCAGTCGTCGACACGTGTGATCACTCGCTCCTGGCGGCTGGGTGGTCGGTCGGCGATTCGAGAAAGTTGGCTGACGACGCGGGGCAGTCGGGACCTGGTGGTTCGGGAGGACCGGTGACTCACAGCAACGGGCGGACGTGCCACGCCTTGTCGATTCCCCACGAGCCGTCCTCCTCTAGCTTCAGATCCGCGCCCTGCCAGCCGAACTCCGCCTGTCCGCGTCTGTGGACCAACTCGACGCCGAGCCGGTACCACCCCTCGCGGGGGCGGTCACCCGGCGACGCGGACGCCAGTCGGGTCGACACCGTCGTTCCAGGCTCCGGGTCGTCCCAACTCGCCGCCTGCGGGACGTACCCCGGGCCGGGGGCGCGGTCCTCGTACTCCGACGTTCGGCCGAGGAACTCGACACCCATCCGGTCGACCCGCGCAGGGTACATCTCGACTTCGTTCGTGTGGTCGTCTCGCCACTCGTCGTCGTTGTCGTGAGCGTACCAGATGGCCCACCCGTGGCGACCGGTGGGGGCAGTGCTGTAGCCACCCCTCCCGCGCCCGGTCGCGCCACGGCCGCCGCGACCGCCGCGGCCGCCACCACCCTTCTGTGCGCTCGCGCGGCCGACCGGCGAGAGACTCGCCAACGAACCGTCGAGTGACGCCCCGCCGATCTCCTTGCGAGACTCGACGCGGGGCTGGTCGACGAGTTCGACCCGGAGCTGTCCGTCCCGGACAGACACGTCGTCGAACACGCTGGCCCTGCGTGGCGGTGGCCCCTCGTCGTCGCCGCCGAGACAGCCAGCGAGCCCGAGGCCCGCTGTGACACCCATAGCGTTCCTGAGTAGGTCGCGTCGCTGCACGCTCGTCAGTAGTCCACGGGTGTAAATAAATCCCCCCAAACTGTTTCACCACGATGTCGTTGTCTCCCTGCCGACTCGCCCGGCAGGACATGTGTCTCACCTCGCGTGACCACACGTCACACTGAAACCACAGGCGGGAGAACAACACAACGATGTCGGAGTGGAACACGACCCCGAGACGAGTGAGCGGTGACGCCAGAGTCGCCGAAGCCGACGGACCAGTGGGGCTCGGTGTCCCCGAGGACGTGTTCGTCCACGGTGACGCCGTCGACGGCGACCTCTACGTCCGGGACGGGGAGTACGTCTTCACCGACGTGCCGACCGACCACGACGCGTCGGCAGACGACGACGCCTCGGCCGACACTGACGCGTCGGCAGGCACCAGCCCGGCAGTCCAGACCGCAATCGAGGGCAGCGAGGACGGCTACGTCGAACGGGCGGGTGGTGACGTGGTGGTGGACAGCGAGGACGTGTTCGTCCACCACGCTGGCGCCGACCGGGTCGACGCGAGCGGCGCCGAACAGGTGTTCGCCGACGACACCGCCCAGCCGACCAAACCGCCCGCGGAGTACGAGGTGACGGTCTCGGGCTGGCAACACGAGCGCGAGGCGCGCGACCCCCGAGACGGGGTGAGTGTCGTGGGCGCCCGCAACGAGATCGTCGTCCGGGAACTCGACCACGACGCGACAGTGTACGTCGTCGGCTGGGGGAACGACGTTCGGGTAGAGGGACGCGACGCCGAGGTGTCGGTGTTCTTCGTCGGGCGCGACAACACGGTGACGGTGGGGCCGTTCCTGTCGGCGGCCGTCGCCGCCGAGAGCGGGTTCGACAACAACCTCGACCACGAGCCGGTGCCCGCGTCGGCGGTGGTCCAGACCACCCGGGAGGAGGCACACGAGCAGGCGACGTTCGGCCGCCACAAGCTGACGTGGCAGGAGCCCGCGAGCGACGAGGAGTGGTGTCCCAACTGCGGGTCGAAGGCCGACGCCGTGATCCGCCGCCGCCAACGAGACGCCTTCTACGTGCTCGGACAACCGGTCCGGACGTACGACGAGGGCGGCGAGAGCTTCGAGTGTGAACACTGTTCCCGCTACGACGGCCCGGTGTCACTGACCGAGACGGAACGGCGCGAGGCGTTGCGGTAGCGACACCGAGGGCTGGCAGCGAAATCGTCCGTCGCTCAGTTTTCTGGGCTCTCCTGGCGGTCACTCCGCGAACCGTGATCGTCGCCGAGTGTATCGCGCACACGCCGGCCGATGGCCGCTAGTTCGGATCGCTCGGAGAGTGTCGTCCAGTCGGCGACAGATCTGGGGTCGGGCGGAGCGACCGACACCTGTGGGTGCCGACGGTCGGCCCGGGCGAGAACGGTGGTCGTCACTGAAGGAGCCAACGGAGCGTCGCCGAACTCGTACGCGTGGGTGTAACCGTCATCCGTCTCGTACCGGGTAACCCCGACCAGACAGACCCCGTCTCCAGGGACAGCCGTGAGCAGCGCCCGCTCGTGGGATGACAGCGTCACATCGACCCCGGACCGTACGGTCGTCTCGCCGCGGTCGGTGACGAGCGAGAGCCACAGTTGGACATCGACGGCTCCGGGTGTCCCAGGGGTACGCGGGGGGACCGCTACCGCAACTGACTCCCGGTGGCGACCGCCCCGACGGAGTTCGAGATCGCTCACCAGTGTGTGACCGCTGTCGGCGACAGTCGTGGTGCCGTCGGGCTGCCACACCCGTGGTCGGACTGTCGCGGTGACCCGCTCGATTCGACAGCCGTCCGTCCCGGCAGTCGCGACGACTGTCGGTGTCGTCGTCTCCCCGGCGCGCAACAGTCGGTGTTCGAACTCGACTTCCACGACCACGGTGTTGTCCTCAACGATCATGCGAACCCGAGTACGGAAGGGATTCGGTCTGGTGCGAGTGAGCGACACAGCGTGTAGCCCACACCGGCGACACCGTCGAACAGATTGGGGTTGCGAAGATCACCGTACTCGGCGAACGGAACGGCAAACCGGCCGCGTTCCTGTTCGCGTTCGACGACGGCGTCGAGTAGCGACTCGGCGTCGTCGCCTGCCGTGTCCCGGTGACGTGACAACGAAACCAGCAGATCGACGACACCACAACTCCCGTCACACAGCGTATCCACACGGTGACGGGTCCACGAACGCGACTCGATCCGCCGGAGATCACGCTCCACGACCGGCCGATGGCGGTGCTCGCTCGGCAGTGCGCGCTGAGAACGGAGCCGTGCGTGTCCGATCCCGACGGCACCGAAACACCACCGAACCGGGAAGTCCGGCTGTGCCGTCCAGTTTGCACGCCAGTTGTTCCGAGCCGACGAGTAGAACGCCTCCTCGAACCCGTGTGCGTGGCCGGCGGCGTCCGCGAACTCCGACCGACCACCTGCGGCGACGAGCCGCCGGAGCGCAGAGGCGACGCCGGCACCGCCGTGTGCGAACCCTGTCCCGAAACTGTCGACGCTGTCACTGGGGTTCGTGTTCCAAACCTGTCGTCCCCACTTTGTCGACTCCTGACACTCAAGTAGTCGCTCACCGCACTGTCGAGCGAGCTCGCGAGCCGGGTAGCACTCACGGTGTTCGTACAGCCGAAGTGCGGCGTGTATCAAACCTGCGAGGCCAGTCGCGACGTCGACGGCGGTCGCCGTCTCCACTCGACTGCTCGGCACTGCAGCGATCAACTCTGCCGCCCGACTCCCGTACCGTTTCTCGCCGGTGATCGTCTCCAGCACAGACAGCCCGTACACCAGCGACCCCACCCCGGTCGTCGCACCCAACGAGCGGTCGGCGACGACAGTCTCTGCGGCCGTCTCGAACAAATGTGCCGTGAGGCGGTCAGTCCAATCGGCGGCCCCGTCGGTGCCGTCGACGTGGTCTAACGCGGCCGTGAACAACGCGACACCCAGTTGCCCACCGTAGAGCCCACCCGTCGTGTCGAGCATGAGACGTTCGCCTCGGACGTGCAACGACGGGAGCCGTGACGGTGGCCCCGGAGATGCCGCTCCACACGACTGGACACGGTCGAAGACGCGCTGCGCTGCTGTGAGTCGGTCAGTCATACTGGCTCCCGTGGGGGTCCGGCGTCGCGTGTGCCGTCCCCGTGATCGTCGCACGGAGCAACGCAGTCTGGCGGCGACAGTCGGCCCGTGACAACGCATCGAGTCGATCCAACGCGTGTTCCAGCCCCGGTGTCGCCGTCTCGGCGACCGACGTGTCGTCCGCGGCGGGTCTGACTCGGGTGTCTGTGCTGTCGAGAACGAAACTCGGGACATCCCTGCGGAGGAGCGCTCGCACCTCGTTGTCTACGACCGCAGAGGGTCTGTCGGCCGTGACGGCGCCGAGCGCGGAGCGAGCCTTGCAGCCAAACCGGAACCCGTCACGCAGGTACTCGGGGTTCGAGAGCGTCCCGAGTGCCGCGGTGTACCGGTACGTGTCCAGGAGGAGACGCCGGGTTCTGACACCGCCGAACAACGTCTGGAGGCGTTCACGAACCGTCTCTCTGTTCCGGCGGACGGCGTCGTACGCTCGCCGGAATCCGTTGACGAACGCATCGAGTGATCCTCGGAGGAGGCTGAACTGACCGTCGACCAGCGGGAGGTTGTGTTCGGGGGCGAACGAATCTGGCTCGTAGACTGCCGAGATGGCGTCTGTTGTCGGGTGGTGCCACGTCACTCGTTCTGTTCCCGTCTCGCCGACAGTCGCCGCGAACCCGGCCCGCTCTGTCCCGCCGCGGTCGACCGGCACCGGGAGGAGTTGTGAGCACAGTACGCTCCGGTGGTACTGATCGACTGCGGCGGCCCTGTCGGGTCGGTGTGACTCGGGGTCGGCCGTCGGGAGGTGGAACAACGTCTCCGCGTCGACCAGAACCGGTCCGTGCTCCGTCGCGACGACGTTGTCGTGGTGGGCGTCGACCGCAGCCAACAGGTAGAGGTGGAACGTCAAGGCGCCGGCGACGGTGTAGAACTCGGACACGGCGGCACCTGTCTCCAGCGTGGCGTGGGTGACACGTTCGACCCAGCCGTGGGTTCCACAGTCCGTGGTAGCCGGTGTCGGCACCGACGGGTGACCATCGAGTGTGGCGAGTGAGCGTTGAAACTCGTACAGCGCCGTCTCACACCCGATCGGTCGCGGTTTGTACACGACCGACCGGCCGGTCTCGAGGTCGACCCGACAGACGGCGCGTCCGTGGTCGTGTGTGTCGCCGAGCACACCCACCCCACTCACCGCTGCAGACGGGATCACAGAGCCGTTCTCGGTCGGTGTCGTCTCCCGCGTGGTGTCTGTCGCCTCCAGCCGCCCACATAACTCGCGTGTGAACGTCGTCCAAGCGTCGACGACGAGCGTCACCTGCCGTGCGAGCACTGGGTACCGCTCGAACACCGTCGCCGCCCGTTCCTCACAGAACGCCTCACAGTACTGTTCCCGGTACGTCGTCGACGTCCGTGAGACGACCTCCTCCGGGGTGTCTGTGCCGGCGGTCGCGGCGACGAACGCGAGGTAGTCCGCGTGGAGCGCCTTCGCGGCGAGATCAGCGAGTCGCGAACAGAGGTGCTCCGAGAGTGCATCGACGGCCGGTCCACCCGTCGGGAGCCGTCGCCGTGCGCCGGCGACGATTCGTCCGAGAACGCCGGCGAACGGCCGCTCCACCCAGTCAGTGGCTGTCGGAGCAGCCGCCTGTGGCGTTTCGATCCAGCCGAGCACCGTCTCGAACCGTCCGATCCACTCCGGTAACGGCTCGTCGGCCGGCCACCGATCGACGAGGACGCGCGCTCGGAACGTCTCTCGGTCGACGCCCGCCCGTCCACAGAGCCGCTCGATCACTTCCTCGTCGGGTGCAGTGAGTGTCCTTGGTGCCGGTGGCCCGGCGACGGCGCGGCCGCTCTCGATGCGCTCACGGGCGAGCGCTCCGCGGGCTGCGATAGATCGACTGTCGATGTCCATGACTACGAGTCGCTGTGATCGAACGATTGGACCGTGTCTCCACGGTGGTCTGCAAGACTGTGCTGTCGGGAGTCGCCTCGTCGGTTACTTCTGGACCGTGTCGTCGTCGTCGGACTGGTTGCACAGTGAGATGAACTCGTCGTCGAGCTGTGCTGTCTGGTCGACCGTGTGACGCCCCTCGAAGGCTGCTGCCAGTTCGTCGTTGGCTGCGGACATTGCACCTGTACGGACACTACAGACGGGTTTAATAGTTTTGTAAGTAAGACCTACACTTGATAAAGAATGTATGAGAACCAACACGACGAGGAACACGACGGTAACTCACAACTGACCTGTCGGTCGTGGTCGATGAGTCTCGTCCAAAAGAAGTGATTGCTGCCCTCACCGCGACGCGGTGGGGTGGTCTGTTCGCCTGTGGATCAGTTCCTCACTGGACTCGGCAGCCGTCGTCGCAGTCGTCGGACTGGTTGCACAGCGAGACGAAGTCGTCGTCGAGCCGTGCCGTCTGGTCGACCGTGTGACGCCCCTCGAAGGCTGCTGCCAGTTCGTCGTTGGTTGCGGACATCGCATCTGTTCGTACCCGTGAGTTGCAATTAAGCATTTTGTTTGTATTCTGTAGACATCTGAGTGTACATATCTCTTTTTGGGTTGTCTCATATTTTGTTTAGATTGAGTGACATGCTTTTCACTCGTCTGCATTCTACTCTCGAAGACACAATTCCCGAGCCTAATCGATAGATATAATATTGCGCCCGGTCGTTCGGGAGGTGGATGTCACTCCGTTCGAACCCCTCGTTCCTGCGGCTGTTCGGGGGGCGTCTGATCACCAACGTCGGCGACAGCCTCTACTACATCGCGGCGATGTGGCTGGTGTACGACCTCACCGGGTCGACGGCACTGACCGGAGTGATCGGCTTCCTCACCGGGATTCCCAGTACGTTCCAGTTTCTGTTCGGACCGATTGCGGACCGATACGAGCTCCGGTGGCTCGCCACGGTGACACAGGTGGTCCAGGGGGTCGGTGTCGCGACGATCCCACTCGCGGCCGCGGCCGGGTCACTGTCCGTCTGGCTGATCGTCGTCGTCGCGCCATTGTTGTCCCTGTTGAACCAGGCGGTGTACCCGGCGACCAGCGCTGCGCTCCCCCTCGTTACTAACAGTGACGAGGAGCTCGTGACGGCGAACTCCCTGTTGGCCGCCTCTGGGCAGGCCACCAGTGCTGTGTTCAACGCCGTCGGCGGAGTGCTCATCGGGGTTGTCGGCGCAGTCTCGTTGTTCACTATCGACGTGGTCACCTTCGGGATCGCTGCGTTGTTGTTCGTCGGGATTCAGACAGACTCTCCCGAGTCGGACACGACGGGAGACGGCGACAACTACCTCCAGGAGATTCGTCAGGGTATCGACTACATCCGTGGGTCGACAATCACGAAGATGTACGGGACGACGATGGTCGCCAACATCGGCTCTGGTGCCGTGTTCGCCGTACTCCCTGCGTTCGCAGATACACTCGGGGGCCCAGAGACGTACGGCTACCTGCTGTCGGCCGTGGCCGTCGGAACGCTCGTCGGTGCTGTCGGCGCATCGTACGTCGACGACTACCCGTACGCACTGACGATGGTCGTCGGCTCAACCGTCTCCTGTCTCGCTTTCGGCACTGCAGCAACTGTCGGGAGCGTCCCCGTGGTGTTGTCTCTCGCGCTCGTCGGCACCATCCCAATCGGGATCAGCAACGTTCTGGTCAGTTCGATGGTCCAGTCGACCGTCGACCAGGCACTGCTCGGACGTGTGATGTCTATCGTCCAGAGTCTGACGAGTGCGATGATGCCCGTCGGGAATCTCGTTGGTGGGTTTCTCGGCGACATCTACGGCGCAGGCACCGTCGTCTTCGCGCTCGCTGTCTCGCAGGCCGTTATTGCTGTCACCTTCCTCGCCAGCCGCGACCTTCGCTCGCTCCCTGCCATCGGCGACGCCGAGCCCGCCGATCTCGGTCTCCCCCGGTGACTACCGATTAGTGTAGAATCAATCACAAAAATTACAGTTAGAGGATAAAAGTACTTACCTGACCGAGTTCAACACACGGTATGGTTGTTCTCGGCGCACACTGTGAAGGGTTCATCGGGTGTCCGGTCGAGCGACTCGACAACGGGCTCGTCGTCCCCGCGGTCGACATCGAGACGCTCCAGTCGGCTCACCAGCAGGTTGTACGGACACAGATCGAGCTGTCGGTCGCTGCAGAGGAGTTGGATTACGACTTCGTCGTCCACCCGGAGAACCACTTCGATCTGATGACGGCGTGTGCGCCGGACCCGATCACAGTCCAGACGGCGGTTGCCGCACAGACGGAGGAGATCAGGCTGCTCCAGGCGGCTAACTCGCTCACCCGGCATGACCCTGTGCGGCTCGCAGAACGGCTCGCGGTGTTGGATGTCGTGAGTGACGGTCGTGTCGATGTCGGGCTCGCCAAAGGCTCCGGCAAGCGAGAGGCGGCACAGTTCGGAGCCGAGGCCGGCTCCGACGTGTTCGAAGAGTACGTCGATGTCCTCCGGGCCGCTTGGACGGAGCCGACGCTGTCACACCACGGAGAGACGTACGACGCCCCACCCGAGGCGATGGCTTGGGACGACGATCAGGAGTACTTCTACGCCAGCCGGGACGACACGGGTCTGGACCCCTCGGCGTTGTTTGCCCCCGGCGAAGACGGCACGACGCTTGCGGGGCTCCCCGTTCTTCCGAAGCCGGTGCAGGAGCCCCACCCACAGCTGTGGCGCGCGACCGCGAGCCCAGAGGGGGCGGCCACCGCCGCTGCCGACGGAAAGAACGTCGTCACCTTCTGTGGTAACTTCGAGAAAGTGGCTGCGCTCGTCGACAGCTACTACGAGGCTGCCGAAGCGGCCGACTGGCCGGACCGTCGTCCGGCTCACGACGGCGAGCCGTTCGCCAGGGGGTTCGACCGTGCCCGGTGGCGCGGTGTCGCTATCCAGGTACCGTTGTTCGACACGGACGCCGCAGACGAGGACGGGCTCGACGTGTGGAAACTGGGACAGGAGGCGACGCTCACCAAACAACGCTCCGCGCTCCCGCCCGACGAGCAGGACCGCGTCCCGGTCGACGCCGACCGTGTCGTCACGGAGATGGACGCACCGATCGTCGCCGACACAGACGAGATTGTCGACCAGCTCGCGGAGCTTCGAGTGGTCTGTGACGCGGACGAACTCGCACTGCTTCCGAGTGTTCCCGTCCCGGGACTCGACCGCGACCGGCGGTACAGACAGCTCCAGTCGTTCGCAGCGTCCGTCGCGCCCCGGCTGGCGTGAGACGACACCCTGCTCAACCGAGATACTCCCCGAGGAAGTCGAGATACTCGCCGTACACCCGTTTCCGAGTCTCGGGGTCCCCGAGCCCGTGGCTCAACCCGACCAGTTCCTCGACCCGCAGGGTCCCTGCTGGCTCCCGCTCGCGACCGACCGCCTCTAGCTCCTCGGCGAACTCCCGGGTCTGTGAGATTGGCACGCGCTCGTCTTCTGTCCCGTGGATCAGACACAGCGGCGCGGTGATCTCTTCGGCGTGTGACACCGGCGAGTACTCCCAGAACGTGCTCTGCTCCCAGTCGCCGGTGAACTTCTCCATGATGTCTCGGTCGAGTGACATCGTCTGCTCGATCAACGTCTCTAGATTCGTCTGTGGACTCATTGCCACGCCCGCGGTGTACTGCTCGCCGTGCAGCGCCAACTGCATCAGCACCGAGTATCCACCGAAGGAGTCGCCGACGGCAGCCACCCGATCCGCGTCGACCCAAGGGCGGTCCCTGACGGTCTCGGTAACGGCTGCCACGTCCCGTTGTGCCTTGTTGGGGTTGGCTATCATGCGCCGCCGGAACTGTGTGCCACGACCCTTCGACCCTCGGTAGTTCACCTTGAGAACGCTGTACCCTGCGGCGGTGAACAGCTGCGTAAACGGGTCGAACGTCCGGTAGTCCTGTGTCACTGGCCCGCCGTGGATCTTGACGACCAACGGTGACGGCCGGGTCCCGGCGTCGAACAACAACGTCTCCAACTCCAATCCGTCGAACGACTCGATCCGTTCGTACGCACACTCGACGAACGTGTCTCGCTCCAACGACTCCGGTGTCGGGTCGTACACCGGCTCGAACTCGTCGTCGACGAGGTCGTACCGCAGGAGACGCTCCGGCTGACGCGGTGTCTGGTGGGTGACCAACAGCTCGCGGTCGGAGATGAACCCAGTGTGTGCCAGCTTCCGCACTTTCCCGAACCCGTCGGGCAGGTCGAAACTGCCGACAGCACCGGTGTCCGTGTCGTACTGGACCGGCAGAAGACGGCACTCGGTCGTCCGGTTGGCGAGCACCCGTTCCCCATCCGGGGTAAACGCGGCCGCTGCGTCGATCTCGGAGTCGTCGGTCAGCCACGTTGTCTCGTCTGTCTCCGGGTCGTACACACCACAACGCCGCTTTCCGTGGTCGTCGTCTTCCACCAACAGGAGATTCCGTTCTGTGTTCCACGCCTCGACGTCTGTGTAGCTGCTCTCCGTTCCGATCTCGAGTGGTGTCGTCTCGCCACTGTCGCGGTCGAGTATGTGGATGCTCTTGCCACGCCCCTCGTCGCTGTGTCGGTAGGCGATCCGGTCTCCGCCCGGACCGTAGTGCGCCTCCGCGATCCGCCCGGGTGTCTCCGTCAGCCGTGTCGTCTCAGCCGCCTCGAAGTGGTACTCGAACAGGTCGTCTGGTCCCTCACCAGATCGGAACAACACCCGCTTGCTGCCCGGACTCACCGCGATCACCAGACAGACCTGATCCCGCGAAAACAACGTCTCGGTGTCACCGTCCACCCGGTGTACCGCGACCGTTCGGTTCGCCAGCCCCCCCTCGCCGAGGTGAAAGAGTAACTCGTCGTCGTCGAGCCAGAGCAACGGCCCTCCACCGTGTGCTAGTTCCGGGTCCTTGATCGCCGGGTGTCGATCCCCGGTTGCTACCTCCTGAACGTACACGACGCTCTGGCCAGTCTCGTCGGAGACAAACGCCAAGCGTTCACCGGACGGTGAGGCCGCTGGGCTCCCGAACGACGGAATCGAACTGATCGCGTGAACAAACTCGTCTGTGTCCATAGAACGCATTTTACCCTCTACCTATTGTAGTTTTTGTCAAGCAACAAAACTCTATTTCAGTGAGAAGATCGCCACCCGTGTCAGTCACGCTCACGTCGACTCCAACCGGCCGAGGCTGCTGTATCATGAATAGTGTGACCGTGGGTCGACTCAGAAGCCATGATCAGGTTCGTGTTGCACCGTCACAGTTAGGCCGCAGACGGTGTCACACACTGTGTGTCCGACGCCCACGAACGCGCCAGACGCCTCCTGCGGACCGAACGCACCTGCACCCTCGCCACCGCCACCGCCGACGGGGTGCCGGAGGCCGCGACCGTCCGGTTCGTCACGGACGGCGAGTTGAACGTCCAGATCACGACGGAGTCACCGTACCGAAAGTACGACAACATGACCGAGAACCCGCGTGTCGCGGTCGTCGTCGACGGCGACGACAACCTCCAGTTGGAGGGGGTCGCGCGGGAGGTGTTCGGCGACGACGCCGCCGCGATCAGATCGAACTACGTCGACAAGTACGGCCACAGCGCGTACCTCGACAACGACGAGAGCGTGTTCTTCGAGATCGAGACGGACTGGGCACGCCTGCTCGTCGACGGCCGGTTCCCGCCGACCCACGAGATGGTGCTCGGCGAGGGGGAGACGGACCCACACGGGAGCCGGTCGAACTGACCCGTGATCCGGTCACTCTGCCGTCTTCTCGCTGTCGACGAGCAGGATCGTCGGCGTCTCCCGGCGCACGTCACAGCTCTCCCCGCGCTCGATCCCGTACGTCACGCTGGTCTCGTTCCCGGCGGGTGTCGGGACGATCACCTGCAGTTCGTAGCTCCGCTCGCCTCCGCCGGCCAGCGGCGTCCCGTCGGGACGAGGGGCGTACCGGAGGCCGAGCCGGTCGGTCACTCTCTGTGTGTCCACGCCGACGGCACAGGCACGCCCCGACGGCAGGTCGATCGGGCGGGTGAACGGCGAGTCGTTACGCGCGACGACTGTCCCGACGGACACCTCGACGGCACTCCGTGGCTCTGCCGCCTCCGCAGGGGTGAGTCGTGCTGTCGTCTCGTCGTCGAGCTCCGTCGTGTACGTCACGCCGCCCGTGGCGGCGTCCGCGCCGACGAAGACACCACTCACCGCCAGCGTCCCGACGAGGACGAACCGGGCGGTGCGGCCGTCGACCGCGAGGTCGTGTTCGCGGACGGCGTACCCCAGTCCGAGGAACAACGCCGCAGACACGCACAACAGGAGGAACGTCCCGGTCTCGCCGACCGTGTACCGCGTGAGGACGTAGCCGACCCCCACCAGATACGACAGGCCACTCAGCGCGTACGCGACCACGTCGAGCACGTCGTGGTCGAGCGCGAGCCCGGCGACGAACGCGGCGAGGAACCCGACGAACAACAGGAGGGCGGTGACGGTGACGGAGAGCCCGAACACCACGTCTCGTGTGAAGTACACCAGTGCGCCGAGTGCGAAGGCGACTCCGAGCACGTACAGCAGCTTCCCGCCGTCGACTGCGAGGTTCACACCGACCACTGCGCCCGGAGACGGATTCAACGTTTCCGCCGGTCGTCGCGGCGTGAGACAGCCCGATCCGGACGCGAACACTCGGCAGGCGGGCGGAGCCGGAGAGCCGATAGCCTCGTCCGGCTCGACCTCTAACCCGTCGTCGTGGGCGTCCCACTGCCAGTCGCGCCGACCGTCTACGTCGAACGGGTGCCGAGTCACACGAGTTGTGCGTGGCAGGCCGAGGGCCTCTCGCAGTTCCGTCACGCCGTCGAGCAGGCGGCAGACTCGCTCGAACAGACAACAGACACCACCGATCCGTTGGTCACGGTCGACACGACGAGCGTCGCCGGCCGCCGACAGATTCCGGTTTCGGAAACTGAGACCGACGACACGAGCTACGTCCGGTTCGACCCGTCGGCACCCTGGCGGCTCGCGTGGGAACGCCGGACGAACCCCGTCGTCACACTCGACGGAGCCGTGACGGTCAATCTGTGCCGCCGACTCCACCGTGCGACGACCGACTCTACGGGGTGGCCAGACGGCGCGACCGACCGGCTCGCCGAGCTACTGGCCGACCCGGCCGACGACACTCCGCGGTGAGAGTCAGGTTGCCGACTCGTAGCTCACCGGCAACGACTCGGCGTCAGGTTGCCGACTCGTAGCTTACCGGCAACGACTCGGCGTCAGGTTGCCGACTCGTAGCTCACCGGCAACGACTCTACCCCGTAGATGAACGAACTCCGAACCGGCTGGAGTTCGGTGTCGACGACTTCGATCCCCGTTAGTCGGTCCAACAACACGTCCAGTGCGACTTTCGCCTCCAGTCTGGCCAACGGCGCACCGAGACAGTAGTGTGTCCCGTAGCCGAACCCGAGGTGTTGGTTCGGTGACCGGCCTGGACGGAACGACCCTGCGTCGTCGAACTGTTGATCGTCGCGGTTGGCCGACCCTGCCCAGAGCACGACCTCTTCGCCCGGTTGGAGTGTCTCCCCGCCCAACTTCGTCTCGCTGGTCACGTTCCGGAGAATCGCCTGGACCGGCGACCGGTACCGGAGCGTCTCCTCGATAGCGCTCTTCAGCGCCGCCTCGTCGTCCGCCAGGCGTGCGTGCGTCTCGGCGCCCTGCGTGTCGAGACACCGAACGGCGTTCGTGATCAGATTCGTCGTGGTGATGTTGCCGGCCGTCAACAACAACGTACACATCCCTAGTGCCTCACGCCGTGAGAGCCGACCACCCGCCCCCTCGTTGGTCGCGATTGTGGTGAGGAGGTCGTCACGCGGGTTCTGACGACGCTCCTCGATCTGTCGGCCGAAGTACTCGGCCATCTCCTCTCCGGCGTCCTGTTGGTCTTCGACGATCGCCTCGGTGTCGGTCGTGTCGTCGGCACTTCGGGCGAGGGTGTCTGACCACCGTTTGAACTGCTCACGCTCGTCGCTCGGCACCCCGAGAAGTTCGGCGATCACGACCACCGGCAACGGGTACGACAACGCCTCGACGAGATCGAACTGCCCGTCGGCCTCGGCGAGCGCGTCGTCGAGCAGCTCGTTCGTGATCGTCCGCATCCGTGGCTCCAACTCCCGGAGCTGTCGGGGACGAAACGCCTCCTCGACGACACTCCGGAGTTCGTCGTGTCGCGGCGGGTCACGCGTCAACATCGTCCCGCCGATCGGCCCGTCGTCGTCACCGCGCGGACCGGCCGCATTCCGCGGATCGACGGAGTACCGCTCGTCGTCGTCGAGCACCGACTTCACCTCGTCGTATCCGAACACGTCCCACGCCCCACGACGCTCGTCGTACCGAACCGGCGTGTCTGCCCGCATCTGTTCGTACCACTCGAACGGCTCCAACCAACTCTCGCGGTCGTTCAGCGCCGACGGAAGCTGCAACATCGCTGGGTCTGACTGACTCACGTGTCAGTAACTTATCCGTAGACAAGAAAGGGTAATGAACGGGTCAACAGTAGTAGAACCTATCAATGTTCGGCACATAGTTCTGTGGAGAGTCGAATCCGGAGCCAGTTGGTACCAGTCGATCAGGACTGTGCCCACGCCAGTGCGGCCTCAAGCGTGTCGAAGTCGTCCAACTCCGCTCCGGGAACCTCGACGTTCGACTTGATCGCCATCCCGGTGATCCCCTCGGCGACGAAGCCAATCTTGTCGACACCGACGTACTGTCCGTTGTCGGACCACTGTTCGGCCATGTACTCCTGCGTCTCCGGCGGGAGTTGGGTCTTGTCACCGAACACTGCGATAGTGGCGGTGATGTCGTCTTCCGCCCCGCGCAGTCGGTAGTGTTGGCTCACTGCCTCCAACGTCTCGTCGGCCCAGCCGTCCCACCCGCGAATGTTCCAGACACCGACATCGCCGTGTGTCTCGAACTCCCACGCGTACTCCGCTGGATCGGGTATATCCTTCTGCATGCGGTTCGTATTTGTCTGTGCTTTTTAAATAAAGGTGTGGGTATCGACCGCCGGCTCCTGTCGATACGCTGTGACGAGCCGTCGTCACCGTCGGGAGTCGTTTTTACCCTTCGGCGTCGTCGAGTTTCCCACGCCACCGCAGTGAGTTCCGGTTTAGCTCTCGCGTGACGCCGGCACCGCCGTCGAGCATCCGCTCGGCGATCTCGACTGCGTCGGCGAGTTCGTCCGCCGAGAGCTGTTCGTACGCCGGCCGCCCGTCGACGTGGTCGTACCACTCGTCGCCGAACAGGTTGTCGAGGACGATCCGCCCGAAACAATGGTCGAGGTGGACGGGCCAGTTCTCGCCCGCCTGTGCGGTCTCCGGGAGTCGCTCGTGAACCAGTTCGTCGTAACGGGCTCGGAGTTTGGAGAGATCGTGCGTGCCGTCACCGAGTGTGGTCTGTCCCATCTCACCGTCGGTACGTGCTGGCCGCACTTACCAGTCGTTGTCTGGCCAATCCGTCAGTGTGTATACTTCTAGCAAAATCGTAATTTTCCCCGGTTTGATTTCTATTATATAAAGATTTAATAGTAACACGTGAGAGAAATGAGGGGAGAGACACCAGATGTGTCTACGACGTGGTGACGCCGAACGGGGACAGGTCGGGATCGGGACGTTGATTGTCTTCACCGCGATGGTGATCGTGGCGATGCTCGCCGCCGGAGTGTTCTTAGAGACGAGTGACTTCCTCCAGGCGAAAGGCGGGCAGACGAGCGAGGAGGCGGCCGACCGCGTCACCTCGCGGCTCGCGACCGTCTCCGTCGTGGGCAACGTCACCGCCAACCGGGACGACGAGCGTCCCAAGTCCGGCGACGACGCGCTGGCAGACGGGACGGTGAACACGGTCAAGATCACCGCCGAACGCGGCCCCGGCGGGGAGTTTATTGACGTTCAGGACACGACAGTGTTGTGGAGCGGTCCCAACGAGTCGGTCGCGCTCAAGTACGGCGGCAACAAGTCACACGCCCCCGGTCGGGGGAGTGGAAACGGGTTCGGCGCGAGCACGACGAGCGGTGCCGACGCGACGAGCGGGCTCTCACCCGTCGAGACGGGCGACACCGACGACGGCGACCCACCACCAGCGAGTGAACTCGACGGCGACACCGACCCGCATCTGACGTACCACGCGTTCTCCCCGAACTCCGCGGACGACACCACGCTGTCGTCGGACGGGGAGTTGGTGTCGATCTACATCAACGTCGCCGCAGTCGAGAGCGGGACTGCCGACGACCGCCGCCGAGTCGATCTCGACCCGATGACCGGCGGGCAGACGGCACGAATCGTCTTCGTGACGCCCAGCGGCGGCCGGACGGAGATCAAACTTGTCGTCCCGCAGTCACTCGGTCCCAACGACATCATCGAGCTATGATCGGAGAGACGGAGCCGAGACGGCCAGACGCACCGACGCGTGACCAACCGAGTCGGGGGTGTCGACAGTGACAGACGATCTCTCGCGGCGCGGGTTCCTCCAGGCGACCGGCGCGGCGGCGGCCGCGGCCACCGTCGGCCGTGCCAGCGCGGCCACCCCCGAGGTCTCGAAAGCGGACCAGGTGCTCGTCGGGGTGTCGGCGGCCGCCGACAGCCTCCGCGGGCCGGTCGAAGACACACTGCCGGAGTCGGCGGCGATTCTTGACGCCGATAAGACGCTCCGGTACGTCACCGTCCAGTTCCCGCCGGACACGCCGACCGGCATCGAACACGACTACGTCCAGACCGCCGAGAGCCACGAGATGGTGCGGTACGCGGAGCGCAACCGACAACAACGACCGTCGTTCGAGCCGAGCGATCCGCTCCGGAGTACACAGGACTCGTTGGACCTGATCAACGCCAATGCGGCGTTCGACACGACGTTGGGTTCCTCGGACGTTCGGATTGCCGTGATCGACACAGGCGTGGACTACGATCACGAGGACCTCGCTGCGAACGTCCGGTCGAACCCCGGTAAGGACTTCGCCGACGGCGACGACGATCCGATCAACGGAACCAGCGACAACGGCCAACCACAGACACACGGCACCCACGTCGCCGGGATTGCCGGGGCAGTGACAGACAACGGGACAGGTGTCACGGGAGTGAGCCAGTCGGAGTTGATCTTCGGACGTGCGCTCGGCGCCGATGGCTCCGGGTTCGGCTCGGATGTCGCCGACGCAATCAAGTGGGCCGCAAACCAGAATGCTGACATCATCAACCTCTCGTTAGGATCACCGTCTGCATCGACCGTAGAGCGCAACGCCGTCCAGTACGCGCACAACGAGGGGTCGTTGCTGATCGCGGCTGCAGGCAACGACGACAACGACTCCGTTGGGTTTCCCGCTGGGTACGATCAGGTTGTCGCCGTCTCGGCTGTCGACTCCGACGGCAACCTAGCGCGTTTCACGAACACCGGCTCGCAGGTCGAGGTGGCCGCACCGGGCGTGGGATACAACTCGACCGTGGCCGAAGGCTACTTCGGCAACAAGTACTATCCGAAGAGCGGCACGTCGATGTCGTCGCCGTGTGCCGCAGGTGTCGCCGCACTCATTATCGCCCAACACGGGACGAACCGCGCGACCACACGCAAACACCTCCGGGAGACCGCCAACGACACTGACCTCTCTACTGACGAGGAAGGTGCCGGAATCATCGACGCACAGGCAGCCGTCGAGACGACTCCGAGTGCGACACCAACGCCGACGCCCCCAGGATCGGGCGGCGGCAACGGCGGCCGACAGACGACAGACACTGTCTCCAGCAACCTCTCCGGGTTCAGCGACTCCGACTGTTACGCCTACAGCTTCTCCTTCGACGACCCCGCTTCCGTCGATGTCCAACTCACCGGCGACGACGGGACGGACTTCGACCTCTACGTCAACGACGGGGAGGCAGACTGTCCGACGAACGACACGGCGACGAAACGGTTCGTCTCCACGGACAGCAACGAGAGTCTCACGATCCAGAACCCCGACACGTCGACACGGCTGTACATCACCGTCGACTCGTACGCCGGGAGTGGGAACTACACGCTCAGCGTCACCGAGACGGGGTGAGCCGCCAGTCCCGGCCGCCAGCGGGGTGTCCTCTGCCGTGGAAAGTACACACCTCACTCCACGGTGACCTTGGTGTAGGCGGCGACGAGCCAACTCCCCCAGTTGAGGTGGTGTGAACTGTAGTCCCAGGTGTCGTGGAGGATCAACTCGTCACCGCCTTGATCGTAGCCGACGACACAGACGCTGTGGTTGCCGTAGTTCTGGTTCCTGTCGTCTGCCTGGTCGCCGCTGGTCATGTTGAGCAGGAACGGCCGCTCGGCGTCGATCTCACTCTTCACGAAGTTCGGGTGACTCCAGATGTAGATGTTCCGGCCGTTGTAGGAGTTGTTACCTGTGTCGAACTTGTTGAAACCGTTGTCGATGTCCGTCGGGAACGTCGACCCGGCGTCGTTCGTGTTCATGTCCTCGTGGAGGTCGTCGATGTACGCCTCCTTCTCCAGGAAGCCAGCCCCCTCGTGGTACGCGAGCAGCATCGACGCCGCGACCGGGACACAGCCGTCCCACTCGTCCCACGGGTCGTCGTCGTCACTCTCCGTCCAGGCGGGCACGCCCCAGAGCTGGTCGAAGTGACTCGTGGCGCTCGGCGCGCCGGTCGACGACGACGCCATCCCGTCGGGGTCGATCTCCCGCAGTGGTGTCGCGCGTCCGTTCCTGACGTTCACTCCGCGTCCGTCCGCGAGTTCGACCCCGTACTTCACCCCGCCGTGGTAGAGGAGCTTGTCGGTCGGCCGCGCTCCCCGAGCCCGAACTGCCGCGCGGGTCGCCTCGACCCGGCTCTGTGGCGGGGCGGCGGTGCTGTACTCGATCACGTCCGCCCACTCGGACTGTGCGCCGGTGGTAACGTACCCCACCGCCTCCCCGTTCTTTTCGACGGGGAAGACGTGCGCTGCTGGCACGTACCGCCGACCCTCCGCGCCGTTGCGGGCGTGGAACGTCGTCGGCGCTCCGACTGTCGCTCCCTCCCACTCGGCGAACGTCTCCCGGCCCGAGACGCGTTGGACGGTCCGTGCGGCCGTGTCCTGTGCGTCGTCTGTCGACACAACGCCGTCGCCTGTCGCGGCCGCGGTCCCGACGACACCACAGCCGACACTTGCGACACCGACTGTCCGCAACAACGCTCGTCGTCCGAGATCGAGTCTGTTGTCTGTCACTGTACCACACCGACTCTCCCCCGACACCGTAAATCTCCCTCATAGTGTTGTATGTTTTTGATATAAAAAGAGGATATTACGGCAGTTCACCTCTCGTCTGGTTAGCTGTCGTCCATCGCCCGTTCGAACCGGTGCGCGGAGTCTGCCAACAGGTCGGTGTCGTCCGTGAACACCTCCAGTGACGCGGTCGCGTCGTCGCGGACGTGTGCATCGAGTAGGGGCGCGAGATCGTCGAACGCAACGTCGCCACTGCCGACGGGAATGTGGGTGTCACCGCGGTGGCGCGCGTCGTGGATGTGGAGGTGTGCGACCCGGTCGCCGTGTGTCGCGAGAAACGACTCGATGCCGTCTGTGCCCGCCTCTAGGTAGGCGTACCCCACGTCGAGACAGACGGACACGTCCGCGTGGTCGATCAGGTCACCCAGCCGCGGGAGGTCAGGACCGCCGGCGTACCCCGTGGTCTCGAAACACACCTCGATCCCGTGGTCGCGCCCCCGAGCCGCCAGCACGGCGAGTCGGTCCGAAAACTGGTTGGTCTCGTGGCCGCCGCCGCGAGCGCTGGGGTGTGCGACCGCGCGGTCGGCGCCCGCCTCGCTCGCGGCCGCGAGCAGGTCGTCGAGATACGACAGCGTCGCCCGGTCGATCCGGTCGACCGGCGTCGACACCGGCTGTCGGTACGGCAGGTGGACGGCGAGATCGAGTCCGCGCTCGCTCGTCCGGCGCGCGACGCTCACGGGGTCGAACGCCGAGAGCGACACCTCCCCTTCTCCGAGTCCGATCTCGGCGTGTTCGAACCGGCCCGGCAGCTGCTCGATCTGTTCGAGGTACGGTCCGACGGCGACTCCGAGTTGCATACCGTCGTGTGGGCGACGAGACGGAAGGCTCCAGCGGTGTCACCGGTCGCCCGAGCAGCCCGTCACCGTCAGCCGGGCGTCACTCCGTTCCGCTGGCCTCGTTGTACGAGAGGTACGCCGTGAGGTCGGTCGCCGACACCAGGCCGACGACACCCGACTCGTCGGTGATCGGCAGGTGTTGTACGTCGGCCGTCGCCATCCGTCCGGCCGCGGCCGCGACGCTGGTCTCGGTTGACGCGGTCACCACGTCTTCGGACATGTGTGTCGCGACGGTCGCCGAGGGGTCGATCTCGCCGGCTGCCACGTCGGACAGGAGGTCCGTCGCCGTGACGACGCCGACCGTGTCGTCACCGTCGGCGACGAGCAACGAGCCGATCTCCTCGTCTAACATCGTCTGTGCCGCCTCGTCGACGGGTGTGTCGGAGTCGACCGTGACGACGGGTTCACTCATTACGTCTTCGATCGGGGTTGCCGCAGATGCCATACATCACACTCTCACGCGAGACAGTTATCGGCACCGGCACGCCGCTACCGACGGACGAGCAACGCCACCAATGCGACGATCGCGACGGCTTGCGTCAGCTTGTCGGCGTAGCCGACGGCGGTGAAGTTGCCGGCCTTCACGACGTACCACAGCGGAATCTGGACGGCGGTGAACGGGATCGCCGCCGCGGTCAACAGCCGGCGCCGCCACCCCCACAGGTAGAGCCCGACGCCGCCGAAGAAGCCAAGCCCGGCCAGCAACACCGGCGGTGCGCCCTCCACGACGCCTGCGTAGAGGTGGAACACCCCCGTGAGCGCGAGCAGTCCGACCGCCGCCGCCTCCAGTGTCGAGAGTCCGGTTCCACCGAGTGTCGTCTGATCTCGTGTTGCCACATGTGTACGAGGACACGGATACAGAAAGAATTGTGGGTTATCCACAGTGACATCGTGCAGATGACAGCGGTGCAGAGAGAAGTACGAAGTGAGCGAGCCGAGTAGACGGGTTGAAAAGTGTAGAAAACGTACAATTCTACGTGAGTACGACAGCAGGAAACGACGGAGCCGGGTCGGGAGACGACAGACACAGCTCGACAGCCGGTGAAGCCGAGTCGGGAGACGACAAGGAGACAGGGCAGTCACCGTTGGCGGTCGCGGTGCCGGTGTTCGCGGTCGTGGTGACGTTCGCGGCGGTCGCGTACGGACTCCTCGTCTCGGTCGTCGACGTGTTGGTGGGCGTGTTGGCCTACCCGGTCGCGTCGACGGCACCGTTCGTCGTCATCACCGGCGCGATTCTCACGATCCCGGTGCTCGCGGTGACGACGCTCGTCACGACCCGCGTGGCGAGTGGGTGACGAACAGAGGCTTCTGCGACGCTCCGATCACGACATCGACTGTGTAGCTGTGAAAACGTACTGCAAATCCGATCAGCGTGACCCGCGTCGCCACCAGAGACGAATTTCGACCGAAACCGAACGCTTCCGGGAAAGTATCGAGAGTCAGGTCTGGAGTGAGACGTATGGGGTCGCGTTCTCTCTCACAGTATTGTAATTCTCTCACAATTCTTAAGTAGCTCCCGGCCCTACCCTCTGGTGGAGATGAACCCAGAGGACTTTCCGACGCCGGATGTCGAGGTACAGTCGACGACCGCGACCGAACTCAGAGGGTCGATCACCGACGGCGACAGCGTGACCGTTCTCGACGCGCGGAACGACTCCGACTTCGCGGAGTGGCACGTCGACGGGCCGAACGTGGAAATCGTGAACGTCCCCTACTACGAGTTCCTCGGCGAGGAGATCGACGAGGCGCTCCTCGACCGGGTGCCGGTCGGCGACCCGTTGGTGGTGTTGTGTGCGAAGGGTGGCGCGAGCGAGTACGTCGCCGGCGAGTTGATCGCGGCCGGCCGCGACGTGGTCCACCTCGACGGCGGGATGGAGGCGTGGGCCCGGATCTACGAACGCACGGAGATCGCCGGCTACGACGGCCCGGGGACGGCCTACCAGTACCACCGTCCCTCCTCCGGCTGTCTCGGCTACCTCGTCGTCTCCGACGGCGAGGCGGCGGTGATCGACCCACTGCGGTCGTTCACTGACCGGTACGCGGACAACGCCGCGGCGCTGGACGCAGAGTTGGTGTACGCACTCGACACACACGTCCACGCAGACCACGTCAGCGGTGTGCGTGATCTGAACGAGACGAGCGTGGGCGTGATCCCGTCCGAGGCCGTCCCGCGGGGCGTCACTTACGACGACGAGGTGTCGACCGCCGCGGACGGCGACGTGTTCACCGTCGGCGATATCGAGATCAAGACGGTCCACACGCCCGGCCACACCTCCGGGATGACCTCGTATCTCGTCGGCGACTCGCTGTTGGCGACGGGTGACGGGTTGTTCGTCGAGAGCGTCGCTCGGCCGGATCTCGAAGAGGGTGACGACGGCGCGCCCGACGCCGCCCGACAGCTGTACGAGACGCTCCAGGAACGTGTCCTCTCGCTCGACGAGGACGTGTTGATCGGCGGCGCACACGTCAGCGACGCCGCAGAGCCGGCCGCCGACGGGAGCTACACCGCACCCATCGGCCGACTCGTCGAGGAGATGGACGCGCTGACCTACGAGGAAGATCGGTTTGTCGAGACGGTGTTGGCCGACATGCCGCCCCGGCCGGCGAACTACGAGAAGATCATCGCGACCAACCTCGGCCAACAGGCGGTCGACGACGACGAGGCGTTCCGGCTGGAACTCGGGCCGAACAACTGCGCCGCCAGTCAGGGGTCGATGGCCGGCGACTGAGGGTGAGCGCTCCTCGTGGCTCGCTGTCGTCTCGACGTCGAACTCGACGCAATCTCGGCGTCGAGCCCGGCGTCATCACGGCTCCGAACCCGGAGTGATCCGGGTCTCGAACGTCGGCGACGCACCTGTGAGAACTGAACTACAGAAACACCGCCCGCTTCACCTGCCGGAGTCGTCTCAGACGAGCAACTGGATGTCCGCCTCGGCCATCTCCTGGAACGCGGTCGCGGCGCCTACGCCGGTCGTGACACCCTCGAAGAACGCCGTCTCCTCGTAGTCGAACAGCTCCATCGTCATCTGACACGCCTGTAAGTCGACACCGGTGTCCAACGAGGTCTGGATCAACTCCTCGACGCTGGCGACGTTCTCGTCGTCGATTTTCTGGCGCATCATCCGGCTCGTCACGGCGTCCATCCCGGGCAACGCCGCGACGGCGTTGGGCACCGAGAGGTTGGGGTTGCCGACCGCCGACAACGACAGCTCGCTCGCGTGGTCCTCGTGGAGAATCTCCAACCCCCAGAACGTGTGGAAGACGGTCACGTCGTAGCCGAACGCCGCGGCCGTCGACGCGAGGATTAACGGCGGGTACGCCATGTCGAGGGTGCCCTGGGTGGCGACAATCACCATCTTCTCCTCCGTCTGGGCGGCGGCGACATCCTCCCCGAGATCCGCCAACTCCTCCTCTAACTCGGCGACGCGAGCCGCAAGCTCCGCTCGACTCGGCTCGTCTGTCGGCCCGGCCGGTGTGTCGGTGCTCATCTCAGGCCGTCCGCCGGACGTAGTGGCGGTAGATGTCGCCGTCCTCGCTCTGATCGACGAGTTCGAATTCGTCGGCGGACTCGGCCCACCCCGCGATGTCGCTCACGCTCCCGGGGTCCGTCGCGAGCACCTCCAACACGCCGTCCGCGTCTAACTCGTCGACCGCCTGTTTCGTCTTGACGACCGGCATTGGGCAGTTCTGTCCCTGTACGTCGAGTGTCTCCGCCGCGTCGACAGTCGAACTCATCCACCTGTTCGTTGGGTAGGGATTGGTATAAGGATGTCGACTGTATTGTGGATTTCTCACCAGTCAATCTTAGGTCGTATCTCGCGGTTGCCCGCAGAGGCGGTACGAGGGCAGATTAGCGGGTTTTCGTCAGTAACGACCGCCCCGATAGCGTTGTAGATGTGAAGCCTTATTGCAATTCAGGAACAAGGAGAGACCACATGAGTACGACGGACGCGGCGAGGGTGAGACGATGGTGACGAGCATCCTCGCACAGCTCGGCGGCCTGGAGGCGTTGTTCCCGCGTGGGATCGGACAGTACGCCGTCGGTGGGTTGTTGGTGGCGACGGGGATCGGCGTGATCTACGTCGCGACCGCGATCTCGCCCGGCAACAGCACGTTCCTGGAGACGACGCTGTCGTACGTCTCCGACCAGTCGCAGTTCCAACAACGACAGTTCGTCGAGTCGCGAGACTGGCGGGTCGTGTTCGCCGTGAGTATCGTCGCCGGCGCGGCGCTGTGGGGGCTGGTGTTGGACCCCGGTCCGTTCCTCACCGAGGTCCAGCCGTGGCGGTTGTTCCTCGGCGGGATTCTCGTCGGGATCGGCACCCGGGTCGGGAAGGGTTGCACGGCCGGCCACGGCGTCTGTGGGCTGGGCTCCGGATCGCGGACCTCGATTTTCAACGTCGCCGTGTTCGTCGGGGTCGCCATCGCGACGGCCGCCGTCGTCGCCGCCCTGGGGGTGACGCCGTGAGCGACAGACACCCGTTGTTCTACCCGTTGATCGTTCTCGGCGGGCTGATCGAGGGGTTCGGGCTCGCGTACAGCGGGATGGCGCGCCCCGAAATCGTGCTCGACTTCCTCCAGTTCGACGACCTCGGACTGGTGTTCGTGATGGGCGGCGCGGCGGTCGTTTCGAGTCTGGTCTTCTTTGTCGTCCCGCGACTCCGTGACCGCGCACCGGTGACCGGCGACACCTACGGCCGCCGACTAAAGTCGATGGACCGTAACGTCGCGGTCGGCGGTGTCGTCTTCGGCGTCGGCTGGGGAATCTCGGGCATCTGTCCGGGCGCGGCGTACGCCAGCATTGGGATCGGGAACGTCACCATCCTGTGGGCACTCGCCGGGATGTTCCTCGGCGCGTATCTCCAGGGTGTCTGGCGGTCCCGTGGGAGCGAGCGCGGCGCCACACCCGCGACCGCGGACGACTGAGTTCGGGCGCCGTCAGTTCGGTACCGCCGGCCAGTTCTCGGCGTCTCGTAATCTGTCTCTGCCGCCAGAGTGTTGGAGAAAACTCGCGTCGGGCCGCGTCGACTCCCGTTCAGCGCCTGCTGCCGCGCGTACCGACCCCGAGCGCGCCGTACAACGGACAGACGTTCACCGTTCCCGTCACCAGCAACAGGAGCGACAACACACCCAACACCGGGGAGGCGAGGGCCGGCAACGCGACCATCTGTCCCAACACGGCCAACGACAACACACCCGACACCGCACCCGCGAGCACCCGAACCAGTCTGTCGGAACCGCCTACGTTCTTTTCTATATCTAACAATACTCCCACAAGTACCTGAACCCACGACTACCGGACACTGTTGCTGGTTTATCGCTCGACGAACCCGAAAGCGAACCAGGCGGTTTCTCACCGGTAGGCTGTTCGCCGTAACGCGTGGTCAGACAGTCACTAGAATTGTACATTTCGGGCAATAGTTATCGGTGTCAAGCGACTACTGAGTCTGTGACCGCACACATCGCAGTCGTCGACGCGTCGGTCGGCGACACACCGGCCCAACAGAACTTCGAGCGGGAACTGGACGCGGAGACGACCGTCTTCGAAGCCAGCGCGGGGGAGCGCCCGCCGACCCCAGCGAGTCGCCGTTGGTCGTTCGACGGTGTGGTCGTCAGCGGCTCCCAGACTGCCGTCTACGATGATCGCGACTGGATTCACGAGCTGACCGAGTGGGGCCGTCGCGTCCACGCGGCCGGCGTGCCGGCGCTGGGTGTCTGTTGGGGTCACCAGTTCTTCGCGCAGGCACTGGGTGGTCGCGTCGTCGACATGGGGGAGTACGAACTCGGCTACCAGTCTGTCGAGCGGCTCGGCGACGACCCGTTGTTCGACGGCCTGCCGGCGACGCTCACGAGCTTCGAGACACACTCCGACCGGGTCGCAGAACTCCCCCCGGGGGCGACGACGCTCGCGCGCACTCCCTACGGCGTCCAGGCCTACCGCGTCGGTCGGACGTACGGCGTCCAGTTCCACCCGGAGTACGACCGCCAGACGGCGTCGTGGGTGATCGACGGGAAACAACTGCCCGACGAGCGGCTGGCGGCGGCCCGAGAGACGATCACCGACGAGGCCGTCGCGGCCGCCGACGCGACGAAGGGGTTGTTCGACAACTTCCGTGATCTGGCCGTCAACCACCAGCCGACGGCGAGTGAACCGACTCCACGGACGACCGACGGCCGGCGGTGACGACTGAGAGCCGACGAGAGCGGGCGACGGCCGGCGGGAGTGGACGGCGGTAACGGCCGACAACCGGCGGGAGCGGACGACAGCAGGTTGACAGCCGTCGGGAACGGACGACGGTAGGTCGACAGTCGGCGGGAACGATCTACCCGTTTGCGGCGACTGCCGGCTGGTCGTACTCCTCGCGGTACTGGTCGATCAACTGCCCCATCTTCGCGTACCAGTCGTTGAGCATCCGGTTGAGTTCGTCTGCGACCTCGTCCGGGTCGGTCAGCGTGAACACGTGGTAGTAGCCGCCCTGGTCGTAGTTGATCTGTTCCCGCTCCACGAACCCGGTGTCGACGAGCCGTCGCACCGACCGGTAGGCCGTCGACCGCTCTCGGTCAACCCGCTCGGCGACCTCGTCGACCGTCAACGCCGCCTCGGCCTCTGCCAGTTCGTCGAACACGACCAGGTCGAGCTCCTTCAACCCGTAGAAACACTCTAACAACCCCTCACACTCGATGTCCTGTTGGAGGTAGCCGTCGATGGAGTTTGCCATACACGCCTGTACGTCTTGTGCTGGCAAAAGTGTTGTGCGTTTTGTGAACAACTACGCAGTGTGAGCGTCGCATCGGGAGCGTGGGCGACAGTCACCCGACGGCGCCCAGTCGGCGTCGTCGACTGTCGATACTCGCGTTGCGTACAGTACTCTCGTGCGTCTCTCGCTCGACTGGCCGTTCCAACCAAGTTAGAACGGCGGGGAGGTTAGACCCTCGCGGCACCGACCACCAGTGTGAACGAAACAACTGCAGCGGGTCTCACGAGCGCAGTCGTCGCCAGCGTGGTCACGGCGTTGATCTCGGCGGTGATCTCGCCGCCGTGGGGGTTCGGCACCGTGTTGCTCGGTGTGAGTATCGCGACGTACGCGACCGGCTACACGGTCGCGGCACAGGGGTGAGCGTGCGGCGACAGATCGGGATCGGTGCGGCCGGAATCGTCGCGTTGTCGATCCTCCCGGTCGTCGGGCTGATCGCACCGTTGCTCGGCGGCGGGCTCGCGGGCCGGTACACCGACGACTCCCCGGAGCGGGGCGCGTTGGTCGGCGCAGGCGCGGGTGCCGTCGCGTCGTTGATCGGCCTGCCGGTGGCGCTCGCGGCTGGCGTCGTCGCCGCGACGACCGCGTGGCCGCTCGCCGCGGCCGTGTTCGCCGGAACGATCGCGCTCGTGTTGTACAACACCGGTCTCGGCGCGCTTGGTGGTTACGCGGCACAGCTCCTCGCGACAGACGAGACTCCGGGTGGTCGGGACACGGCTCACGAGACGACTCGCGAGACGAACACGAACCGGGCCGTCGACCGCCTCCGCGAGAAGTATCTCGCCGACGCCGTGGGCGAGGTGGAGTTTGAACGACGGCTGGAGCGTGCCCTGCGGGACGACCGTGGCGGGTCGGGTCGAGACACAGATCGGGACGACGGGACAGAGCGGCGAGACGAGCCGCTCACGGAACGTCGCTGATCCTACAGCAGTCAGAGACTCGCAGTTTTCTGGACGCCCCGCACGAGAGGCTCGCGTCGAGTCGCCGTCTCGGCGCTCGCTGTCGCTCGGGCCACTTGGCTCCCCGTGGTAGGTTTCGCCCGTGCGACAGAGTCGAACCTGTTAACTGGGGCTTTGTCAAAAGGAATTGCGTGCGAGAGACCCCGACAGTCGTCGACGCGACGGCTGTCACGCGGTTGGTCCCCAGACGTACCGCTCACACCACCCCTAACGACTCGGCACAGACGGAGGACGGATGGTAGACAGACAACAGGTCACCGCGTCCCTCGTCGCGGTGTTGTTGGTCGTCGGCCTGATCGGCGCTGGCCTCGCGTACAACCAGGTCCCAGAGGGCCACGAGGGTGTGGTCAAGGAGTTCGGCGCCGTCACGGGTGACACCCGTGACAGCGGTGCCCACCTCGTGATCCCGGTCGTCGAGCAGATCCAAAACGTCGAGATCCGCCCGCGAACGTACACCATGTCGAACACACAGGGTGAGGGCCAACGGAGCGAGGCGGACGCCATCACCGTCAAGACCGTCAACGGATCGTCCGTCGACATCGACGTGACCGTGCGGTACCGGATCGACTCGGACGCCGCAGACACGTTCGTCGAGGACTGGAACGACGAGGATCAGCTGGAACGCCGGCTGATCAGGCCGACGATCCGGTCAGTGTTGCGCGACGAGGCGTCGTCCCTCCAGACGACCGGCGACGGCGCGATATACAAGACGGAGAGCCGCCAACGGCTCGGCCGGATCACCGCCACGGCGCTCGGCGAGTCGTTCGAACAGGAGCCGGTGGTCCTCGAAGAGGTGCAGATCCGCAACGTCGACTTACCCGACTCCATCGACCAGGCGCTCGACGAGAAGGAGGAGGCGAAACAACGCGTCCAGGTCGAACAGGAACGCGTCAAACAGGAACGTGCCCGCGCCGAACAGAAGCGCGTCCAGGCACAGGCGGAGGCTGACGTGATCGAGATCGAGGGGCAGGCGCTCCGCGAGAACCCGATCGTCCTCCGACAACAGTACATCAGTGCGCTCCAAGGCGGCTCCGTCTTCGTCGTCGGCTCCGGCGGCAACGGGAGCGGCAACACGCCGATCATCCTCGATCCGCAGATGACTGCCGGATCGAACGAGACGACGAACACGTCGGTGCCGACCACCAACGCTACGCGGTCGGTGTCGGCCGAACCGCCGGCTGCTGTATTGTCTGGTGTGTCACAGCCGGTGTCGCCGACGAGAGGGGCTGTGGACGCTCCGGCGGTGAACGAACCGGTAGCCCGCCACTCCGACTGATCCTCGTCTCGTGACCGAGTGCGGGTGAGGAACTGCTTTCCCACCCGTTGAAGTACGACCGTCACCACCTGCGTATCGTGTCCGACACAGACGACGGCGCGGCGCTGGTGACGGGCGCCTCCAGCGGGATCGGTGCGGCGTTGGCGTTGGAGGCGGCCGCAGACGGCTACGATCTCCTGTTGACGGCTCGCCGCGAGCAACGACTCCGCGACGTGGCCAGTGAGGCTCGCCAGGAGTACGGTGTCGAGACGACGGTGCTCCCACAAGACCTCGCGGAACCGGACGGCGTCGCACAACTTTACGACCGGGTCGCGGAGACGGATCACCGGGTCGACAGACTCGTCGACAGCGCCGGCTTCCCCACCTACGGACCGGTCGCAGAGACGGCACCGGAACGGCTCCGTGACCAGGTGCGGGTGAACGCGACCGCGACTGCGGAGTTGGCCGGGCGGATCGCACCCGAAATGGCCGACCGCGGCGCGGGCGGGATCGTGCTCGTCGGCTCGGCGGCGGGCTACTACCCCGCGCCACGGGCGGCGACGTACGCCGCGAGCAAGGCGTTCGTCAACTTCTTTGCCCGCGGGCTGGCCGCAGAGTTGGAGCCACAGGTGACCGTGTCGGTCGTCTGCCCGACGGCAGTCGACACGGAGTTCGTGGAACGCGGTGGGATGGCCGACAGCGGTGTCGACGACGGGCTGACACACGACCCCGTCGACATCGCGCGGACGACGTGGGAGCAACACCGGGCCGGCGAGCGCGTGATCTTCCCGGACTGGAAGGACGCCGCCGTCTGTCAGTTCCCGCGACTGCTCCCACACGAGACGATCACGTCGTTCGGTGCCGACGCGTTCGATCAGGGGACGTTCCCGTTTCTGTCGGACGACTGACCGCTCTGTGGCCGTCGGCTCACGGCGTTTCGTCGGTCCCCGGCTCGACGACACGGTCGCGGAACTCGCGGTAGACGGCGACCGAGAACGGCCAGTACACCGCGGTAGACAGCCCCGACAGGAGCAGCCCGCCGGCTTGGAGCGCGAGCACCTCCGTCCCCGACAGCGCCGGCAGCCACTCGACAGTCTCGGCCAGCGACGGTGTGTCTGCCCCGCCCGTCCCCGCACCACCCAGCGATCCGACGGCACCGAGCAACCCGCCGCCAATGCTGAACCCGAACACGACCACTCCGTAGCCGAGCATCCCGAGGAAGTTCCCGCGGACGACACCGACACTCCGCCCGAAGGCGTCACCGACTGATTGGTCGTCGAGCACAATCGCGTGTCCGAAGAAGTGGACGAACAACAACGGCACGACGAACACGACGAACAACAACACCAGAAACGCGAGCGCCCCGAGCACGCTGACGCCGGTGCCGCCACCACCCAGAACGACACCGAGCCCGATGAACAGCCCACCGATCAGAAACACCACGAATCCGACGACGCCGAACACGGCCGCGACGAACAACAGTCCGAGGTAGCCGACGAACACGCCGACGACGTGGTCTCGGACACCGGCGACGAAGCTCCCGAGATCCCCGCCGCCGTCGAGTGCGTCCGCGGCGAGCGCGACCCCGCCCGCAAGCACGATCGGCCCGGCGAGAAAGGAGACGACTGACGACACCAGCGAGACCGTAGACGGTGCGGCGACGTTCGCTTGCTGTGTCACCAGCGTCGGGATCTGGAGTGCAACGACTGCAAACGACACGAGCAACAACGACGGTGCCGTCCGGACGGCACCGACCGCTTCCGAGAGTGAGCGCACGAGGACCATACCGTTCGGTTTCAGACGAGATACTTCAATCGATTGGACTGTCTCGCTCGCTGTGGCCCGACGGTGTCGCGTTCGGCGACCGCGTCACTCCGACTCGACGCGGTCGAACGGGTCGGCCTCCCCGGACTGGGCGGCCCACAGGGAGGCGTACTCGCCGGAGGCGGCAAGCAACTCCTCGTGGGTGCCACTCTCGACGATCTCCCCGTCGTCCAACACGACCACTCGGTCGGCGCTCTCGACGGTGGAGAGCCGGTGGGCGATGACGAACGCGGTGCGATCAGCGATCAGCCGGTCGACACCGGACTGGATCTCCTCTTCGGTCTTGGTGTCGACATCGCTGGTCGCCTCGTCGAAGACGATGATCGCCGGGTCGTTCAGCAGTGCCCGGGCGATGGCGAGCCGTTGGCGTTGCCCGCCGGAGAGTTTCACCCCGCGTTCGCCGATCTGTGTGTCGTACCCCTCGGGGAGTTCCCGGACGAACTGGTGGGCCGCGGCCGCCCGGCTGGCGGCGGCGATCTCCTCGCGGTGTGGCGGTCGCTCCGAGTTGGCTCCACTCGTCTCGTCTGTCACAGTGACGAGTGTGTCGTCGTCTCCAGCCACGAGCGCCTCCTCCCCGGTCTCGGCGGCGAGCGTCTCGTCGTCGCCGTACGCGATGTTCTCGGCGACGGTGCCCGAAAACAGGTACGGGTTCTGTTCGATCACTGCGACCTCCCCGCGCAGACGCTGGAGGTCGTACTCCCGGACATCGGCGTCGTCGACTGTCACCCGGCCCGCGTCGGCGTCGTGGAACCGCGGGACGAGTTTCACCAGCGTCGACTTCCCGGCACCGGTCTCGCCGACCAAACCGACGGTCTCGCCCGGCTCGACGTCCAGTGAGATGTCGTGGAGCACCTCCTCGTTGTCCGTGTACCCGAACGAGACGTTCTCGAAGGCGACGGCGCCGTCGACCGTCGCCGGGCTGTGTGGGTCCGCAGGCGTCGTCAGCGTCCGTTCGCGACCGAGCAGGCCGAACACGCGCTCGGCACTGGACTTTGCCTGTTGGTACTTGTTGGCCGACCGGCCGATCCGTCGCATCGGCGAGTAGAGCCGACGGAGATAGAGGAAGAACGCCGCGAACGCGCCCGTCGAGACGAGCGCCTCCCCGGGCGCCGAGGTGACGATCGACCGCCCACCGAGATACAGCACGATCACGAACACGACGCCGGTGGTGAACCGGAGCGCCGCGAAGAACGCCCGCCGGATGCGGAGCGCGCCGACCTGTTCGTCGTGGTACGTCTCACTCTGTGCCTCGACGCGACCCAGTTCGAAGTCGTAGCGGTCGAACGCCTTCACCACCGCGACACCGCCGAGGTTGTTCTCCAACCGGGCGTTCAGCCGACTCACCGTCTCCCGGATCGACTTGTACCGCGGCTCGATCGCCCGCAGGAACAACGCGCTGGCGACCCCGACCAACGGGACGGGAGCGAGCGCGACGAGTGCCAGCGTCGGGGAGTAGTACCACAACACCAACGAGATCCCGCCGACGGTAGCGACAACCCGGATCGCCTGTCTGAACTCCGTGTTGAGGAACTGCTCCAGTCGGTTCACGTCGCTGTTGAGGATCGACATCATCCCGCCGGTCTGGTGGTCCGCGAAAAAGCCCATCGACAGCCGTTGGAGGTGGTCGTAGCTGTCGTTCCGGAGGTCGCGTTGGATCTTCTGTGCCGACGACTGCAACAGATACCGGGAGGCGAACCGTGTCACCGACCGCACCAGATACGCGAGCACGGCGATCACGACCAACCGTTCCAACAACACCAGCCGGGCACCCTCGCCGACGACTGCTGTACCCGGGAGCAGCCCCACGTCAGCGAGCAGCCCCGGACTCCCAGTTTCGAGGACGATCCGGTCGATTGCCGTCGCGACGACGATCGGCGGGATCAGCCGCGACACGCGGGTCAACACGGCCGCGAGGATACCGACCAACAACCGCGGCCAGTACCGCGTCGCGTACCGCAACAAGCTGACCATCGGGTGGCCGTCGACGTTCTCCCGGACGTTCTCGAAGCCGCCGTGGCCGTCACTCACCGCCGGTCACCCCAATCGGAACTCCCTCCTCGACCCCCCGCAACCGTCTCGTAGCCGTCACCGGCCAAACTGTCGCGTCTCGCAAGATCTGTTCTCGTCGCCTCGGCGACGAAACAGTTGTGATGTCGGCACGCTGTGTGCCGAGAGCGTGGAACGTCCCCCGTCTCAGACGGAGAACGCCAGTTCGACTGCGTCGTCGAAGTCTAGGTCGCCGTCGCCGTCGAAGTCGAGTGCAGCGATCTGTCGGTCGGTCAAGCCGTCCGTCTCGGCGAACGCCAGATCCGTGGCGTCGCCGAACGTCACCTCCCCGTCGCCGTCGATATCCTCGTAGAGACCGTCACCGTCCGGGTCGGTCGGCCGTCGGTCACCGACGCCCGGAAGCCCGGTGTCGAACGGGTGGGTCTCGACGACCAACGGCGACGACCGGATCTCTGCCGGCACCGCAGAGCCGTTCTCTCCCGTTAGATCGTCTACCGACACGGACAGTCCAGACTCACCGCCTGTCGTGTCGGTGAACGCGATCTCCCCGAGCACCACCGACTCGTCGCCCGGCTGAACGGAGTCGGCGAAGTCTGCCGCCCGGAACGTCACCGTCTCGTCGGTCTGTTCGACCACCTCGAAGGCGTTCCCACCGACCGCGCCTGCCGACACGTTGTCGACGGTCGCGACCGACGTGTTGTCGAGAGTGACGGTCACCTCGAACGTCTGGAGCCCGTTGGGTGCCTCAGAGAGGGTGACGTTCGCGGTCGCTGGCTCGTCTTCCATGACTGACTGTGGTTCGACGCTGACGACCGGGTTGTCGCCAGTTTCGACTGCCTGGTAGCTGTTCGACAACGCCATGCCGTTGTCCCAGTGTTTCCCGTTCCACGGTCTGTGCCGGTAGTCGAGGTCGTCGAACGTTCCGACGGGTGTGGTCGCTGCGATGTACTCCCGTCTGGTCGAAACCCACCAGTCGTCGGCAGCGACATGGTAGGTGTACACAGTAACAACTGGACTGTCAGCCTGTAGGGTGGCGTTCTGTGCCGTCTCGAACTTGTGTGTCTCGCCTGCATTGAGCGTCGTGGTTCCAGTCTCCGATCCTTCGACGGTGACATCAGTGTCGTCCTGAGTCCCCGTCACGTACACGCCACTCTTACTCGTCGGATTGTTGGCGTTGTAGCTCAACTCCCCCGGAATCGAGTACTCTGACTGTGCCTGTGCGACTGGGAGTAACGTCGCCGTGTAGGTGTTGTCCAGGTTACTCCACCGACTCCGTTTTGCGACCACATGGATTGTACCGTCGGCGTTGAGATGTGCGCCACGCGCAGTGTCGGTGATACTGATCGACTCACCTGCTGTCACGGACCGGGTTGTTTCGTACGTTCCGTCGGCATCAGCATCAACCTCTACTTCTGTGTCGGACGCCGCCGTAACCCACAGTTCCTCGGCATCAATCGGTGCGTAATACTCTGACCCTGCCTGTCGATCGTTCACTAGTCCGTACTTGAACGCCCCGTCATCGTACGAGACGAAGTCCGCCACGTAGTACTTGTAACCGGCAGTAATCGGCGCTGTCGACCTAACAACCGCACCTTTGCTCGGAGCTGCAACGCTCGTCCCTTCGTCCTCGTCGAGTGTGACTGCCTTTTCGAACGTCCCGTCAGCATCGGTGTCGACCGATACCGTTGTCTGTGGACTCCCTGCCCGAATAAACAGACTCGACCCCCACGTGTCCGACGGCTTCTGCTCGTTCAGGCTAAACGGCACCCTGTAAGTGTAGTTACCGGTCTCGACATCGGTCTGTACGGTGTTCGTCTGTGCCTCCGTAGACACTGTCTCTCCGCCCGTAGCCCCGCCGACCGGGATCGAGCTGAGGAGCAACAACGCCCCGAACACGACTGCGAACGTCTTCCGTCTCATGCGACATCCTCCCTGAGAACTGTTGACACATAACAGTTGATTCAGATGGGAAACATGTTCACCCAGACATTTAGCGATTTTGCGGTAACAAACTCAGAAATTGAGAGAAATTCAGTCAGTTCCGTACAAATCTCGGCCAGAGTCGGGTCGACGGGAGTCCAGTCGGCGGCAAAGACGCCTGTGTAGTTGTCTCACGCCGTCCGGAACGCGACACGGTCCGTGTCGAACGGCTCTCCGTTGTCGTCGACGAGTTCGGTGACGGTGCCAGTGACGGCACCGGCCGGGACCGCTGACTCGAACGTCACGGTGAGGAGGGTCTGTGACTCGGTCGTCGCACCGACGCTGCCGACCAGATCGGCACCACGAACCACGACCGCCGACGCACCGACACCGCCGTCCGTCACCTGGAACTGGTTGCCGGAGATGAGATCCGGCGTGATGCCACTGATCGTTCCGTCACCGCTCGTCGACAGCGTGAGGCTGTACTTCTGGAGCCCGTCGGGAGCACCGTCGAGAACGACATCGACTGTTCTAGCTGTTGTCCCAGGTGTCGCAGTCGACTCGGGCGTCGCGGTCGACTCCGGTGTGGCTGACGTTGTCGCCGTGTCGGCCGGAGACCGGGTCGGTGTGTTGTCTGCCGTGGTTGTCTCGGTCTGTGTGCGGGATGCGTCCGTCGGTGTCGACGGACTGGTAGCCCCGCTTTCGCTACCGCCGTCGCTGGACGGCAACACCATCGACCCGACGACACCGGCACTGACAGCGCCAACGCCGACGACCACGAGCCGCCTGCGTGTCACTGCCCTCGTCTTCGGCGTGCCGCCGTCCGCCTGGACTGCCGACTCTACCCGTTCGAGTCGCTCGGGAGAGAGATGTTGAACCGCCGACGACCGGAGCGTGTCGCGTGCATCGTCTGTCAACTCGCCGTTGGAGGCGACGTACGCGGCGTCTGCGCCGCGCTGACTGGCGATCTTGTACGCCGACTCGACGTGACTGACGGTCGTCGAGACGCCGCTCGTTGGAACGACAACGACAGCAGTCTCGTCTGTCGAACGCTCCTGTGCGGTCAACAGTGTCGCCCGACTCGTCTGATCCCCGATGTCGACCTCCCACCCCTCTCGGTCCAGAAACGCTCGAACGAGACTGACGTGTGATCTGTCTCCCGCCATTGTGATCCGTTATCACACCTTTCGTTTCGCCGTTTGTATGCCTAACCCATCGTTATCCGGACTAGTTCGGTGTATTGATACGAAAATCGAGAAAAACACTCGGAAATCAGTGTCGACAGCCGTCGTCCTCGTGGTCTTCAGGATGAACGCGATCCGCGTTCGGACGGCGGACACCCCGTGGGAGCTGAACCTGACGGTGAAAGAGATCCAAGAGTAATGTAGCTCAAGCCCGAACGGGAACCGTGAACCGACACCTCCCGACGGTCGCGACCGTCCAACACGATCCGACCGTCGGTGCAGTGGTGGCGAACAGAGACAGCCTCCTCGACGGGATCGAGACGGCCGTCAACCGAGGCGCACAGCTGGTCGTGACGCCGGAGTTGGGCCTGTTGGGCTACCCGCCGCGGGACCTGCTCCACCGCGACGCGACACTGGCCGCGGAACGAGCCGCCGTCGACGACCTCCGTGCGGCGACCGACAGCGAGCCGGCGTTCACCCTCGTCGTCGGCCACACCGCGCCCAACCCGGACGACGAGGGGCCGCCGTTGGTAAACGTCGCCAGCGTCTTCCGTGACGGCGACCGGGTCGCCCGCTACCAGAAACGACTCCTCCCCACCTACGACGTGTTCGACGAACACCGGTACTTCGACCCCGGCGGCGAGCCTGCGACGGTCGCGGTCGGCGACAGTGAGGTCGGGCTCACGATCTGTGAGGACGCGTGGTACGACCACGAGGTGACGGGGCAGCGTCGCCACGGGGCGAACCCGATCGCGGACTACGAGGGGGTCGATCTGTTGGTGAACATCTCCGCGAGCCCGTTCCACGCCGGGAAGCCGGGGGAACGAGAGACGCGGTTCGCCGGCCACGCGACCGACGTGGACGCGCCGGTCGTCTTCGCCAACCAGTTCGGCGGCAACGACGACCTGTTGTTCGACGGCGCGTCGTTCGTGGTCGACGCCACGGGCGAACCCGTCGCGCGGTCGCCGTTCGGCGAGACGGGCGTGACGGTCGTCGACTGGGACGACGCTGCCAGCGACCCACCTGTCGCCGAACCCCGCAACAAGACGGCACAGCTCCGACGGATGCTCGGGGTCGGGATTCGGGACTACGTCTCGAAGACCGGCTTCGACCGCGTGATCGTCGGCCTGTCGGGTGGGATCGACTCCTCGGTGACGGCCGCCCTCGCCGCGGAGGCGCTCGGCCCGGAACAGGTTCACGGGGTGATGCTGCCGAGTCGGATCACCGCCGAGAGCAGCCGAACAGACGCCGCCGGCGTCGCCGACGGGTTGGGTATCCGGTTCGGCGAGGCCGGAATCGGCGAGGTGGTGACCGCGTTCGAGGGTGCGGTCGGAGAACTGAGCGACCGCGAGGAACTCGCGGGGATCACCCGCGAGAACCTCCAAGCCCGCGCTCGGGGGACGGTGCTGATGGGGCTCGCGAACGACGAACGAGCACTGGTGTTGACCCCCGACAACAAAAGCGAGGCCGCCGTCGGCTACTGTACGCTGTACGGTGACGCGGTCGGCGCAATCGCCCCGCTTGGTGACTGCACGAAACGCCGCGTGTACGAACTCGCGCACTCGTTCAACGCCGACCCGCCGGCGGGGGCGACAGAGACGCCGATCCCGACGCGGGTGCTGGAGAAGGCGCCGACGGCAGAGTTGGCGGAAGACCAGTCCGACGAGGACGACATCCCGCCGTACGACGTGATCGACGCCGTCGTCGAACGCTACGTCGGTGACAAGGAATCGATCGCAGAGATTGTCGCCGACACCGACGCGACCCGCGAACAGGTCGAGACCGTGATCCGCCGACTCACCCGCTCGGAGTTCAAACGCGAGCAGACCCCGCCGGCGCTGCGCGTGACGCGGAAGGCGTTCGACAGCGGGTGGCGGTACCCGATCGCGGCCTCCTACGACGCGTTGTTCGAGGAGTAGGCCGTCGCATCTCACCACCGCCCGGCCGGCAATACTTTCGTATCTAGAGTGATTGATTGTGTAGGACTTATTTCCAAGTGGTGCGTTACCGTTCCTCATGCGTGCAGCACGACTCCACGAGTACACGGAGGAGATGTCCGCAGGGCTGTCCATCGACGAGGTCGACGCGCCGCAGGTGACCAGCGAGTCGGACGTGATCGTCGAGGTCGAGGGCGCCGGGTGGTGCCAGACGGATAACCACATCATCGAGGGGATGTGGGAGCCGTACGTTCCTCAGCCGTTGCCGATGACGCTGGGCCACGAGAACGCCGGCACGGTCGTCGAGACGGGCGACGAGGTGAGTGTGGTCTCGGCGGGCGACCAGGTGGTGTGTCACCCGGTCCAGACCTGCGGCACCTGTCGGTACTGCCGGCAGGGGGAGACGATGTACTGCGAGAACGACGCGTTCAACGGGCTGACGACGGACGGCGGCTTCGCGGACCTGCTGGCGACCAGCGAGCGGTCGGTCGTCCCGCTGCCCGACGGCGTCGACCCAGTCGACATCGCGCCCCACGCGGACGCGGGGATCACTGCGTACCACGCCGCGAAGAAGGCAGTCGACGAACTCGTTCCCGGTGACACGGCGGTCGTGGTCGGCGTCGGCGGACTCGGCCACATCGGCCTCCAGTGTGTCGACGCGATGAGCGCCGCTGACATCGTCGCGGTCGACGTGAAAGAGTCGGCCCGTAGTCTCGCGAGCGACTTGGGCGCCGACGCGACGCTCGACCCGACCACCGAGGATGTTCCCGCGGAGATCGACCACCTCTCGGACGGGCGCGGTGCCGCGCAGGTGCTCGACTTCGTCGGCTCCGACGAGACGACGGCACTCGCTCCGCAGGTGTGTGCCCCCGGCGGTGACCACCACATCGTCGGCTACGGCGGCCACATCCACGAACCCGCACAGGCGCTCGTCGACGGGGAGTTCGCCTACCAGGGGAACATCGTCGGCCAGTACACGGAACTGCAGGAGTTGGTGGCGCTGGTTGAGCGTGGCGACGTAGAGCTTCACACGAGTCGACACGACCTGACGGCGGTGAACGAGGTCGCCGAGAAACTGGAACACGGGGCGATCGACGGGCGGGCGGTGATCACGCCGTAGGGTTCCCCGACCGTAGGAGATTTGTGCTCGGCGGTGTCGTTGTACTAGCGTGCAGATTGACAAAGTCCGCGTGCAGAACTTCAAGTCCATTCAGGACTCTGGCTGGGTATCCCTGGAAGACGATCTCACTGCGCTCGTCGGAGAGAACGAAGCTGGGAAGTCCAACTTCTTGGAGGCGTTGTCGTATATTGGCAAAGAGGGAGAAGTACCAACTGATAGCTTGTGCAAAGAAACTATTGATGATCGACGGGATCTTCATCGGCCTAACCACAATGTTATTTCTGTTCGATTTTCAGATTCTCTATTTAGTAAAATTCCATTCCCCAGTGCACCAATTTTCTCTTCAAAAGTAACATCTCATGGAGAAATCACAATAAACGCCGCTTTGCAGCATATGGCAAAATTTAATTATACAGGAAGCACAAAAAGCCTGGCAAATGACTTTAGAAAATTAAAACCAAATGCAATTAAAAATGAAAGAAAAGAACTAGAGAAACGTGGATTGGCAGACCTTGGTAGGGATATAGCTATAACGTTGCAAAACGGAACAGCAAGTAAAAACCCATTGAATAAAATTAATAAATTTTTCAATATAGCATTTGACAATAGTGAGGGGAATTATTCAGAATACATGCGTAATTCAGATGTGTTTAAAACTATGAAACAAAATCAACATTTTATTAGAGTAAGTAGAAAACAAAAATTTAAATTAACAAAATTTGAAAAATCGCTTCTACCGAGTGTGCGCC